>JGI12048J13642_10656458_pt1 | contig 12345 bp, 11 predicted proteins | sample ElkSlonscriptome_16_FD_13642 | JGI IMG/M metagenome (IMG submission 13642) | reverse complement strand
ATTTCTGGCGTAGGGTCGGCATCGCTTACCAGATGGTTGACCTTCACGCTGACACCCAATCCTAGAATTGCCGAGAGTCCGCGTAGTCGGACTTTGCTTTTGTTAGCCCCAGATTTTAATCTGCGGGCGGGGTAGCGGGATAGACCTCCAACCCAATGCAGCAACAATTTCCTTATTTCTGAAACATATTGAGCATTCGTTGGGAAACGAGGAAACCCCCGGCAATATTAATTGTGGCAACCACAATCGCCATCGCCCCTAAAATGGTCGTGGCCGAAGTCAAAGACCCTGAGATTTGCAACATCCCCCCCAGAATCACAATGCCGCTAATAGCATTGGTGACACTCATCAACGGCGTATGTAAAGCCGGAGTCACATTCCAAATGACCTGCCAACCCACAAAGCAAGACAGGACAAACACCATAAAGTGGGATAGGAAAGACGCAGGCGCACCCAAACCAATCCCTAAAAGGGTAAGTCCGGCTAAACCCAACCAAACCCAAACCATTTTGCTCGGTTTTTTATCTTCTGCTACTTTTGCAGGCTGAGGGGCAGGGGTTGTCGGCGCTTTTTGGGTATTCACCGGGGCGGGCTTTTGCGGCGGCGGCCAAGTGACTTCGCCTTCTTTCAGCACCAAAGCCCCGCGAATCACCTCGTCTTCGAGGTTAACTTTATAATCTTCTGCCCCGCCCATATCTTTGAGCAAATGACAGAGGTTTGTGCCGTACAGTTGACTCGATTGTGCTGCCATGCGACTGGGTAAATCGGTCAAACCAATAATGGTTACGCCGTTGTGCTGATAAATTTCATTGGGACGGGTAACTTCACAATTTCCCCCTTGTTCGGCGGCCAAATCCACTACCACTGAACCGGGTTTCATGTTGTCCACCATTTCCTGGGTAATCAGTAAGGGGGCTTTCTTACCGGGAATTAGCGCCGTGGTGATGATAATATCGACATCTTTGGCTTGTTGAGCAAACAGCGCCATTTCTGCGGCGATAAACTCTTTACTCATGGTTTTGGCATAACCGCCAGAACCCGTGCCATCTTCAGCAAATTCCAACTCTAGGAATTCTGCCCCTAAGCTTTGCACTTGTTCTTTCACCGCCGGGCGGGTATCGAAGGCGCGAACCACTGCCCCTAAGCTACGGGCTGCACCAATGGCGGCGAGTCCGGCGACTCCTGCCCCAATGATCATAACTTTCGCTGGGGGGACTTTTCCGGCGGCGGTAATTTGTCCGGTGAAAAAGCGCCCGAACTGATTGGCTGCTTCGATGACGGCGCGATAGCCCGCGATATTCGCCATGGAACTCAGCGCGTCGAGCTTTTGGGCGCGACTGATGCGGGGAATGGCATCCATGGCCAAAACGGTGGCTTGGCGTTCGGCTAGTTTGTCAAGCAGTTCGCCGTTTTGGGCTGGCCAAATAAAGCTGATTATGGTTTTCTTTTCGGGAAGTCTGTCTACTTCTTCGGGTTGGGGCGGACGGACTTTAAGAATGATATCCGCTTGTTCCCATAAGGCCGCGGCATTTGGTAGAATTTGGCAATTCACGTTTTCATAAGCGCGATCGCTAAAATTCGCTGTTTCTCCTGCACTTTGTTCGATTAAAACTTCAAAGCCTTGTTTTTGTAAAACTTTGACAGTGGTAGGGGTAGCAGCAACCCGACATTCACCCGGATAAATTTCTTTGGGAATTCCAATTTTTTTACGGGCATTGGGGACGGCATTATTGGAACCTGTGTCTCGTTCAACCGCAATCGTCATAGAATCTCCTCTAGTCTTTAAAATTTAAGGCGTTGGCGTTGTGGTTTAATAGCTAACGGTAGCAAACACTACTATTACTCACTGTTAGCCGTTAGAATTCACTTTACGCATCCTAGGCCGATCCCCAAAATCTGGGGACGATTTTAAACTTGTCTTATTAATTCGTTGGTCATTTGGGGAACTTTTGAAACCCTCAAGCTGTCTCATGCTCCCTGATAAGGATTAATTGTGGGGTTTTTCTGCCTTTGACGAAGAAGCGCGATCGCGCTTAAAGTTTAGTAACATATTTGATTATTGCTTTACGTTTATATTTGTGAGTAAATGCTTATGCGGTTTCATCAAGTTCGTTTGTTAGCTTCAACCCTAATCGTAGCCGGTTGTGTCTTGGGGGCAACCCAATGGCGTGCTTGGGCCCAAAATGGTAATCCGGGTTTGACCATTTTTAGCGGAGTCGAACGCCAAAACGAACTCAACTATCGCTTAGACTTTGGCGGCAATCGCAACGGCGTTGACCGTTACCGCCTCCGCATTCCCGCCAACAAAATGGAAACCGCCGTTAAAAAGTTAGCCATCAGCTATCCTGATTACTTTGATAAAACCAACGGGACATTTGATGTAGACAAAATCGAAGTCCGCGCTGACGGTGAATCTCTCCCCATCCAAGAAGTCATTTGGAATAAAGACGATAACGTTGTCATTATTACCATGGAAGATCAAATTCCCTCTGGTGAAGGGGCGGAATTGGTCTTCTCTAATGTTAGAAATCCCCGTTGGGGCGGCACGTTTTATTTTAATCTCTTGGTTTCTCCTCCCGGAGAAGCCCCTCAACCCCGCGCTTTAGGGACTTATATCATCACGATTAGTTAGTCCTTTGTCATTGGTCATTGGTCATTAGTCCTCTGATGGCGATTCAGACAATGACAAAGGGATAAAACTTAATCGGGTTGGCTACGCTCAAACGCTTATTTCATAGGGTTTGAGCTTATTTTTTGAGGTCAATTCAAAAAGTTATGGGTATGTTGGGATTGGACGGGGAAACCCCGCCCCTACATACCCACTACCTACTGCCTACTACCTACTGCCCACTACTGCTGCGACACACCTTAAATGTTGGGTTACGGCGGATAGCCAGATTGCAGTCATAGCTTATGTTTTAGCCGCCTAACCCAACCTACGATAAAGCCTACCTACTGCCCACTGCCGACTGCCCAAAAACCAATGCCCACTGCCTCAACAACTGATGAGGCGATTACTGATAACTGATGACTGAAAAAGCTGCCCACCACCTAATTATTTGTTAAATCTAAAGATCGCGATATAATAGAAAACTGTTGATTTTTGGTAACAGCGCCAAGGAGATCGATCGTGACTCAACGTACCCTCGGCGGCACAAGCCGCAAGAAAAAAAGAAAATCAGGCTTTCGCGCCCGCATGAGAACAAAAAATGGTCGTCGCACCATTAATGACCGTCGGCGTAAAGGCCGTCAACGCCTTGCTGTATAGGGACTCCATTTTTATTGCTCCTGTACTCCTTTTCCACAGATAAACTCTGTGGCGATCGCTATTTTTAACTCATTAAACCCAAAGTGGGGTTGCCCAAAACTCATCGACTCAGACGAGGGCGAGATTTTCAACAAGTTTACGCCCAAGGACTCAAACGCCGAGGCCGCTATCTCATACTGCGAGCCTGGTTTAGTGCGACTGACAATCCTACCCTAGTTGGGATTTCAATCGGTAAAAAAGTTAGCAAAAAAGCAGTGGTTCGGAATCGGATTAAACGCCAAATTCGGGGGGCTATTCGCCAATATTTACCTAATTTAAAACCCGGTTGGAAAATAGCAATCGTGGTGAAGTCAGAAGCTCAGACGTGCGAATATGAACATTTTTTGCGAGAATTAAAGCAGTTGTTAATACAAGCTGAGGTCTGGCATGGGCATTAGAGAAACGACATTTTATGAGGGCGGCCCCCACATTGGCGATTTAATATTCAATATTTTGCTCGGATTTACCGTAATTTGTTTACCCCTCACCGTCGGAGCCGTGGTCAGAGCGCTGTGGTTGCGCTATAAAATTACTGACCGTCGCATTTCCGTGAGTGGGGGTTGGCAAGGGCGCGAACGTACCGATGTCGTATATGCCGAAGTTGTCAAAATTGTTAAAGTGGCCCGAGGCGTAGGCTTATGGGGCGATATTGTTGTGACCTTACGGGATAAAAGTCGCTTGGAAATGCGAGCAATGCCTCGATATCGCGAAGTTTATGACTATATTGCCGAACGAGCAGCAGATAAAACGGGCGTTCCCATCGAAGCTATCAAAACTCGCTAAAAGTGATTCGTGAGGCTCATCGCCCGGACGGGTGGAAACTCAAAAAATCAATCTTTTAGAGTTTCCCCAACTACCCGACATTCCCTCAAAGGGGTGAGGTTTTCCGGTCAATTGACGAGGGCGATCGCGCCAAATTTCACGGTATTAATAATAGTAACAATCAAAGCAAACGACACCTTATCAAGCACAGCTTGACTTCAGACGCATGGATTTCGGTATCGGTTTTCTATCCACCAACATAATGTTGCCAATCCTGGATTTCTTCTACGGGATTGTGCCAAGCTACGGTTTTGCGATCATTGCCTTAACTTTGGTGATTCGCTTTGCCGTGTATCCCCTCAGCGCGAAATCGATTCGCAGCATGAGACGGACGCGCATCGCTCAACCGGTGATGCAAAAGCGCGTCAAAGAAGTGCAGGAACGTCACAAAGACGACCCGGCCACCCTCCAAAAAGAAATGGGGGACATTTACAAAGAATTCGGTAATCCCCTCGCGGGCTGTTTGCCGATTGTCCTGCAAATGCCGATTCTGTTCGCCTTATTTGCCACCCTCCGGGGATCGCCGTTCACCAACATCAACTACACCGTGGACGCTCAAATCTTCCCCAAAGAGCAAATCGAGCGCATCGAACCCCAAGTTTTCACCACCAAACAGCAAAATATTTATGTAGACAACGGCGTTCACTACCCCATTGAAGCCTTAGTTCCTGCTGGGAATAAATTAGTCGTGGGTGAGAAAACTCAACTGGAATTTCAAACCCCCGAAGGCAAATCTCTCGACACCCTGATTGCCGAAAATCCCAACAGCAACGTGAAACCGCAATGGGAAGTCACCAAAGGGGAAGACCGAGTAAAAGTCAACCCTGACGGCACAATTGAAGCCCTCGCTCCGGGTGAAGTGACCCTACAAGGCACGATTCCGGGGATTGCTGCGAATACAGGCTTTTTATTCGTGAATGCCCTCGGTCAAAGTGGCGCAACCAACGACGACGGCAGCGTTAACTGGGATATTGTCAGCATGATTATCTTCTTTGGTTTGAGTACCTACCTCAGCCAAACCCTGACTTCTAGCGGTCAAAAATCCAACGATCCTAGCGCGAAACAGCAACAAGCGATCAGCAAGTTCACCCCGATTATTTTCTCTGGGATGTTCTTGTTTATTCCCCTTCCTGCCGGGGTATTGATGTACATGGTGGTGGCGAACATCTTCCAAACCGCCCAAACCTTCGTTCTCATGCGAGAACCCTTGCCGGAAAACCTGCAAAAACTGGTCGAACAGCAAGAAAAAGAAGCAAAACGTACAGAAGGGACAGAAAAACTCCCCTTTGAGCGCAAACGCTCCAAAAAGAAAGAGAAAACTTCGGGTTAAAGATCATGAGCGATCGCGCGCAACGTGCCAAAGTGTGGCTCGAACAATTACTTGAGTTGATGCAATATCCGGCTCAGGTCAATCCCCTAGAAGTCGAAGAAGAACTCGGCAACTCAGCGTGGTTAGACATTGAGGCTAACCCCCTGAGTGCCGAGCAAATTCAACACCTCATCGGCGAACAAGGCCACACCATTGACGCGCTGCAATATCTGGTCAACGCGATCGTCAACTTGGGAGCGTCCCCCGAAGAACAGCAACCCTTTACCCTAGAGTTGAACGGTTATCGTCAAGAACGTCAAGCGCAATTGCGATCGCTCGTGACCGACGTGGCGAAAACCGTTCAAACCACCGGGGAAGCCGTCGAACTCGAAGCGATGTCCTCTGCCGAACGTCGCCAAGTTCACAATCTCTTTCGGGAATATCCCGACATCCAAACCGAAAGCCGGGGTACAGAACCCCATCGCCGTTTGTACGTGCAGTTGAAAACAACTCCTCCTGCCGAAGACGCATAAACCTAGACCTCGGCTCACAATCAGTTTGATTTTTTTGGCAGATTATCCATTGCTGAATAGGTGCGAATTTATGAAACCTCTCCATATTCCTTCCCTGCTGAACGCACCAGCCCAAACCGTAGAACTGGAGATTCATCAAAACCTTCCCGAACTCGAAACCTTGACCCCTGTTCGCGGTCGCATTGCCGTCAAGCATTGCCGAACCTATCTCGAAGTCAGCGCCCAAGCCGAAACGATCGCGACTTTGACTTGTCATCGGTGTTTGCGCCATTACAACCAACGCTTATCCCTCGATACCACAGAACTCATTTGGCTCGAAGAGGAAGCCGAGTTTGACGACGATTTACTCCTCGAACGCGAATTACAACTCGAAGACTTTTCGGAAAAATTACCCCCCAGGGGCTATTTTGACCCGGAAACCTGGCTCTACGAGCAGTTGAGTTTGGCGCTACCCTTGCAACAAATGTGCCAATCTGAAGACTGCGAAACTATTACTCCTCAAGATACTCCTAGTCAAACGGTTGTCGATCGTCGTTGGGCGGGTTTAGAAGCGCTGAAGCGGCAGCTTTCTTAGTTCAGTTATCAGCGATTAAGGGGCAATCGGCAATCGGCTCCTCGGCAGTCGGGGGGTTTCTTCAGTCATCAGTTATCAGTAATCAGTTTTTTGGGCAGTAGGCTTGTAGGGGCGCTCTTTTCCCCGCCCAATAACCAATAACAAACAACCAACAACCAATAACCAATAACCAATAACCAACAACCAATAACAAAATATGAACTTTAGCGAGGAGTTTGATTTATTACTGCGGGCTTGTTATCCCTTGATTTATATCCCCACGGCTGAGGAAGAACGAGTCGAAGCCGCGATCGCGCAGTCGGCCAAAAAACTCGGTAATCGTGCCGTTTATGTGTGGGATTTTGTCGAGGGTTATCAAGACAACCCGAATAATAGTAACGTCGGTCGCCGTAATCCTTTACAAGCCTTAGAATTTTTAGAGAAACTACCGGAAAAAGCGCCGGGTATTTTTATTTTACGAGATTTTCACCGTTTTTTAGAAGATATTTCCATTGCCCGTAAACTGCGAAACTTATCCCGCCGTTTGAAAGCCCAACCGAAAAACATTATCATTCTCGCCCCTGAAATCAGCATTCCGCCGGATTTGGCTGAAGTGTTGACCGTGGTTGATTTTGCCCTACCCACCGCCACCGAGATTAAAACCGAGATTCAGCGCCTCCTCTGTGCCACCGGGAAGCCCCTGAGCGACCAACTGCTCGATGAATTTGCGCGATCGGCTCAAGGCTTGACTTTAGAGCGCTTGCGGCGGGTATTAACCAAAGGGATTGCGGCCCGTGGGGGTCAACTCGAACCCGAAGATGTAGAACTGGTACTCGAAGAAAAGCGCCAATCCATTCGGCAAACGCAGATTCTCGACTTTTACCCTGCCACCGAGCAAATTACCGACATTGGCGGTTTAGATAACCTCAAAGATTGGTTATTGCGTCGGGGAGGGGCATTTAGCGATCGCGCCCGCGCTTACGGATTACCACACCCCAGAGGCTTGTTGCTCGTCGGGATTCAAGGAACGGGTAAATCTCTCACGGCCAAGGCGATCGCCCATCACTGGCATTTACCCTTACTGCGCCTGGATGTGGGGCGTTTATTCGCCGGATTGGTAGGGGAATCGGAATCTCGTACCCGGCAAATGACCAACCTCGCCGAAGCCCTCGCCCCTTGCGTCTTGTGGATTGACGAAATTGACAAAGCCTTCGCGGGGATGAACGGCAAAAGCGATTCGGGAACCACCAGCCGCGTTTTTGGGACGTTTATCAACTGGTTGGCCGAGAAAAAATCCCCGGTTTTCGTCGTCGCAACAGCCAATAATATCCAAGCCCTGCCCCCGGAAATGCTCAGAAAAGGGCGTTTTGACGAAATCTTTTTTGTCGGCTTACCTTCCCAAGAAGAACGTCAGGCTATTTTCACGGTTCATCTGTCCCGACTGCGCCCCCATAGTGTGAAAGATTATGACCTAGACCGACTGGCTTATGAAACCCCTGATTTTTCCGGGGCAGAAATCGAGCAAACCCTCATCGAAGCCATGCACATCGGCTTTAGTCAAAACCGCGACTTTACCACCGATGATATTCTAGAAGCTGCCAGTCAAATTATTCCCCTGGCTCGCGCGGCCCAGGAGCAAATCCAATTTCTGCAAGATTGGGCTGCCGCCGGGAAAGCCCGTTTAGCTTCGCGGCATAATCGCTTAGGCGATCGCATTCAGCGTCAACTCCAATAATTTAACACCGTAATTCGCTATGAATTTTTCCCGTATTGTTCAACTGTTTCTAGGGATGATCATTGGCTTATCGTTGATTGGCGGAGGGGCCGCCGCCACGGGGTATTACTTTTTGTCGCGCTTGACTGAAGACCCACCCCGCCCCGTTTTTGCTGAAGAAACCGCCCAAGAAGAAACCGAAGCCGAAGCATCTTCTGAACCTTCCGAGAGCGACACAGAAGCCACTGAAACGCCCCCAGAAGACGCAGAAGCCGCCCCTGAACCCTCGTCTGAACCCGAAGAAGACCCCGACGAGCTTAAAGGCAACGAATACCGCGCTACCGTGACTTGGCCCGAAGGGTTGAGCTTGCGGGATAGTCCTGGGGCAAATGCCGAGCGAATTGGCGGCATTGCCTACAACAAAGAAATGATCGTCATGGAAGAAAGCGAGGATGGTGACTGGCAAAAAGTCCGCTTACCGGGGTCGGGTCAAGAAGGTTGGGTAAAAGCGGGGAATGCCGAACGAGTTGAGTAGCTAAAGCGTTTTCTCGGTCATTTACGGGTTATTGGTTATTGGTTATTGGTTGTTTGTTATTGGTTATTGCCCAAAAACTGATGACTGATTACTGATAACTCTCCAGAAACTTAATTTTACTTTTTGAGGCTGAAACCGTTGCCTATTCTGGCGTTGAGCTTTTTTGGGGTCTGCTCTCTAGGCCAAAGTTTCCGATCCTCTTTCTGGGGAACAACACCTCCCGCAATACAGGAAAAACAAACAACAAACAACTAACAACAAACAACAGAAAACCAGTCAATCATCGGAAAAACGTTCCACTTAATTGCTGATAACTGAAAAAATGTTTCAAGCGACCCGCCGCCGTTTGGCTTTATGGTATGCCACGGTTACTGCTGTTTTATTATTGTTATTCGCGATCGCGATTTATGGTTACTTTCGCAGTACCCTCATCGACCGCATGGACGACACCCTGAAGCACGTTGTCGAAATCGTCGAGCGATCGCTCATTATCGAATCCCCAGACCCCAACGCCAGCTTTGTCAACATCGAAGCCAGCTTTCACAACAACGCCTCCCCCGTCGAAGATGACCGCATCGATTTAGAGTGGTTTAGCGCTAATGGGGAATTGTTGTGGTCTACCCTATCTGACCCCCTCGACATTCCTATTCAAATTCATCCCACCGCTAAAACTGTCCAAGTCACCCCGGATTATTGGCTGCGACAAGTGACCCAACGCATCGAAAGTGGTCGTCAGGTGTTGGGCTATCTGCGGGTCAGTCATCCTTGGTTTGAGGTGACAAAACCCAGTCGTCAGTTGATTTTTGACCTGGCTTTGTGGACGGCCATGGGGGTGAGTTGTGTGGCTTGGATTGGTTGGTGGTTGTCGGGAATTGCGATTCAGCCGGTGCGGGATTCTTACCAAAGCTTAAAACAGTTTACTGCCGATGCTTCCCATGAGCTACGCAATCCTATTGCGATGATTCAAACCAATGTGCAAGCGTTGTTGGCTTATCCCGAAACCGATCCGCAGTTTCAGGTGTCGCAGTTTCAGGCGATTGAAAGATTGACGCAGCGTTTGGGGCGTTTGGTGAACGATCTTTTATTTTTGGCGCGATCGGATAGTGGTATTGTCGAGACTGAGTTTCAAACTTTACCTTTAGATGCCCTTTTAATCGAAATTATCGAAGAACAGCGCCTTTTTGCCGAACAAAAGGGGATTTACCTCAGCCTTCATATCATTGAACCCCAGGAAGCCACCGTAGAAGCTTTAGGGGAAGATGTTTTTGCGGTGAAAGGAGATTGGGATCGGTTAGCGCGATTGTTTACGAATTTAATTAGTAATGCCCTCGAACACAGCTTACCGGATGATTCTGACTCCAAAATTCCCCAAGATATTGCCGTCGAGGTCAAAATCCAACGAGTGGAAAAAGACCGCCACTCCTGGCTACAGGTGGATGTCTGCGATACGGGAACGGGCATTCCTGAAACTGCGATCGCGCACATTTTTGACCGCTTTTATCGCGTCGATCCCTCGCGATTTCGTCAAGATACCTCAGCGACTCCCTCCACGGGAACGGGTTTGGGTCTCGCGATCGCGATCGCCATTGTCGAACACCATCACGGCCAGATCAGCGTCACCAGTCAGCCGACTGTCGGCACAACCTTTACTGTTTTGTTGCCTGCTGCTTAGATTAAACCCACATTTCGCACCCTAAAATTTAGTTTTTAATCTGACAAAAGCCGGGCAGAGTTGGAAACAGATTCAGGGCAGAAAGCCAATTGCCAAAAAAAGCGGTCAAATGGTTATTTGGCTGTGATACTTTATCGCGTGAAATGGGCAACATATAATTATAACCCTAAATCGGTACGGCAATCCGCATCCAGAGACAACCAACAGTTTAGAATTTCTCGGTCAGAATAAGAGTAATAAGGTCTGTCAAAGAAGGTTAATTGCCTGGAAATAACTCAATTCCTGCCCCGATTGGGGAGCAATACCGAGGGAAAATAAGGTAGAAGTGCGACCGCGTTCGCGCGAACTTTTTTCTCTTTACGCTCGTCTAAATTTATAATACAATAGTAATAACATGAAGTCGTTATGAGTTTGTTTTAGCAGCAGTGCGATCCCGCCTTGGGGTGTCACGGGCGTTTCCTTCTTTAGCTGGATGTATCGAAAAGCCATATTGCTTATCCTGAACGAAATCCAAGACGCAGCAATGAATGACCTAGGCGAAAACAGACGACCTCAGCGACAGCATATTGTTGCTAATGTAAGGAGTCATTAACTGTACTATGCCCACTGCCAACATCGAAAAAAACAACAACAAAGCGCCGATTTCCGCAGACATGGTGAGAACCTATCTGCATGAGATTGGTCGTGTTCCCTTGCTCACCCATGAGCAAGAAATCATTTACGGAAAGCAGGTACAGAAAATGATGTCCCTGCGGCAAGAGCAAGAAAAACTGCAAAAAGAACTCAAACGCGAACCAACTTGGGAAGATTGGGCGGCTCACTTGCAAATTAGCGCCAGCGAGCTAAAAGACATCATTCGCCAAGGCGATCGCGCCAAGCAGAAGATGATCGAAGCGAACCTGCGTTTAGTCGTCGCGATCGCCAAGAAATACCAAAAACGCAACATGGAGTTTCTCGATCTGATCCAAGAAGGAAGCTTAGGATTAGAGCGAGGCGTAGAAAAATTTGACCCCACCAAAGGGTATAAATTCTCCACTTATGCCTACTGGTGGATTCGTCAAGCGATTACCCGCGCGATCGCCCAACAAGCCCGCACGATTCGCTTACCGATTCACATCACCGAAAAACTCAACAAAATCAAGAAAGTTCAACGAGAACTCTCGCAACAACTTGGCCGCAGTGCCACTCCCAGCGAAATTGCCGAAGCCTTGGATCTAGAACCCAAACAAATCCGAGAATATCTGAGCATGGCGCGTCAACCCATCTCCCTTGATGTGCGCGTAGGGGATAACCAAGACACTGAACTGTCCGAACTCCTCGAAGACGAAGACTCCTCCCCAGATGACTACATCACCCAGGAGTCCATGCGCCAAGACTTACACAGTCTCTTAGCCGAACTCACTCCCCAACAACGCAACGTTTTGTCCTTGCGTTTTGGTCTCGAAGACGGCAAAGAATTGTCCTTGGCCAAAGTCGGTAAACAACTGAACCTCAGTCGCGAACGGGTGCGTCAACTCGAACAACAAGCCCTCAAACAACTGAAAAAGTCTCGCGCCAAAGTCCGCGAGTATATCTTAGCCAGTTAAGACCTCATCGTTTTCTTGACTCAAGGGTATGACCTCCAGGTTATACCCTTTTTTTATTGGTCTTTTGTCCTTTGTCCTTTGTCATTGGTTATTCCCGCAATCCCTTAATTAGTCATGGATCATTGATCTAGCAACCGCCAAAGCAGTTAGGACACCGCCTCAATTCTTAGAAACAAGCCCCTCTCGGAGTGGGAGAGAGGGAAGAGGGGGAGGAGTGGGAAGAAAAAAACTGTGCTTTCATCTTCAAGTTGGTGATTAAGTGGTAATGATGTGAGCGCCAATGACCAACGACAAATGACCAACGACAAATGACC
>JGI12048J13642_10718025_pt1 | contig 12346 bp, 6 predicted proteins | sample ElkSlonscriptome_16_FD_13642 | JGI IMG/M metagenome (IMG submission 13642) | reverse complement strand
GCATGTTGCCAAGGGCCTACATGTATCACCCTGCCAACAACCTGGGATCTGACCGGTATGTGGAACCAGGGGATTACCTGAGGTTGCTGAACCTGAAACTTGCATACAGGCTTCCGCAAAATATCTGTCAGAAATTGAACATCAGGAGTCTCAATATCACGGCCAGTGCAAGAAAACTATTTACCCTGACCAATTATTCCGGACAGGATCCTGAAGTCGGACAACGTGCAGACGATCCTTTCTGGATTGGATTTGATTATGCCAATACGCCGCCTCCGAAAATTGTAACCATGAGCTTTCAGATTGGCCTTTAACAGTGAAAATGTTTAGATATGAAGATACGAGCAAAAATACTACTGATTGTCCTGGGCCTGTCCCTCCAGTTCTCATGCAATGAATGGATGGATTTGATCCCCCCGGAAGGATTGATAAGGGAGGAGTTCTGGCAATCAAAAGAGGATGTGGAATCTGTGGTAATGGGTGCTTATGAAACATTTTCCAGGCAGGCTGGAAGAATGTTCATGTACGGTGAACTGAGGGCAGACATGATCACAGGCGGTAGCTCCCAGGGTGGCTCAGAAAGAAACATCCAGGAAGGAAATATCTATTCCGACAACTACCTGTGTAATTGGCAGGAGTTCTACAAGGTGATCAACTACTGCAACGAGGTAATTGCGAATGCCGAAGATGTTCAGGCACTTGACAACACCTTCACAGATTATCAGCTTCAGGCTTACCTGTCTGAGGCCATCTTCCTCAGGAGCCTGGCATATTTTTACCTGGTCAGGGTATTCAAGGATGTTCCGTATATCACAGTACCATCTGAAAGTGATGACTCAGAATTTTACCCGGAAAAAACAGATGGAGATGTTATCCTGGGATACCTGATTGAAGACCTTGAACAATTCAGAATCTCGGCCACTACAGATGGGTACAAAACGATTGAGGAACTGAAAGGAAGAGCAACGAAAGCCGCTTTTGATGCGCTCCTGGCCGACATCAACCTGTGGCAGTTTGACTATGAAGCTGTCATACGTCATGTAAGTAACATTGAGCTGAACAAGGAATATAAATTGAACGAATACAATGAATGGTTTTCCCTTTTTAACCCCGGGAACCAGGCAGAATCCATATTCGAATTCCAGTTCAACACTGAAAGAAGTCAGAGCAACAGTCTCTTTGGGATGTTCCTTGAAGACAATAAAAACACCTACGCAAGCACATCTGCAATAGATCTTCTTGGGCCTGAATCTGGAGAAATCTGGAGAGGCGAAGGGGCGTCCATTGTCTATTTTGGAAACGAAACACAATACCTCATTTGGAAGTACATCGGCAGTGAATTCGGAGAGACCAGTTCAGTGAGGTCGCAATCTGAGGAGGGAAGTGCAAATTTCATCATATACAGGCTGCCCGACGTGCTCCTGATGAAAGCTGAAGCGCTCTCGCAACTGGGACAATACCAGGAAGCCGAAGACCTGATCAATTTTGTCCGCGGCCGCGCCCAGGTTGCTCCGCTGAATATTGCAGATTCACCTACAGCATTTGAAGATGCGATCCTGGATGAAAGAGCCCGTGAGCTGGCTTTTGAAGGAAAAAGGTGGTTTGACCTGATGCGTATGGGACGAAGAAATGATTTCAAACGTAAAAACAAACTGATCGAAATCATCCTGAGCAATGTGCCCTCAACACAGAAAAGGATCCTGGAGGTTAAACTTAGTAATCCGCTTGGCTGGTACCTTCCCATACATGAAGATGAGATAGAAAGAAATAAGAACCTGGATCAGAATCCATATTATGACATTTGAGATATGAAAAAGATCGTTAGAATAACAGGACTGCTTCTCATACTGCTGGTAGCCTATGGTTGTCCGACAGAGGAGCCACTCGAAGCAAACTTCGAAGACACTGAAGATAAAACTATCTTTAATTTCCTGGAAGAGAATGACAGTATCTATGGAAATTTTTTCAAGATCCTGGACGCTGCAGGGGTTTCACAAATACTTAGTGCATATAATCCTTATAATGAAGGGTATACCCTTTTTCTCCCTGACAGCTTTGCAGTTGAGGATTACATTGCCGAATCTCCGGTATACAACAGTCTCCAGGACCTGCTGGATGATACCGAATTCGTAAAGGCAATGGCCAGGTACCATGTTGTAAACCTCGCCATTGATGCCAATGACTTTCCTTTTGGTGCACTTCCGGCAAGTACACTTTCGAAAGATTTTCTCACCGTCAGTTTCGTTGTGGAGAATGACAGCTCCTTTTATAAAATCAACAACCAGGCGCCGGTGATCAAAGAGAACATCGAAATGTCAAACGGCTTCATACACATATTAAGCAGTGTCCTGCGGCCGATTACTTATACTACCTATGATTGGCTTTCTGATCACGACGAATATTCGATCTTCAAGGAGGCCGTTGATGCCACCGGTTTTGATGAACTGCTTGATATCGATACAAAGGATGAATTGAATGAACAGACGCCTGTCACCCTATTCGTGGAGGCTGATTCTGTATTCAATATGTCTGAGATTTATACATTGGCTGATCTCGTCGCTTTTCTCGAGGTGGAGGGAACAGACTATGAAAATCCATCAAACGATCTGTACCAGTTTGTCGGGTACCATATTATTGATGCCAACAATTACCTGGATGACTTTTATGACAATACAACCAATTACACCACATTTTCAAATCTGCCTCTGAATATCAATGGTGACGATTACATTGATATCACGATCAACAAGTTCAAATATGCTTTCGATACAATCATCGAATTCACAGACACAACCATCGTTGATTATGTTACCTTCTACTATGATCAGAGCAATATCAATTCACTCAGCGGTGCCATACACCTGATCGATCATGTAATGACGCTCGTTCCCCCTTCCCAGGCTACGAAATCTTTCAGCCTGTGGGAAGAACCCTTCATTTCAAATCTCAGAAACCAGGAAGAACCGGAGCCGGGAGAGTATATTTTCGAGGAGCCGGAGAAACTCAGAGTTTTATCCTGGATTGGTCCTGATCCCATTTTTGTGATCAGCGGCGATGAGGAGCACCGGGCCGGTGACAAAGACTTTATACTGGCCGAAGGTAGCTTCGATCTCTTTTACAAACTCCCGAAAATAGTACAGGGGGAATATGAGATCCACATCAATGCCAATTGCTATGACCCGAAGAATACCCATGCCGTGGTTGAGCTCTATCTGGATGGCAGCAAAGTAGGTGGCTTCGCTGACCTGTCATTCGGGGGTTCAGAGAATTACTCCTATTCTACAAAATTACTTGGTACTGTTGACCTTGCTACATATGAAGCTCATGAAGTTGAATTGCGGGCACTGATCCCCGGAAGATTCGAATTCGATTGGGTCCGATTTACACCTGTAAAAGACTGATGAATATGAAACGTAAAGAAATAATCCTGAGCCTTGCTGCCCTCTTCGCGTTGTTCAGCGGATGCAAGAAAGACTGGGAAGATCACTACTTCGCCAACCAGCCAGTCTCCGTAGACATGAACATGTGGGATACACTGGTACAGATTGATGAAGTATCAAGTTTTGTGCAATATATGCAGGAGTTTGAATTTGATACCCTGTTCCAGGGCGATAAATCCTACACGCTATTTATTCCGAACAACACTGCATTCGAATCCTATATCACAGAAGATACCGTAAATCGCAGAACCCTGGAATATCACATCTCCAATCATTTCATTCAATCTGGGAACATTCAGTCTGGTGAAAAGATCCAGATGATCTCGGAAAAATTTGTTCCGATGGAACGATTGAACACTGTTATCCAGTTTGATGGGATTCCTCTTGAAACCGAAAGTCCCCTGTTTCGCAATGGTAAATTCTTTATTCTTGGCCAGGTTGCAAAACCAAAGCCCAATATATATGAATACTATGCGGATAATAATCCAATCCTTGCTCAGTATATCAAATCTTTGGACAGCATCATCCTGGATAAGGAACTGAGCCGGCCCATAGGTTTTGATGAAGAGGGAAATACAGTGTATGATACTGTACTGATTATCCAGAATGACTTTGAGGATGATTATTTCCCGATCAGGGAAGAATTCAGGAGCAAAACTGCGACTGTTGTCTTTCCCCGTGGCGAGGATTATAACAGCGCACTGGATGTGATGGCAAACATAATGGGTGATGTATATACAGATCACAATGACATACCAATTGAATGGCAGTTCGATTACCTGTTGCCCTACCTGCTTGAACATGGCGTCTTCGAGAATTCACTTGAGAAATCTGCATTTGTTAAAACAGGTGGTCCACTGGATACACTCAAGCTTAAAAATATCATTGGAGACAGTATTGCGATTGATTACCAGGTAGATGAAAAAACTGAATGCAGCAATGGAATTGTATTTAATTTCCTCGATTTCCAGATCCCCGATACGCTCTTTAAGGGATCAGTCAGGATTGAATTTGAATCGCTGACGAAAAAAGCAGGGGTTAATTTTGCCTGGGATGAAGAATTCGCTGTACAACAGTCCTCAACTACATTTGCTCCAGTGAAAAGTAAAGTTGCAAAAGCTTCAAATGATTCAGTGGTGAAAGTATTGTTTTCACCAGACTATACCGGAAGCTACAGCCTGGACTTTAAGGTTGATAACCTGTTTCCAAGGAAATACCTGATGGTGGTTCGCACAAATAAAACGATTGGAGGAATCTTCAATATCTACCTGAATGGTGATCTCATCAAAACCATGGATTATTACGACTATGTCACTACTGGAGATGGATACTATTACCTGAGTGTGACCGGTGATTATATTTTCCATGAAGGCGGGTACAGTTACTGGGATGCATGGGCAGATAACAAGGTACCTTATGGTGATGCGAGTATACGAATTGAATATGTCGAACCAGGCGACATGTCAGTCCAGGGCTTTATTATCGATTATATTGACTTTATACCTTATGATGAATAAGGTGGCGTCGACGCAAATGACAGGATCATGAAAAAACTGTATTTATTATATACAACCAATAAGCTTGTAAGTGCGATGATGAAACTTAAAACCGGAAACAGGATGAACAGGGTAAAAATCCTGGTCATGATCATGCTTGGATCATCCCTCTTCCCCGTGCTGGCACAGGATTCGACGCTCGTTAAAGGAAGAGTCATGGCATCAAACCAGGAACCGTTGCAGAATGTATCCATCAGTATCGAGGGATCATCTCAGTTACCGGTACTTACCAACGAGAATGGTGAATTCCAGGTCAAATCCACAAGAGGTTCTGACTGGATCTTCGTGGACCCGCCCAATGATTTCAAAACGAAAAGGATTTACCTGAATGACAGGAAATCACTGAATATTTACCTGACTCCGGCAGATCTGGATGCGGGCAGCGATCCGGTACCCATCATGTCCGGGTATCTTCCACGCAGGGATGTACTGATATCCCATACCATGGTAAATACAGACGAGATTGCCAAAACTCCGGCAATGACAGTTGATCAGTATCTGCAATACAGGGTGCCTGGCATGCAGGTCATCAATAAGTCAGGACAGCCCGGGAGCGGAGCTGTGATGACCCTCAGGGGAATCAATTCCATCTATGCAACCAACCAGCCTCTGATCATCGTGGACGGTATCCCCCTTGCAGCGCAGAGTGATATCTTCCAGAGTAAAATTGAAGGATTTGTTTACAATCCATTGATTACAGTAAATCCACTGGATATCTCAAAAGTTGTGGTCATCAAAGATCCGGTAGTGACTGCAGCTTACGGTTCCCGGGCATCAAATGGGATCATATCAATTGAAACGCTGGATCCCAGTGCTACGCAAACATCCATCGATATTGATTACAGGAATGGGTTCTCATTGCAACCCCAAAGACAGATCCCCCAGTTGAATGCAGGTCAGCACAGGACATTGATCAGCGAGCTGTTATTTTCATCCATACTGCTTGAAGAGGAGATCGTTGAAGAATATCCAAACCTTTTCCTTGAACCTGAAGATGACAGGTATGTGGAATACCAGCACAACACCAATTGGCAAAACCTGGTCTTCGATGAAGCACTTATGACCAATTTCAATATCAAGGTAAAGGGAGGAGATGAAATTGCCCGATACGGCCTTTCCTTTGGTTATACTGATTCCAAGGGTATTATACGCAATTCCGGTTACCAGGGATATAACCTGAGGTTCGTCAGCATGCTGAACATTTTCACATGGCTGAAAATGGATGCGGGTGTATCCCTGAACAATAGTTCATCCCAGCTGAAGGCAGCAGGTACCGTGGGGGAGACAAGTCCTATCATGACCAGCCTGTCAAAATCTCCCATGCTTCATCCGTATCAGTATGATCTCGAAGGCAGACCCCTTCTGCTCATCGCCAATGTCGATGAACTGGAGGTAAGTAACCCGCTGGCTACAATTGAAAATTACCGCGCAACCAATTCAAATGTGAATTTTAATGCCAGGCTTGGGCTTACAGGTACCATCAATAATGACATGTTTGTCAAGAGTAATTTCAGGTTCAACTACAATGTCCTGAAAGAAGGCATCTATATGCCCAATAAGGGAATGGAGTTATACTTTAACAATGAAGCCTACAATGTTGCAAAACTATCAAATAACAGCCTGAACAGCTTCTATAACAACACCTACCTGAATTATACCAGGCAGATCGGGAACAACCACAGCATTACTTCCAATACCGGCGTCCATGTATATACCAATAATTTCCAATATGACTGGGGACTTGGTAAAAACGCGCATGAAAATGATGAGTACAGGATGATACAGGATGGGCAAAACGCACTCAGAGAAATCGGGGGAGAAAACCGAACCTGGAACTGGCTCTCATTTTATGAACATGCTACCTATGCATACAGGGACCGCTACATTGCTTCAGCCAGTGTATCATTTGACGGATCCTCCAGGATTGGAGACGATGCCGCCAATACCATTATGGTCAGTTCTGTTCCATTTGGATTGTTTTATGCTGGCGGACTGGCATGGAGAATATCAAATGAATCCTTCCTTACTGATTTTGGTTGGCTCGAAGACCTGAAACTACGGGTTTCTTATGGTAAATCAGGAAATGATGATATTGGAGAGTCCAATGCAACAGATTATTATCAATCTGTCAAGATCAGGGAGACCGTTGGGCTTTATCCTGCCACTGTGCCGAATACTGAGCTTACCTATGAAACTGTTACGCAAACAAATGCAGGGGTAGACCTTTCGCTTTTGGGGAGCAAATTCACCATGCGCTTTGATATTTTCAGATCTGTTACAGATGACATGATCATCTTCAGTCCGATTGAGTCCTACCTTGGTTATGACCAACGGATTGAGAACAATGGACGCATGATGAATTCCGGTTGGGAGTTAAGTTCATTTTACAGGATCGTTGACCGTGGGAACTTCAACTGGGACCTCAACGTGTATGCAAGTTCGATCAGCAACGAAGTACTGGAGATCAGGGGCGATAAAATGGCCTATGAAATTCCCGGCGGAGAACGCGTCAATATGGTTGGTGAAACTGCAAACAGTTTCTTCGGCTATCGATACCTTGGAGTCTACGCGACGCAGGTAGATGCAGACAATGCCGGACTTGTAAATGAAAAGCTGATTCCCTACAAGGCCGGTGATGCGATTTATGAAGATATATCTGGTCCGGGTCCCGATGGCGCACCCGACGGAATAATCAATGATTATGACAAAACGGTAATCGGTTCCTCTTTGCCTGAGTATTTCGGAGGCATGATCAACACTTTTACTTATGGTCGCTTTTCGCTCAGCATCGCATTGCAATTCGTATATGGCAATGAAATATTCAATTACATCAGGTACCAGAATGAAAAAATGAGCGATCTGGATAACCAGAGTGCCGCTGTATTGACCCGCTGGCAATATGATGGACATGAAACCAATGTTCCCAGGGCATTGTACGATGACCCCATCGGAAATTCCGCATTCTCTTCCAGGTGGATCGAAGACGGCTCCTACCTCAGAATCAAGCATGCCAGCCTGAGTTATACAATACCAGACAAATGGCTGGTCTTCAGGAATGCACAATTTTATGTGTCGGCAAACAATTTGCTGACTTTCTCAAAATACCTTGGGTATGATCCGGAATTTGCATTTTCAAATTCACAGATCCACCAGGGAATAGATTATGGACTTACACCCATATCCCGACAATTCATCATCGGACTGAGACTCGGATTATAGCCAAATGATTACAGGAAAATATTCAGATATATGAAAAAGTCAGGTATAATTTTTAGTGTGACGATCGCAATCCTGCTTGGGTGCGTATCCTGTGAAGAATTCCTGAACCCGGATCAGGAACTCAAGATTACCGAAGATAAACTATTCGATGATTGGTATGAATACAGGGCAATTGAAATGGGACTGTACGGGCTCCAGCAGGATCTTGTTGAGCAATTAATGATCCTGGGGGAACTGAGGGGAGATCTGCTGACCATCACCGATAATGCGGATGCAGATATGGTGGAGATCTATAATTTCAATGTTTCCCGGGAGAACAAATATGCATCCCCCACAAAATTCTTCAAGCTGATCACCTCGTGCAATAATCTTATCAGTGTACTGGAAGATGAGCACCCGGAGGTGCTTGATCACTCCCTCGCTCCAAACAATTACGACCGGCTTTATGGTGAAGCCCTTTGTATGCGCGCATGGACCTATTTCAATGCAGTAAGAATCTATGGCAGAGTCCCATTTATCCCTGAACGAATCACTGGAATGGAAGAGGTGGAGACATTCCTCAATTCACCTGACACTTATACAGACAGCGTCCACATCATTTTTGACCGGGATGGATATCACAACGATACTACTTCCAGGGATACCGTCCTGGAAAAACAGTATTTAGATACAGATTTGATCATCGATCACTTCACAGATGAACTTGAAAATAAAATCAAAGCCGTTGGCGTCAATCATTTCATCGAAAACAATGATGAATCCTGGGAGATTACGGTATGGGGAGCGTTTTCGATGCATGCACTCATGGGGCATATGTACCTTACCAGGGGAAATCTTGCAGCCGCCAGGGAACATTTCGAATTGATTACAGAAAATACAAGTGAGAGCTATCGCTATCACATCGACAACGCCTTTGGCTACGATAAGTGGCGAGAGATTTTCCAGGACATTGATAACCGGGAGCACATCTATACAATCTGGTTCAACAAGGAAAATTTCCAACAGAACAGGTTCCAGGAATTTTTTGAACCGTTTGGTCCACACAAATATATGCTGAAGCCCAGCTATCCGGCAATTTTTAACTGGGAAACTGTTTGGCGTGGATCAGCAATCGATATCAACACCAGTAATCCAAATAAAACCGTAATGGATCGCCTGGGGGTGCCAACGGATTTTTGGAGGGGTTTTGGATCTTCGTATCTCTATGTTAACAACGGGGTGGTCATGGACGATCAGGACTACATCAGGATGTTTTCACTGCGAGCTGATGGCGATGTACGAAATTCAAGAGCCTTGATGGAAAATATGGATACAATCGTATATAAATATTCCATCGAAAAGGATATTTACGACCAGGATGCCAACTACTCAATTTACCGGGCAGCCGGAATCCACCTGTACCTGGCAGAAATCTATACCTATATAGTTTACTGGAGGGATAATGGCCAGCTTGCCACCAATACAAAACAGGCCGTGGGTTACCTGAATGACGGCAGCAATTACAACACCAGTTCAAGCCGGAAGGAAATTGGTGTCCGGGGACGTGTCGGACTGGCAAATGGATATTCAAAAATTGACATTACCACCATAAAATATATTCATGATCCCTTTACCAATAAAATCATCGGTTACCTGGATTATTCTGGAAAAATTCAGAGACAAAAACAGGACTTTGAAAAAAGTATTCTCGATGAACGTGCCAGGGAACTGGCATTTGAAGGTGAACGTTTTTATGATCTCATGAGAGTGGCCAGGCGCAGGAACGACCCTTCATTCCTTGCAAAAACAGTTGCAGCAAAATACCCCTCCGGGAAACGGGAAGAGATCGAAACACTACTCATGGACGAAAGCAACTGGTACATCAACTATTTCCAGGCAGAATAAACAAACCCATCATATTGAAAAGAGGCCTGTCGGTGCATACCTGGCAGGCCTCTTTTATTTTCTTCTGAACAGAATGATTCCCTCCCTCTCTTTTGACTATTCAAACAGCTCGACATACCTCCTGCAATCCCACTTCAACAATCTAATTCCTTCCTCCTTCCATGACCTTCCCTAAATATGGTTGACCGGTTTTTACTTAATTTATATCATACAGTATAATTCATTTTCTATCTCTTCTTTCTTCCACTTCGACATTCTTCCTTCGAAATTCACCCCTCATTCATATCATTGTAATGAATCCATCAACCGATCAAGACCCTCCAGGTTTCTCTGAAGGACTTGTTTAATGTCCTCTCCTTCAGTATGACCAATGATTCCTAATGGCCCTTGATATCCGTTTTTTTGCATTACCCTGAGCATTTCCAGTTCAATCTCTCCCTCACCAAGGGTAATAATTTTCGGACCCTCCTTTTTCATTCCATTCAGGTTGACAGCCGTAAGATAAGGTTGCATCTTTGGAAACAGTTCAGGAAACCTGTCAATGTCCTGATGGGCATGATGAAAATTATACACAATACCGATGTTGCCTGAACCGATTTCCCTGATGATCCTGACCTGGTTCAATGGATCGCCAAACCAGTCACCATGGTTATACAACGCAATGGTACAACCAGATTTTTCAACACGTTCATTCAACGCAGCAATTGTATTTACCGCTTTATCAAATTTCTGCTCATCACTAAGTCCGGCAAAAAAATCCCCCGGGAAACTGATCCAGAATTCCGTATTTAGTTCCGAGGCTTCGACCGTCTGAACCACGGCTTCACTCGACGGATCCAGCAGCTGATCCTCCTGATCCTGGATCCATAACCATACAGCACTGATATCGATACCTTCCTGCTCCATGATGCTGATCTCTTTTTCAAACTCAGGGATGTGCCTGTCCCTGTAATCGTATGCATATTTACTGATATTTAACTCCTTAAGCATCGCTGCCCGCTCTTCCGGTGTACGGTCGTTTGCATCAAATGGTACAATACACCATGCGATCAGGTTGTCCTTTCCATTCATTCCCATACCAGTTGGTTTTGCATTTTTTGAAACATACTGCGTAAATCCTTCCAGTTCATCCTCACCTGGAATTCCAATTTGTACATTCGAGAAAATGGCTGATTCCTCTAAACCATTATCGTGCGAACAGATAAAAATACCTGTATAATAATCCTGCGCAAGATTTTCTGTTTGAAAACGCACTGTATCAATAATACCCCTGTCCGATGCTGTAATCAACTCAATTAGATCCCCTTGCCTGCTAAACTGAACAAATACAGGGCCGACGGCAGCAGACTTTACCTCTGACATTTCTCCTCCATCGGCCAGGCGATATTGAATACCGGTGAGTCCGTCACCGTGAATGGTTGCACTTACATGGACCGAACTACTGTCCAGTTCATTCCTGAACATCCAACCTGTTTTCCTGTGAGGATGTTTTCCATCCCCAATGAATTCAATCCTTGAACGTACAATAATGTCACCTTCCGCACGAAAGCATCCGTAATGAAAAGCATCACTTCCAAACCAGATGTTCTCCCCGGAACCTTCGATGACATAATCATCCCTGACGATGTCATATGTAAGATCCCCTTCAATCTTACAATCACCGATGTCCAACTGATCTTCAAAAATGCCATAATCAGTTTTCAGATCAATGCACCCTGCGAGGAGGACAATGATCAGCGTCAACATCAACCGGTATACTGTTTTCATTTACTCTATTTTTACGCAATGCCCCTGTAAAATGTAACATTGCTGCTGTGAATATTGTATCGTCAAATCTTATCCGGAAGAAAATCACATGCGCCTAGCCATCACCATACTAGCGCCGACCTGTAGTAATTTATGCCCAGGTGATCCAGCAATTTCCCGTGATTAAAAAGACGTCTTCTGTAATCATTCCAGTGAAGGGAATCTCCGTTGCACCATCCGATCTCTGCATGTCCGATCAATCGTGGAAAAGCAAGATACTCAATATCTTCAAGACTTTCAATGGTTTCAGCCCAAAGCGGCGATTCTACGCCCAGTATATGGCTCCTGTCCAATCCTTCCACCAGGGATTCGGGCTTCCATTGATAGGCATCATCAACTTCAATAAAAGCTGCCCAGTTGAGCCCAAGATGCGTGGAGGAATCATACTTCATATCAAGATAGCAATGCTTTGCTGGGGACAGCAGAATTTTTGCACCTTTG
>JGI12048J13642_10334944_pt1 | contig 12350 bp, 5 predicted proteins | sample ElkSlonscriptome_16_FD_13642 | JGI IMG/M metagenome (IMG submission 13642) | reverse complement strand
CCGATAGCCCTCATTGATAAGGTCCTCGGGCGTTCCATAAAGGGATGTGAATACGCGGGCTTCTTTACCCGAATCCGATCGATACGTACGAGTCCATTCGGAAGGCATCGGTGGCTGCGTAATCGATGGCGGCGAATCGGGTGTCATGCCGTCAAGAGGTTGCGCCATCGTCAAAATGGTTCCGTCGGTTGGTTTTCCAACGTACGCCCCCGACTGAACCCAGACCTTGTTCACACCTCGCAGGATCGGATGCTCTTTCACCGCCTCGACAACCTCAATCCGTGTGCTTTGCTGGTGGTTGCGACCATAATGCCCGACCCAGGTTTGCCCGAGTACTTGATGGCCGAACCCAAGTTTGTACGAGGGGTCTTTGGACTGGAACGAGTACTTGGAAAATGGCTTGCCTGCGGGAATTCGGAATGCATGAGTAGACGTCCGCATTCCAACGACGGGACCGCCACGTTGGAGGTAGGCATCAAAGTGCTCCATTTGCTTCGCGGGTAAGTCTTGAAAACGTAGAAACACGACAGCCAAATCAGCCGATTCGAGTGCTTCCATACCAGGAATGTTCGAGGGCTCACCGGCTACGATTTCACCCGTTTTAGGATCGAGGTTAAACAACACCGTACATTTGAATCCGTGATGCCTCGCTAGAATTCTGGCCAACGCGGGCAATGATTCTTCGGAGCGATACTCGTGGTCGCCAGCAACAAAGACAATGTGCTTGCCTTGGCCGATGCCGCCAGTCCCTTCAAAAACAAGGGACTCGGCTTGCACCAAAAACGGCTGGATCGACATGATTACGACTGGAAGAACGAAACACTTGATGTTCATGCTGAATTTACTCTTTGGTTAGAACTCTCGCCTGGCAGAATTTGATGAGTCTCCGCTTGAATAATGGTCGTGTGAATCGTCGCAGTGGTCGTGGCCGGGTAGATTTTCGATCGCTACCGCAATCCCCACGCCCAACAACAGGGCGAACGTCAATTTGCCACGATCGTGATCGTGAAAGGCAACCTCCGGCAACAAGTCGGCCAAGGCGATCCCGATGAAGAAACCACCCGATATCGCCAGCCCCCATCCCAGGACAGCTGATTGATCGGTGAACCGAGCGGCGCCAAAGTAAAACAAGGCTGCACCAATGGGACAGGCCAACGAAAACAATAGGTTAACCGTATTTTGGGCGCGAGGCGACCAGTTTTGTTTGTTCATCACCGATGTAATCGCAAACGCATCGAGCGGCTTATGTAACCCGACTGCCAGGAACGTTCCGACACCTGCCAATCCCAACCAGGGACTATGTAGATTGTCGGCAATCACGCTACTCGCCAAAGCGACTCCATCGACGAGCGTGTGAAGTGCCAGCCCGAAGAATAGCCCCGTCCAACTAATTCCCTTCACAACATGATTCTGCTTTTCGTCTTCTCCCGATCTGTTTGCGCCGCAATCGTGTTCATGATCGTGATCTGAATGATTCGAATGGACATGCCCGTGCGAACAAACCGTTTCCGCTTCGTCAACGGAAACCGGTACGCTATGATCACAGGTATGAAACAATCGGATGAGCAGAAACATGACGATCAGACCGATCAAAGCTCCCGCACCCATCTTTCCGCTCGACCCCAACGTCGTGCTGGCGTGGGGCAGCAAGTGCAACAATGCAATTCCTAACATCAAGCCACCAACGCTGCTCATCAAAAGCTGAGTTCGCAGGTGTGTCATCCGCATCACATTTTGCAAATGTCCTCCGCCGATCGATGCCAAAACAATCAGAACACAGTAAACAAGAATAAGACTGGCGGCTGAGAACATGAACGCAAGCTCGGAAAAAATCGGCAGCAATAGCAAACCGGAAAAGATAAGCCATTGTCGAGCGATTGCCTATGGTGCCTTGGCAAAGCCATCCCCACGCCACGCCTCGCCTCGAAGGCGATTGTCGCTCTGCTCTCCGAGCGGAAAGCATCTTCAGTTTGGAGATCGGAAGATGGAGCGAGCCAGTCCGGGATGCTTCTAGTTCGCTTTTGAGTGGATTTCCCAGTCTTTGTCCAGCACTTGTTCTTCCACATCGATCGGTGCCGACAAGCGTTCTGGCCCCGGCCGTCTCGATTCGGGCAAACTTGATACGCCCATCGCTTGGTCGAGCGGGTCGAGACCGAGGGCGACTTGTAGTTCGGCCAATGAGGCAAACCAGAACCGTTGTGACTCAACGAGTTTGATTTCGGTTTCGTTCGCTTTCGATTCGAGCAGATTCAAATAGATCAAATCAATCTTTCCACGATCGAAAGCAAACCGATAACGCTGTAACGTTTCATAAGCTGCACGCAGCGAAACTTCGCCCTGCTCGACCATTTGTTCGGCCAACACGAGAGCATTGAAGGCGGTCAACAGTTCGGTACCAATCTTGTCACGTTGTAAACGGAGTTTCTCGGATATTTGAGCCATCTTTGCCGTCGTTGACTGGATCTTGCCACGTGCTTTGCGTCTTTGGATCGGAACATCGCCTTGTAATCCAATCACTAATTCGAACTCTCCCTTGTCGTCCGCCGAACTTGCTGGAGCACCAACATCCTGAGACGCTTCGGCGATAAAATCCAACCGTGGCATCAATTGATTGCACGCCAAGCGTCGCTCGAGTTCAACCGCTTGTCGTTCAAGTTCCAAAAGCCTTGGTTCAGGCCTCCGTGCCAAAGCCGCCGCCAAGTCGCGTTGATAATCGCCGGTTGGTGGTTCGGTGATAGGAAAGTGTCTCGGCAGCCAAGCTTCGCTCGGGACGATCGGTTGGCCGAACTCATCACGCAAGTACAGCGACAATTTGAACGCAGTCGCTCGATACTTTTGCTCCGTCTCCAATACCTTCACGGTTCGCTCAGCGACCAGTTGTTGGTTCAAAATGAGGTCGATTTCAGCAAATTTCCCCGCCTTGACCCCGACTTCGAATTGCTCGTTGCGTTGTTCGGCTAATTTGAGCAGTTCGCGTTGGGCTTCCAAGATCGCACCCGCTGCAACCCAGTCCCAATAGACGAGCGTGGCATCCCGAGCATAGTCCAGGATCGCTCGTTGAATCATCGGATCAGCGGCTCGCACAGATAGCGAAGCTTGAAAAACGCCGACGCGATTAGCGTCAATCGCCCGTCCTTGAAGCAACGGTGCGATCATCGACACTTTAAATTCGCCTCCTTCATCGGTTTGACGTTCCTTGTACCAAGGTTGGAAATCGTCGCGACCGATTCGATAGCCTGCCGCCACGTATCCACCCCACCAAGTGTTGCGGGCAACGCCAATTCCATGACGATAGTTCTCGTAGAAACCGGTGGGCTCATTGATTGTTTCGGCGTATAATTTTGTATCGAAACTGCCGTACGCTTGGATCAGATCGCCGTTGGCAATTTGGGGTTGTTGACGAGCACGCATGATTTCCGGGTAGGACCGATAGAGACTGGCGATTACATCGGCGAGTGACAAATCATCGGACGATTCGGCTTCGTCACCATCGTCGACCAAGTCGGCATCGGCAGCCGCTTTCCCAGCCGAGCCGCGACTCGGAGGGGGCCCCGTTTTTCTATCCGACTCCGAATCCGATTTCTTTTCTTGGCGTACTTTTTCTTCTGCGGCATTTTCGAGCTTATCGGATTCACTTTGCAACAGCACGAAGAATTCCGAGTTCGACCGTGGCGGGTTGGGATCTTCCACCATTTGCCCATTCGCCACTCGGATCGGTAACATCGATCCAAAGAAGCAAACGCCGAGCAAAAGAAAACGAAATCCGACGTCGACGATTCTGTCCACACGGACGTCAGACCTTGATTCCGGTCGCTGACCGCAACCTACAGCTTTGGCAAGGGCACCTTGCTGGCCTTTTCCTTGGACGCGGCTGGCTCTTTTTCCGCGATCGTTGGTGGAAATCCGTTTAACTGACGCCATATTTCGTAACCGAGAGGGACCTGATTGAGCAGCACCCATCCGTTGGCACGCACTCCCTGACGTAGATATCGGTCATCTGGCCAGTCGTTCTGTGCTCCATTCTCGACATCGGGTGTAACGACGATGCGGAAATTGCCTTTGCCATCATCAGTTGGGAAGACTCGGTTGACTTTACCGCCAAACGTGCCGATGGCGACGGAGGGCCAGCCGACAAATTGGACGGCGGGCCAGCCTTCGAACTGCAACCGAACACGGTCCCCTTCATGGATCAACGGCAAATCATTGCCGCTAATACGCATTTCGACGGCCAGCTCATCGGTATCCGGAACGATCACAAACAGCTGATCCCCTTCTTTGATCGTATCGCTACCTTCGAGGCTATACAATTGTTGAATGAAACCCGCGCGAGGAGCCTTGATGTCGAGTCGATTGAATTCGTCGCGCTTATTCTCCAGGTCGATCAACTTCTTTTCGATCATCCTAAGTTTTTGAATTTGTTCAAGAACCTTTTGATTCGCACTGCGGTTTTTGATATCAATGTCTCGCTTTTTCGCTTCAATTTCCTCCTCTTTGCTCATCAAGGTTGCGAACGCTTCTTCGACCGCTCCTTCGGCCTTTAGCACCTTGGCCTGTTGTATCTCGACCGCTTGGCGTTTCGTGAACAGTTCTTCACGAGAAACCAATCCTTGGCCGGCGACCTCCTCGGCGATCCTCAATTGGTTGCGTTTGTCATCAAGTTCCGCTTGCAGCGCAACCAGCTCATTCTTCATTTGCTCCCATTTTTTGTTTGCAGCGGTATAGTCTTGGTTGAGGGATCGATTCAAACTTTCGCCACCGCTTTCTTGCAGTTTGGCGGCCTGTTCCAAAATGGTGAAAGTTGATTCAGCAGCCGACAATTCGGACTGCGTCGCAACGATTTGCGTATCGAGTTGCGAAACGCCCCCTTCGGCGAATGGAGACATGCGGAGCAGCAGTTCTCCTTTCTCAACATAACTACCTTCGCGCAGATTGGGTTTCACATAGCTGACAACCCCCTTACTAGGACTGGCGACCGGTTGCGGACGGTCCTGAGGATCGAGAGCGACGACGATACCGGTGCCACGAGCGGTTTGTCGCCACGGTGCAAAAATCATCGCGACGATTGCAATCGCCAAAGTAATAAATGTCAGCCGCGAAAAAAAACGGATGAAACGGCCAGCACGCACCAGTTGCAAGGCTGGAAAGTCGGTTGAAAGATTTGAATGACTCGTCATGAAACTACTGAGCTTTCACATAAAGTTTACGATCACAAATGTCGGCAATCTCCGGAAGATTAGTCACCACGACCAACGTCCACGGAGCATCATCGGAACTGATTGCTGACCAAACCATTTCTCGCGCATCCCCACTCAAATCGTCGAGCAACCCATCGATCACGAGTAGTCGCGGATTGCCCGCCATCGCCCGGGCGATGACCAACTGAGCAACATGGCTGCGAGACAACGGATAACCATCGGTTTGCAGTACCGATTGCACGCCATCGGGTAAGCGAATGACCGTGTTCCAAAGTCCGACGCTCTGCAGGACGTCTCGAACACGGTTATGCCCTATACCGGTACGTCCCAAATCGACATTCTGTTGAAGTGTTGAATGGAAAACCTCGAACCGGCCTGCATAGCCCACCCAGCGTCCCTCGCCAGCCAAAGCAGCCTGTTTTGCCTCGAATCCTGCAATCTCAACGATTCCTTTGTCGGGTTGGACCAAACCAGCCAACGTGCGAGCCAACCAAGATTGTCGAGGCAAATCGTTACCTAAAATCGCAACCCGACTGCCTGCTTTGATTTCAGCCGCCGGAATTTGAACGGTGGTCGTCGCATCCTTGAACACCAAATCGTCCCAACGAACCTCGATCGGTGCATCGGGAGTTCTACTTAGTTCGTACCGTGGATCGACAGGAATATCGAGGAGGTGACCGACTTTATCCACGCCAGCCATCAAATCATAGAATTTTTCGAGCGATTTACCCGCTTTGGCAAACGCCCCCACCACGACGGTCACAACCAACTCGCTGGCGACCAATTGGCCGAGCGTTAATTCGCCTGTAATGACCAACCATCCGCCGAGACCAAGAACGACCGTCGATGCAATCACCTGTAACGAAATCGCAAAGATGATCTGTCGAAGGACGACTCGGAATTGGCTCTTGCGAGCGGTCAAGTACTTGGTGGTCAATTGATTGGCTCGTTCGATCGCCAAATTTTCGCCGCCGTTAACCTTGAATGCAGCAGGCGAGGAGATCACGTCTTGAAGCCAATGGACTGTCTGGTACTTGACGACCGATTCGTCGACGGCGGTCCGAATACCACCGCGACCAAGTAACCATGTAATCGATATCATGCTGATGACAAGCACAATATCAAACCCCAGCAAGAAAGGATGATAGAACGCTAGCAGTAACAGGCCCAGCACGGTCGTTAAAACAATCGAAATTCCATCAAGCAAAAGGGTGGCAGTCGCCTTTTGAATCGTCATGATGTCGAACAAGCGGTTCGCCAACTCTCGAGGATACTCACCGACCAATGACGACTGGTCCGCTCGCGGGAAACGATGCGCTAGATCACCGACGATTCGAACGAATTGTCGACACTGGATAATTTCGACCACAACTGCTTGCAAAATCCTCAAAACGCCTGCCAGACCAAGACAGCTAAGCAGCATGAGAGCGACGACGATAAGCGGTTGCAAATACGTCCCCCAGCTGACGATGTTGACTAGCGATTCAACGGCTAATGGAGCGGCTAATGCGAGCACACCGGCAACGAAAGCAAACAGCGAAATCGTCCAAATGTCACGAATGTCGAGCTTCAAGAGATAAAGAAAACGAGTCAACGGTTTGAGGTGCTCGTGCTCGTGGCCGTGATTCGATCCCCCCTCGGTTGTCGCTGGATCGGATGCCTCGCTAAGTGTGTCGCATTCTAATTCGTTCTTTGCCACCCAAACCGTTCCTTCGACATTATTAACCAGTAGATTACGAACTTGCCGCTTCGATAAACTCAACGGCTTGACCTCAAGACCAACAAGATTTGCAGCAATCCTTCGACTACTTAAGTGCTCGAAAACATGAATCGTTCGGTCGCGGTTGATCAATAGAACAGGGTAGCCCTCACCAACCAAACTGTAGACCTCCGCTGCGGCATTGAACTCAACCTTTCGCAGTGCGATTCCCAAATGTTTAGCACCTGAAAAAAGCAGTTCCGTCTTCACAGCCGTTTGGTCCTCCGTATCCTCGATACGAACATCACCCAAATCCACTTTGCTACGATGGACCGGCACATTGAGGCAACCGCCAACGCGAACGAGCGTGTTAAAGACGATTTGCTCTAGGATATTTTCGGGTGGGTCTGGACTAGTAGGATCAGGCATTGGCAGTTAGGTAGTAGGTCCGTCTCTCCGAGACGGACAAGTTTAGCTGAAATCGTAAAGTTCAAGTCTCGAAGAGCGGTGAATGAATCCGTGCCGGTATGAATCGTAGCAGAAGTCGTCAAGACTTTCGTTTTCCAGTGTGGACGAAAGTCTTGACGCTTTTCCGATGCTGAAAACGTAAATTTCGAGTCTCGGAGAGACTCGTCTACGATTGCTGCAATTTCGAGTCTCGGAGAGACTCGGCTACGATTGCTGCAATTTCGAGTCTCGGAGAGACTCGTCTACTAAAACTATCCGCTTGTTCGCATTCCGGAGGCTAAGCCATTAATGGTTAATCTCGTAAGGTGGCGCACCTCTTCCGCTTCTTCGCTCGTATCGTCCAAATCGAACTGGTTTGCACGGCGAATCAGTTCCACTTGGATCATGTTCAATGGGTCGATGTAGCGATTTCGAACTCGAATCGATTCCTTGAGCCACGGTGTGCCATCAAGAAGATCCTCTCTTTGCGTTAATGCGAGGACGGCACTGCGTGAACGAACGTACTCATCCGAGATCATCGACGAGATCTTCCGAAGTCCATCGGTTTCATCGGCCAACCTGGCATATTGCTTGGCGATTTCCAAGTCAGTCTTGGCGAGCGCCAATTCCGCGTTGTCAATCGTCGCTCGAAAAAAGGGCCACTCGCGATACATTTCCTGAAGGATTGCTTTCCTTTCTGGATCGTCAAGTAACCCAAGCATTGCCGAGCCCAGTCCATACCATGCGGGAATCAACAATCGGCACTGGGTCCACGAAAAGACCCACGGAATTGCTCTCAGATCACTCAAACTGTTGCCGCCTCGACGCCGGGAGGGACGCGAACCGATCGGCAACTGTTCGATCCCAGCAACCGGAGTCGCGCGGCGGAAAAAATCGACAAACTCCCGTTGCTCCACCAATTCACGATACTTCGCAAACGATGCAGCCGTTAACGTTTCCATCGTTTCGTTATAGACGGAGCGTTCTTCGGGAATGGGACGCCCGCTCGCCATCAAAGCGGACCAAAGCACTTGTTCTAAATGGCGGTGTGCGATGGCGGGATCATCATAACGATCTGCCAATACCTCGCCCTGTTCGGTCAATCGCAGAGCCCCATGAAACGTTCCGCCTGGCAGCGACAAAATACTGCGTGCGGTCGGACCACCACCGCGTCCGAGTGATCCGCCTCGACCATGGAAGAAGGTTAACTCGACCTGCTCGCCTTTTGCCACTTGCGTCAGCTTTTGTTGAGCTTTCTGAAGTGACCAACAAGCGGACAAGTATCCTCCGTCTTTGGTACTGTCCGAATAGCCCAGCATGACCATCTGTCGATTACCCTGCTGAGTCACGACTTCACGATAGGCTCTCAAGCGAAACAGTCCCGTCAATATGTCGGGTCCATGTTCCAAGTCGTCAATCGTTTCGAACAGAGGGACAATCGGCAATACAAACGCACCGCTTTCACGGTCCGACGCCGAAGACGTTTGTTTCCACAACCACAATACCGTTAAGATGTCGCTCGGCACGCGCGTCATACTGACGACGTGACCACCGATTGCATCATGGCCATACACCTTACTGACTCGGTGAAGCAAATCAAATAAGTCCAACGTATCGCAAGCGAGATCGGATAGGTTTTTTCGATTAAAGACGCAGGCGTGATCGAGCGTATCGACCAACAATTTTTGACGCCCTGACTCATCGAGTGACTCGGGTGACTCGCACAGATCAGCTGATTTCAAAAGCTCGTTGAGCACTTCGCTATACGGACGCGAATCTTGACGCACATCCAATTTGGCTAGATGAAAACCGAACGCATCGATACGGTCGTGCCAAACTTGAACTTCCTCGGAAACGAAAACACCGCTCGGGCAATGCCGAATCGCGTCGAGCAGAATATCCAGATCGAGTTGCAATTCCGCGGGTGACTCGTAGGCACCACTCCCCACATGATCCTCCGGTTCATGCGACAGTAACCCATTGTCATCCGATAGTGAAATTGCTTGAGTTTGTTCGAGGCGATAGCGGATAATCAGCAGCCAGCGACGACACAACTCATTGGGCGGTAGTTCCGAAATCAACTTTTCCAGAAAGGGCCAACGCTGAATCGCACTACCAATCGCTGCCGACAAGGATGCCGAGAATTGGACCTGTCGCTGGGACAAGCTAAGGGAATCGAACAATTGGCGGCAGGCTTGAAGATGAAATTCGATCGCAGCGTGACGCAACCACGAAAAGGTTTCTCGGGTGACTTTCGCAGTCACTCCCGGATGACCGTCGCGATCACCTCCAATCCAAGATCCAAAGGTTAAACAGGGTTGATCGAGTTTGACGTGGTCGGCGAAATTGAAGGAAAGTGATTTGCGAAATTCGTGAAAGATTTTTGGCACTTGTTGCCATAGCACTGGTTTGAACGACAAACCACGCCCCACTTCTTGCATCACCGATGGCCGCCACGGGCGAATAAAATCGGTTTGCCATAGTTTTGCGATCTCGCCCCGCAATTGTCGCTCGGTTTGCAGTTTCTCGGTCGGTAATTGATCACCATCGTACTGACCGAGCAATTCACGCATTCGCCGCAGTTTATCGCGAATGCTTCGCCGTTTTGCCTCGGTCGGATGAGCGGTGAAGACCAATTCCACGTTCAAATGATCGACCAACGATTGCATTTGGTCAGCCGTCGTCCCAGCGGCTTTTAGCTGTAGCACGGCTTGACGAATCGTCTCGCTTTGAGCGTCCGGAAACGTCTCTCGGGCACGCTGGCGGAGCACTCGAACCCGTTGCCGATCTTCACAAAGATTCAATAAGTCGAGAAAGACGCTAAACCCGCGAATGATCACCCGCAGCATGTCGCTGTCGAGCGAAACAATTGCGTCAGCCATCAATTGTTCGGCGTCCGATCCACCAAGACGGCGATTCCACGATAAACGTCGTAGCTTTTCGAGCTCCTCAAGTGCTTGATCGCCTGCGATTTGCCGAATCGTTTCGCCCAGCATCGAGCCGAGAAACGACATCTCGTTCCTCAAGTTATCCTCGTGTTTCACAATCATTGTCCCATATCTAATCGGTGGAAAGGTTGCAGGCGTGGAGTTGTGGCGATTGGGGGCGTAAGCGAAGAGGATACGATAACGGTCATTATTATACGCTTCAAGCAACCCTAATCGACACTCCTATCTCGAAGCAGAAGTGTTAAAGTTGCGACGATCACTGCGCGATGACGTCGTGTTGTGCCGTAAATCGCGGCAATCAGCCGTTCAACGACAACGAGACGAGATCGGTTCGGCGTTCGTTTTGAAATTTCTTGGTGAAGCGGGATTTTATGCTGCTTGGTTCATGGTGTGTAGCCGACTGGTTTCGTAGAGAGCAGAAACCAGACGTTTTCACTTTCGATGATCAGGGATCGCGATATCGGACCACCACCTACGCGCGTCATCGGAGGACCAACCGTCGTGGTCGCGACACAGCGACAGTGCGGTTACCAACTCATCGATTGATGCGAATCGTTTGTCGGAATCCTTGGCTAAACATCGCATGATTACATCTTGCAAATCATCAGGGATTTCTGTTTGAATCCGCTCGGACGGTCGTAGGGGCACCGCGTTGAGCTGTTTCAAACAGATATCCACGCTCGGTCCGCTATCAAAAATGGGGACACCTGCAAGCAATAAATAGCCCACCGCAGCAAGCGAATACAGATCACTGCGAGTGTCAGCCGATGAGGCATCTCGCACCGATTCAGGAGACATGTACATCGGGGTGCCAGTGATTGAATCGATTTGAGTCAATTCGACGTTGTCGCGCATTGTTTCTTTGACCAACCCAAAGTCGAGCACTTTCACGAAGTCATAAATCCCCGCTTGAGCCGTCAACAACAAGTTGGCTGGCTTGATATCTCGATGGACCATGCCACACGCGTGCGCTTCTCGAAGCGATCCGCATACCTGCAACAAAAGATAGATCACTCGGTCGGCACTTTGGCGTCCGTAGTGATCGACCAAGTCCTGCAGTGTGATCCCTTTCAAGTACTCCATAACATAAAAAAACGTTCCGTCTTCGGTTCGCCCATAATCGTAAATGGCGATCGTATTAGGATGCCGTAGTTTAGCAGTCAACTGAACTTCACGCTCGAACCGAACCGCGCCTACCGAAGTCAATTGATCGGCTTCTAAAACCTTGATCGCAACGTCTCGTTTGATCAGCTCATGGCTGCCAGTGTAAACCGATCCCATGGCTCCGCTTCCAATCAATTGCTTTAGCCGGTAACGCCCCAGTTGACGAACCGAGTCAGTGGTTCCCCAAGGTGCTGAAATCTGTTTCGGGAATACAAACATGATCGACAGTGCCGCCGCGGCAACCGCCAGTAGGCCGATGAGCGTGCCGACCACTCGGCGAATCCAAATCAAGGGCCGGTAGACTTCGGCATATTCGATCTCGGTCGCCACGCCAAAACCCCATTCTCGGATCCATTTCCACGCACCGACAACCCAAACACCTCGATAATCTCGATACCCTTCCACGTTATATCCCGTCGCACCCCGAGTGGCATGGGCAGCCATTTTGGTGAGTGGAGCGGAAGCCAATAGCGGCAACCCGCTATGGGACCTGCGAAGATCGATACCAGGATCGGCTAAGCGGACATGTAAGATCGAAGTTGACCAAGGATCCGGTGCAATCAATCCGAGTTCGCGAAGTTGAGGCTCGAAGTGGCTTCGGCTTAGCATGAAGCCTTTACGATCAAACGAGTAAGTCTCGCCTGGAAGGCGGCGATTATCAAAACGGTTCTCATCCCTTCTTGTTGCCGAGCAACCAAATCCTTGGGCGGTTGATTCCATTAAAACCAAACTGCCGTAGACGCGCGATTGTTCATAGATCGGAACGAGCAAGCCAACGACCGGCGCTTTCAATACCCCCAACCTTTCACTCGATGTTGGCATGGACGCCAACTGGAAAGGGTGAGTCAGTGTGACTTTGCGTTCGATCACTCGTTCAAGCGGCACCTCAGGGACGTC
>JGI12048J13642_10896607_pt1 | contig 12357 bp, 9 predicted proteins | sample ElkSlonscriptome_16_FD_13642 | JGI IMG/M metagenome (IMG submission 13642) | reverse complement strand
CAACACCGCATCGTCGCGCCCTGGACCGATAATTGCGGTGTGTCCGTGCGATGTTGCCATCGTGACCGCCTCGAGTTTACTGGCCATGCCGCCCTTGCTGACTTTACTATTGTGCTGTTGTGCCAAAGCGATAATCGAATCGTCGAGCTTGGCGACGACTTCGATCCGTTTGCTGGTCGGCAAGCTTGGGGGGCCATCGTACAAGCCGTCCACGTCGGACAGAATAATCATTAACGTGTTCGTCATTAAACCAGCAACATGGGCTGCCAATCGATCGTTATCACCGAACGTGGTCATCAATTCGGCGACAGCGACCGAGTCATTTTCGTTAATGACGGCAATGGCACCGAGTTCGTGAATTTGGGTCAGAGCATTGCGGACGTGTAAGTATCCGGTTCGCCGCCGCAGATCGTTAGCCGTTAGCAGCACTTGAGCGGCGAACCGGCCCTTGGCCGCTAAGCCGGACTCGTACGCTTGGATCAGATTGGTTTGCCCGATGGCGGCAACCGCTTGCAATTGAGCCATCCCGGTGGGGCGATGGGGTAGTCCTAGTTTTCCGACGCCTGCACCGACTGCACCGCTACTGACCATCACGACTTGGCGCCCTGAATCGGCAATTCGGCACAATTGGGCGGACAACGCATCGATTCGCTGACGGTCTAAACTGCCGTCCTCCGCCGTCAAAACGCTGGTTCCCACTTTGACGACGACCGAGTGTATTTGTTCAAGGACCTGCTTTCGCTGCTTAACTAAGGAAGAATCGGCTTCTGGCATAAAAAAATACTACCCAAAAATAGAGACTATTCGTCAAAATGAACGACAATTCGGCAAGGATCACCAAATCAAATTGTGGTGGGGAATCGACGATTCCGGAAGGGCCGCTTACATTCCATGTAGATTTCAAGTTTCTTTTGTATTCAAAATTGTGAACTTTTTAATATGAGTGAACTGCATCACGAGTGCGGTGTTGCTGCGATTTACCATCTTTCGGGGCGTGGGCGAAGCCCGATTTGTACCTCCGATGGCCCGCGGCATATTTCTCGTTTGTTGCCTCGGATGCTGTTGGATATCCAAAACCGTGGCCAATTGGCCGCAGGGATGACAACTTTCGATCCTGATCGGCTATCGCTACTAAGAACCTTAAAAGACGTCGGCAGCGTGACCGAAGTTTTTCGCTTGAATCACCGAGCCAAGTGTGAATCGCTGATGCGACAATTGGCTGGTCGAGCTGCGATCGGACACGTCCGTTACGCAACGTGCGGCCAAGATGATCGCAGCTACGCGCAACCGTTCGAGCGAAAGCATATCCACAAACGAAAATGGTTTAGCTTTGGATTTAACGGCCAATTAGCGAATTACGGTTTGCTCAAAGAGCGACTTTTGGCTGATGGCGATCACCATTTGACGCTTGATACCGATACCGAAATCATCTTGCATGAATTCGGTCGATTGCTCAGTCAAGCTCCCGGACGTATCGATTGGATTGACGTGCTACGGCGTACGACTGCGGAATTCGATGGTGCGTATAGCATTGCCTTATTGACCGCCGAGGGCGAAATGATCGTGGCTCGTGACCCGCTCGGGATCAAGCCGATGTGCTACGTCAACGAAGGGCCATTGTTCGCGGCGGCGAGCGAAAGTGTGGCACTTTTGAATCTGGGTTTCTCCGATGCCGACATCAAATCGCTGCCGCCGGGACATGCCATCATCATCGACCCCGAGACTGGGTTTCGAATGGAGCAATTTGCCGAAGCAAAGTCGCCCGCCCACTGTTTTTTCGAGTGGATTTATTTCGCCAACGTCGCCAGTACGCTGGACGAGAAAAGCGTGTATCTCAGCCGCACGCATCTTGGTGAGGAATTGGCACGCGCCGAACGAGAACTCAACCGAGTCCCGCTCGATGACGAAGACACGATCGTGGTTCCGGTCCCCGATACGAGTAAAGCGGCAGCCGACGCGATGGCGTACAAGTTGTCGATTCCATGCCGTGAAGGGCTAATTCGGAACCGCTACGCAGGCCGAACCTTTATTGAAGCTGGCCGAGCACGAAAAGCAAAAGCGGCAACCAAATACACACCCCTTCGCGAAGTGCTCCAAGGCAAACGGGTTATCTTGGTCGAAGATTCAATCGTTCGCAGCACGACCATGAACGTGTTGCTCGACCGGATTCGTGAAGTGGGCGGTGCCAAAGAAATACACGTTCGCGTCGCTTGCCCGCCCATTGTCGCACCGTGTTTCTATGGGATCGACATGAGCACGATCGATCAACTGATCGCACCAAAATACTTTGGCATCAACGGCGACTTGTCAGACGAAAACCAACAAAAGTTGGCCGATGATTTGGGTGCCGATACGCTGCGGTATCTGCCCGTCAGTGCGATTGCGAGGGCGATCGGGTTGCCCGAATCGAGTCTTTGCCGAGCTTGTGTGACCGGCGAATACCCAACGCCATGCGGCCAACACTTGTATCAAATCGCGTTGGACAATCGTGGCAATCAAATGGATTCAAAACGAACCTATGAGCAGCTAGCCGCTGCGTTGCAGCAAAGCTAGCCGCGGTGTCGTTGGAGTCCAGGCTTCAGCCGCTGGGGCATGGCTGGTCCGCTGTGGAAAATCGGCTAAAGCCTACACTCCAACTTGGTTTTTGCGGTTTCGCCTGCAGGCCTATAGTCGCTAAAGTGACAGATATCGCTGAACCAAGGGAGTTTTCGCAAACATGGCACGAGAAGCAGTTTATCAACAAACCGAACCTGAGTCCGAAACCGAGGCAAAATTGCCGAGGGAACAAGACGGTTCGCTACGCCCACGTCGAATGGCGGAGATGGTCGGCCAACGAGACGTGATCGAACGTTTGCAAATCGCCATCGATGCGGCTCAGGGTCGCGGCGAGCCGCTTGGACATATCCTCTTTGACGGCCCTCCAGGGCTTGGGAAAACGACCTTTGCGACGGTCATTCCTGCGGAAATGGGAACCACCGTCGAGATGGCCAACGGTGCTGGCTTGAAAGCACCCAAAGACCTTTTGCCCTATTTGACCAATCTGTCCGAAAACGCCGTCCTCTTTATCGATGAAATCCATCGGATTCCCAAAGCGGTCGAAGAGTACTTGTACACGGCGATGGAGGATTTTCGGATCGACATTATTTTGGGCGAAGGCGTCAGTGCCAGGACACTCAATTACGAGTTGCGCCCGTTTACTTTGATCGGAGCGACCACGCGAGCGGGAATGTTGAGTGCACCGCTACGAGACCGTTTTCAAATTCGCGAGCATCTCGGTTGGTACGATCACGTCGAATTGTGCGAGATCGTGCGCCGCAACAGCATCAAGCTTAAAGTGCCGATCGATGATCCGTCGGCGCAAGTGATCGCTGCTCGTAGTCGAAGCACTCCACGGTTGGCGAACAACCGTTTGTTGTGGCTACGCGACTATTCGCAGAGCAAGGCCAACGGCAAAGTCAACGCGAAAATCACGACCGCCGCTCTCGACATGATCGGAATCGACGAACGAGGACTCGATAAACAAGATCGTGGTTACCTTGATACGCTGATGCGAGTCTTCCTGGGGGGGCCAGCGGGATTAGAAGCCATCGCCCATACGATGAACGTCAGCAGTGATACGCTGGAAGACGAAGTCGAGCCGTTTCTATTGCGGAGCGAGCTGATCGTGCGAACGCGGCGCGGACGGATGGCGACAGCCAAAGCGTATGAGCACATGAAAATGCCGCAACCCGACCCCGCCGTCTAACGCGCGTTCGCGTCACTGTGAAACCGCGTGCCCAGCGGGCCACGATTCCTCTGCTAATGGACGAGGTCACAAGTTCCAATCATGCTTAAAGCGGATTCGCCGTCGGTGTCGCTCCGCTCTCCAGATGAAGAGGCTTTGCGGAGCAACGTTCAGAGCGAACCTGTTGACCCAAACTTATCGTCTGACAAACCATCCGCAACCATGTGCAATCGATACACCATTAAAACCTCCCTCTCCCAGCTAGCCGCCTTCTACAAAGCGGATCTGTTTGGTGACTTTCCAGCAACGGAAATCGCAGATGTCGAAATCTTTCCACGAAGTATCGCACCGGGGTTAGTTCAGAATGCCGACGGTGATCGAGAACTCCATCCGATGCAATTCGCCTTTGCTCCGCCTGGATGCCCGACCCCTTCGGACCCCAAACGGGCACTCAACAACGCGCGGATCGAATCGGTCGACAGGTGGCCTTGGAAGCATGCCATTCAAAAAAACCGCTGTGTTCTCCCATTGACCGCGTTTCGCGAGCCAGCGTACTGGGGCGAAACCGAGGGGACTGAAATCAGGTTTCAACGGCCCGACGAAGGCCTGCTCCATGTCGCTGGGATCTATCGAATATGGAAGTCGCCTGACCATCGCACTTCGCTGCATACGATGTCATTCCTGATGCGGCCCGCTTCCACTTATATCATGGATCACGGACATCATCGACAACCACTGTTCATCGCGGCCACGGGTATTGATGCTTGGATCAACCCCATCGACTACACGATCGAAGAGCTCAAAGAACTGCTGAGGACCCACGCGGAATCACCTGAATTGATCTACCATCACGCCCGCGATATGGCGGCGAGTTGGATCAAGCGTAAGTCCGCCAAGTTGAAGGAACGAGACAAACAGCTCACAGAATTGGAGAGCCTCGAAAATGACGTTCCCTTCTAGAAAGCAGATCGTGCGGCTTCAAAGCGGAACTTAGCAAACAGCTTACAGCCTGCCCCAAGCGAAGCTTTGAGAGGAGGTAAGACAAGCGTAAACCCTTGGGAAACAAAAAACCTAAAAGCGGCACAACCTCCACTGCTTTAGGGGTACGAAAAAAGCTCGACTCCTGTTCCCAGAAGCCGAGCTTTTCCGTTAGGGATTCGAATCGAGAAAATCTTAGCGGCAATGAACTCGGTCGCCGACATGAACTCGCTTCAATCTCTCGCGATCAACTACTGTGCTTCGACCAATGCGTTTGCAGGGGAAACATCGTTTGCGGAAAGCATCGGATCTAAAATCGGCATGGGCAGCAGCGGTGCCGTGTTATCCTGAACTTGCAAAACGGGCTTTTTGAAAGTGACAGCTCGTACTTCTCGGTTTTTGACTCCCACCGTCTCAATCAAGACGGGCTGAACGGCCATGCCACCAATCATCTTGACGTCGCCCACTTCTGTTTTAACCGGTGCGGATAGGATCGCATGGCGAAGCAACATTGCCGCGTATTCATCAGCTTGCTCGGCATCATACGACTGCCTGAGTTCGACGTGAACGGGGTCTTGATCGAGGGCAGACTCGGTTACCTCGTTTCCGAGCAGCTCCAACGTTTCATCGGTTGCTTCTTCCACGTCATCGGCTGCTTCTTCCATTGCATCGGCTGCTTCTTCCGCAGCTTCGGCTGCTTCGCTGGCGTTTTCATCGGTCGACTCACCGCGAACCGCGTCGTCATCTTCCGATTCACCAAGGATGATCGGCTCTTCGTCTTCAATGGCTGGAGCTGGCACGGGGACGCTTGGGACTTCTACCGCTTCGTAATCTTCTTCGATAGGACCGGTCGGTGGTCCACCGGGACAGCATTTGCAGAGAACCCTTTTCGCAGCACATCGAATTTCGGCGCTTGGCTCGACAGGACAGCCGTCGTCATCGCGCTCATACGCCATTTCGCTGAGCCGTTTCGTAATCTTTTCGTTACAGCACGAAGTCGATCCACACTTTCCACAACATCCGTTGCTTGCCGCTTCTCCGATTGCCTCGACAGCCGCCATGCGAACTTCTGGAGTGCAATCGTCGGTCGAAGCTAAGATCGCCTCGGTGATCTTGCCATCTTTGTCATAGCAACCGCATCCGATCGAGGCGAGGTATTTGATCGCCTTGATCTTTTGTTTTTTCATATCTTCGGCTTGCTTGATTTCCGCAGCCGCTTTGATGGCCGGGTTTTGAGAGAGCAAGTTCGCTGGATCGGCAATCGCTTTAAGAGGTGGTTTGCGTTCCAAACCTGGATGGTTGCCGCGACGGTTGAAGGTGACGTCGCGAATCTTTTGCATTCCCTGGGGAATGCCCATGAACCGCCAAATGGTATGAGGCGGTGGGGCGACGACGGTAGATTGAGCTTGCGTCATAGCGGCGGGGCAGATCAAAACCGCTAGGATAGCGAGCTGGTAACTTCGTATACAGGACATTTCTCGGGATCCTTTCCGTTCTTGACCAAAGCCTAAACTGACAATCCGATTGTCAATTTGCCCGAAACAACAGCGTATTTCGCGCCGCTCATTTAGCGAGGGATTAAAGCACCCCAGTTGGGGAGGTCATTCTGTCTCGTTTCATCGGCTATCCATCTGGGGGAGTTGCATTTTCAAATGGGCGCCTAACATAGCTGGGATTATCTGAGCCTTCCGATCATCCCAAAAAAGAACCGCAACAAAGACATTCGGCTCGACTAGCTTATCCCGAAAAACCCCTACCGTTTACCTCTTCGGTTTCACTTGCACTTGACTTAGCACCGCCGGTGATCCTTCGCTGGTAACCCAAATCCTGGCGTCGGAATCCAAACAGATTGCTTCGATTTGCTTTAGTTTCGGCAATTCGAACGATTTGGGAATTGCGCTGAGTTGTTGCTGAAGAGATACCTGTGGCTCCTCCTGAGCACGCTCTTCGTCGGCCGTCTCGACGTGAGGGAAACAAAACCCTAGAAAATAGTTGACGACCCAAGCGTCCCCGTTGTTCGGATCGACATCGATTCCGGTAACCATCGGAATCGACAAGCGGCAAACGTGTGTGGATGTCACCCTTTTCTTCCAAGGAAAATCCTCGCTGGCGATGCTCAAGTCAATCAAATAGACATTGGCAAAACCGAGTTGGGATTTGGTGACTAGCAGTATGCAGTTTCGTCGCGTATCGACAGCCATTGCCTCGCAGTCTTGGGGGCCATCTGGATAGCTGACATTGAGAATTCCGAAGTCACGGATCGTTGTCTGTTTCGTAGGATCGGGTTCATCAAAAAAGAGCAGGGGGACCGACACGCGTTTTGCAAGGTTGTCACCTGTATCGGCGACGACAAGCCTGGACTGGTTCGCCATTGGATACACCGACATGTCTTCAAAATCGTTTGCCATTGCCCCTTGTATTTCGCATCCGCCCGTCTTCTTCCCGGCCAGATCGAAAGCGAACAAACGGGCACGATCACCTGAATCATTGTGAGTCCAAAAATGCCCTTTCGTATGAATTGATGCTGCCAGACCGCTGCTTTCGGTCAACTCCGAATCGTCAAGGTAAATCCTATCGTTCGTTGATTCAGACGAATTAACCTGTGGTGGCTGTGATGAAACCTCGGTTACCAAAAGCAACGTCAAACCGAGTGTCGGCATACAGAGGCGATGGCGGACAAACAAAATGCTTTCTCCTACTTTTCATGGGACGTTGATTTCAAACTTCACCCTTCACTCTTTAAACTTCGGTAGGCCCCCTCCCTAACGAATGCCTTAACGGCATCGCTCGACCTCGGCTGGGCCGGGTGAGGTTGTTTCACTCAGTCATACAATCGACGTCCCTGGAAAAGGTAAACGAGTCCTCCAAAGCCGATCGTGACGAGCCCTGCGATCGCCTGGATCGGCGTCGCAACGGCGGACAAGGTCGCCGTTAATAGCGTTCCACCGACGAAAATCATTGGCGGGATCGGATAAAACCGTCCACGGATTCGTTCGCCCGATCGTCCTCGCACCCAAAACAACAAACTGACAGTCAAAGCGGCCGTTACCGAAAGCGTGAATCCTAGATAGCTGAGCAGTTGCTTAAGCGAAGAAAGATGAATGACGATGATCGCCAATGTCGCTTGCGCCCAAATGGCGACGATGGGAGGACGACCCGAGAAGCGAAACCACTTTGGCAAAACCCCATCGTCCGCCATTTTCGCATACACGCGAGGACCGCTCATAATCAGTGCCGAAACCGATGTGAACAATCCAAACAAAATGATCATCCTGACAAATGTCCCAAACGCGGGTCCAGCAATCGCCTCAGCGGCTGCTGTCGCAACGTCTGGTTTTCCAGCAACCGCTTCCACCGGAGCCCCAAAGACAAAGATGGCGTTCAAGGCGAGGTAGCAAGTGGTGACCGATACTGTCCCGAGTAGTAAAGCAAGGGGGACGTTGCGTTCGGCGTGCTTCACTTCGCCTGCAACGTAGACCGCCGCGTTGAATCCGCTGTAACTAAGCGAAATCCAAACGAGCGCGGTCGAGAACTTGAGGGCGAACTCGAATGGGGAAACGGACGTTTGCGTTGGGATCGGCGACGATGCGACGTGGCCACCACTGGGAATCGACCACAATGCGATCGCAATGAAGGCAGCGATCAAGAAAAACTTCAAAACGACCACCGCGTCCTGGATTCTGGCTCCCCCGCGGACGCCGATCGTGTGCAAGATGGCAGCCAAAACGACCACCGACGATGAGACGAAACCGGGCGTCCGAAGCAGATTAGGAATTGGATATGCATCCAACCCCAGATAGGCTTCAAACGCGGAAGCGGCAAAAGCGATCGCACCGGTGAACCCTGCCAAAATCGACACCCATCCCGCCATCAATCCGGCTGCCGGGTGCAGCGCCCGGGACAGAAACATGTACTCGCCACCGGACTGTGTCAGTTCGCGGGCGAGTGCTCCGTAACAAATCGCTCCGCTGATCGCGATCACACCGCCAACCGTCCATGCCGCGATGACCCATGATGGTGAACCGAGATCAGCTAACGTAAATCCGCTCGTCGTATAAACGCCCGCCCCAATCATACTGGCGGCTACCAACGACGTTGCCGACAGCAAATCGATTGGCGAATCATCGCTTTTTTTTTCTTCATCAGCACTCACGGTTTTCGAAATTCCAAGAAATAGTTCTCGTCAAACCCAGGAATTTCTCGCTCACCGCTCAACTCGAAGCCAACCGATTGAATTTCGTCGATAAACGTCTGCTTGCCCGCTCGAACGTGTCCGAGAATCCAGTCTCGTGAGACGCCGGGGATTCGTTCAAAATCGATGACGACCAATCGGCCGCCATCGGTCATCGCATCGAAGATCGATTTCATCGTTTGCTCGGGATGCTCAAAGTGATGATAGACATCACAAATCAATGCAACCTCAACGCAATGGGGTGGCAAGCAAACCGAGTCGCTATCACACATCACGGTCGTGACATTTGTCTTTTCACGCTCATCGAACAAGTTCGCCAAGTGCTCGACAAACTTAGGTGATATGTCGACCGCGTAAACCCAACCGTCGTCTCCCACCGCATCGGACATCAGCAATGAATAAAACCCGGTTCCCGCACCGACGTCCACAACCCGCTCGCCCGGTTTCAGATTTAACAGACGCATGATTTCGTCGCGAGCATGATAAACTTCACGGCTTTCGACTTCGAATCGATCGACGAACGCTTTGACATCCATGTTAGGATCCAAAAAGCTCTTGTTGATGGAAGAGGTTTCGGTGGGCGGGGCTGCATCGGGCGGGGCTGCATCGGGCGGGGCTGTATCAAGAACCTCTTGTCCGCCGAGCGGAACAACGAGGCAGGAGATTCCCGCGATCGCCACGGTGACCAATACGAGGAGTCGTAATTGTTTCATGGATGTTTAACTCTCGCCCATTGTGGATGGGCATTGTGAATGGGCATTGTGAATGGGGCATTGTGGATGGGGCACTGGGGATGGGTTATTGATTGTAGGAAGCGTTCACGCACCGCAAGCGTCATCGGGGCATTCGGCTGTCGATTGGTTCAAGAAGTCAATCAACATTCTTAGGCGTCCCATCGCTCTACGATTGAAGTGAAAAACGAGTCTCGGCAAATGAGCCAAGTCGGGTTCGCCTATCTCTTCGGGCAATGCCTTGGTTTGTTCGTACGTACCATCAACCAATATATCCGAGAATTGCTCGCGAATTTGTTCGAGCGTATTTTCGTTGAGTTCTTCCTTCAAACGAAACACCAACGAGTCGCGAACGTATCGCATACTATGATAAACGCAGTAGAAATTCAGGATTTCGTCGACCGCTTCCTCAACGGAATTGGTGATTTTATAAAGACTAACATCTTCAGGACTAATCATACCTGTTTTCAGCAATTGTTTATCCATAAACGTGCCGAGATCACGCCAATAGTCGCCATCGGGTGCATCGAGTAGCACCAGCGGCATCATCATTTGCTTGCCGGTTTGCATCAGCGTCAACGTTTCGAGTGCTTCATCGAGGGTTCCAAATCCACCGGGCAAGCAAACGATACCACTACACTCTTTGACAAACATGAGTTTGCGAGTGAAGAAATACTTCATCGTGACCAGCTTTGGGTCCCCTTGGATATAGGGGTTGGCACTTTGTTCGAAGGGCAGCATGATGTTTAATCCCATCGATGCTTCGCGGCCGGCACCCCGGTGGCCAGCTTCCATGATTCCGCCACCTGCGCCGGTGATCACCATCCATCCGTGTCCTGCCATCCGGCGACCGAGTTCCACCGCCGATTGATACTCGGAATGATCGGCTTGGGTGCGTGCGGACCCAAAGATCGTCACCTTTCGGCGTCGACGGTAGGGCCGAAAAACGGTAAACGCGTAGCGAAGCTCTCGCAGGGTTCGGGACAGGATTTTCAAATCCCCTCGAGCAGTGTTATCCTTTTCAAGTCGATCCACCGTATGGCGAATCACTCGGAAAAGGTCTTGCGATTCGACCGTCGAAATCGGTTCGTCGGCGGGTTGCGGTCGATGGATCTCGTCTTCGCCAACCGCTTCGCTCGGCAGTGTTTCTAGTTTTTCTCGTGTCTCATTGTCGAGTTCTTGGTTTGATTCGTGACCCGTTTGTTTTTTATCCATGAGTTGCTTTTGATTTCCGTTGATAGTTCAGTGAACCGATTTGTGAGCACTACTATAGCCGATCGCAAGTGAAAACGCAGGGCAGGTTTTCAACCTGGCCTGGCTGGCGGAGAGGATAAAATCCTGTTCTGCAGACGAAAATCGGAGCTAGTAGCCAGTTAAACCGCGTGCCCAGCGGGCCGCGCGTTTGCAGCGTGATATTCGCATTGTTTGCGCCATAGGCGGGCAATGGTTCAATTCATCAAGCAGGTGGCGCGGACACAATGTTAAAAGAAGGACAAAAAATGGAGAGACAAAAAGGTTGATGCATCCTTCAACGATCGGAACTGTCCCAACTATATCTCTTGGCGCTCCGTTCGGCTTCTATAAAATCGAGGAACAAAAAAGATCGCGTCGCGGGGGGCAAACTTGATCTTCGGTTTTCAGCCGTATGAAGCGAGAAGTTGCCAGTGCGTATGCCTTTGCGGGAAGACGACATCGGTCACCAAACACACCACGCCACCGCCTACGCCGTCGTTGCCCCATACGCCCCTATTGGCCACGAAAAACACGAGAAGACACAAAAAACTGGAGTAGTGTTTTAGATCATTTTTAGTTTTGCTTTCCCTTGCCGGTAGCTAGGCCCAACGTCTGAAATGTCGCGTCTGACGCCAATTCTTTTTGTGCATTTTCGTGTTTTTTGTGGCGATTCCCCATTCATGGAAATTGGATTATCGCCTTCAATCTTCGTTCCACGTCATTGCAGGTTTCCAATATGAGATACGACAACATTAACCAGTTGTGTGACATCGTCCGTGAAACGAGTTTTGCCATTCACAAGTATCACCGCAACGGCCATCTCGAAAAAATCTACGAGAACGCACTGGTCCATCGGCTGCGAAAGCAAGGATTGCAGATCGAACAACAGCATCCGCTGACCGTGTATGACGAAGACGGCACAGTACTGGGCGAATACTTCACCGATCTATTCGTCGAGGGCCGTCTAATCGTAGAACTGAAAGCCGTCAGGACGACTGCCGATGAACACATCGCTCAACTGCTGGGGTATCTAATATCATCCCGGATTGAAACTGGCCTCCTTATAAATTTTGGAGCCACGAAGCTGCACGTGAAAAAGTATCTGATGACGATGGATTGATGGCCACGAATAACACAAAAAGACACAAAAACGCAGCAGCAATTTATTGATCAAGTTGAGACCTGCAGTACCTTTTGAGGTGCTCGAGCCGACATCTGAAGCATGACGATGGGCGATCAAGCAAGACAAGGTTCGCCCGTGTTGAATATGGGATCAGATCACCTGCGACTCAATCTCACCGCTGGGGGAGGAAAACGTGACGGGGGGAATTAATCTTTCCTCGGTTCCTGGTATTAATCTTCACTTGTACGGCAAGTAGCATGCAAAGCCAGGCCGCAAAATGGGGCATGTAACCAGCGTCGGCAGCGACCGAGATCAAGTGGTCGCCGCCGTCAAGGACGCAAGATGCCGCTTGTCATCTTAGCGCAACTGGATTGTG
>JGI12048J13642_10965870_pt1 | contig 12360 bp, 10 predicted proteins | sample ElkSlonscriptome_16_FD_13642 | JGI IMG/M metagenome (IMG submission 13642) | reverse complement strand
CCAGGAGTGGGAAAGAGAGAGCAAACGACGTGAAAATCTTGAAAAAAGACAGATTCAAACGGAAATAGGTAAGGACAATGCGCAATTTGCCCAGCAGCAGGCGAAAGCTGTTATCTACCGGCATGCTGAGGGAAGCGAACTACCTGCGGCCCTTGTTCGTTTATTGCAAGGGGTTTGGCTGGATATTCTGCGCACAACAGTATTGAGTCATGGTATTGAGCATCAGGGTTTCGAAAAACTGGATAAGCTCACCGGGCGACTCGTCTTTTGTTATCAGGGTAAGCACCGTAAAAATCAGCAGCAAAGGTTGTTTACATATGCCAGCACCATGATAGACGAAATCGATTATCAACTCAGTATCCATCAGTTCGCTACTGATGCGAATCATCTACTACTGGAGGAACTGAATGGATTGATGATGGATGTTCTGAGAAACACGGATATTGAACGCGAACTCTATCATATGGATTTGCAGGAGGTGATTGATTACGGGCTCGAAAAAACGAACACCAGTTCCACTGGAATTGAAGACAGCGCGAATGTAGAAAAACAAGCTTCAGCTCCGGCAGAGGAGGTAGCGGAGACATACTGTGGCCGTTGGTACCGCCGTTTTGGAAAAGCCTGCAAGTTTCTCACCGTTTTACCCAAATCACAGCAGATACTGTGGAGTGATTTTTATGGTCGTAAGGCAGGGACGGAATCTTTTCAGTCATTCCTCGACGATCTCTCGACCGATGACGCTATGAGCTTTAACGATCAACCCTACCTGCAAGAACTATTGGCCAGTGTTGCCAAGGATATAGTATCTTTTGACAGGCAACTCCGCTTGCACCATCAACAGCAGCTGAAGCAACAAAAAGAACTCAGGAAAGCGGCGCAACTGAAGGCGGAAGCGGAAGCTAAGGCAATATTACAATCGAAAGCAGAAAATGACCGAAAGTTAGAGCAGGAAGCGGCTGAATTAGATGCCAGGTTAGCCAAAGAAGAAATGGAAGCGGGTGAAAAAGCACGGCTTATGGCGGAAAAAGCAGCAAAAAGTACCATTGATACACTGCCTCTCGGCGCATGGATAAGAATCGAGAAAGCGGATGAAAAGGTCAGGTGTAAACTGGGCGTTAAGCTCAACGCAACGGGTAAGCTCATTTTTGTTGATAATTTTGGAATGAAAATAGCGGAGTTATTAAGGGAAGAAGCTGTGCAACTCATTCTGCAGGAAAAAATTGAGATTCTTGGTGATAGCGCCGATTTTGAAGATCGGCTATCCCGTGTTGTTGGACGCATTGGAATAGCAAAAAGGTAGCACTATGGCGGTTAAAGAAATCCCTCAGGACGACAATTTACGTTCGGAACCCCGACTACCCCACAATGAAGTTATCTATGTTGAAATACTCACACCGGGTGTTTTTGATAGTGCTGATTTGGGGCCGACGGTAAGGCCCTCTGAGACTATCGATATATCAGCTAACGGGGCTCAGGTTAAAACCGCTGAGCCACTGCGGATTGGTGCGATCTTGCAAATTTGCGTGGTCAGGGAATCGACTGATGCTCGTTTCGAGTTGGCAGCAGAGGTGCGCTGGCAACGCAGACTACCGGGTTCCACTGGATATCTGACCGGTTTAGCCTTTTTCGATGCCGATGAAACCTCAATAGCGGAATGGAAGTTAGTGGTTTCTTCCATGTTATCCGATGACGATGCTGAACATGTCTTTTGTTAGCTCCAAGTAACTAATGTTGGTAAGCCCGATATGAGGATGAGGGCGAACATTCATCCCAGTACCCGCGGGAAAGTCCGCTGGACACATATGATCGACAAATACAAAGGGACCAATAAAGGGGATTTTTGCACTCGGTAATATGCGCTTAACTGAAAAACCACCGAGATCTTTTTCTTTCACATTAACAATTTGTGCCATCGAGGGTATCCCACCAAATTCTTAAAAAAGGAGTTTTGCGAGCAAAGTAAAATCGATATTTTACTTTGCGACTCCGCGAAACGGCATGGAAGCCGTTTCAGGATGAAAACCAGATAGTCGCAGTTTCGTCGTGGCCCGTTACGATTGAGTTGCCCCGTTTAACTAGCCCAACCCAATGAATAGTCGGCAGGAACAGACCCTGAAAACAGTATAAAAATCCATTTTTTTAGTTACAACTATTGAAATAAAGGTAAATTTGTAGCATTTTTTGCGACAATTAGGGGGGTCACGTTGAGAGGTTATACGAATTGGATAAATTCTCCGCCATGGGAGCCTTCGTTAAAGTGGTTGAAGCCGGCAGTTTTGCTGAAGCGGCGCGGCAACTCGGTCAGTCCCGCTCACAAATCAATCGGCTGGTGATTAATCTTGAGGATGAATTGTCAGTCACTCTATTGAACCGGACCACCCGCAGTGTCTCTTTGACTCCTATTGGTGCCGCCTATTGGCAGAGAGCCAAAGCGATCCTGGATGATTTGCAGGAAACTGAAAACACTGTGCGGGCGAGTCACGATCAGGCCATTGGTGAAATCAGGGTGAATGCGCCGATGTCCTTTGGTACTCTGCATCTGGGACCTGCTATTGCTGACTTTATGAAGCGTTATCCACAAATACGTGTACAACTGATTCTCAGTGATGAGATGCTGGACCCGGTCGCCAGTGGTTTTGATATGACTCTTCGAATTGCTGAACCCTCTGGGAGCCTCGCGCTTATCGAACACATAATAGCCCCAGTCACACGGATATTGTGCTGTTCACCCGCCTTTTTTGGCAGTTTGTCCAAAGTCGTAACGATTGATTCACTGAAGGAATTACCTTGCTTGCATTACGGCAACTTACCATCCGGTAACCAATGGAAGCTGACAGGCCCGGATGGACTTCACCAGATACGAGTCAATGGAGTGCTTTGTTCCAATAACGCGGAAGTGCTGTGTCAGGCCGCTGTCGCCGGACTCGGAATTGCCTTGTTGCCCACGTTTATTACTGGAGAAGAGCTGAAAAAGAGGCGCCTACAGACGATCCTGGATGACTATGAGTCACCACCAATCAGTCTGTGTCTATTATATCCACCGAACCGTCATCTCTCGGCTCGTAACCGTCTCTTTGTTAAGTTCATGCAAAACCGCTTCAGCGAGCAGCCGGTTTGGGAGGGTTAGAAAGCCTCAGGTTTCTGTATCGGCATGAGCCTGGCTGGTTAGATTTAGCTGTATCAGCATCAGCATCAGCTTGAATGGACTTCGGAGTAATCTTGTTCCCAGGCCAGAAATGGTTGCATTATTCTCAATAGATTAGTGGTCATGGTTGCTGTTACCGGAACATCAGGCCCATTAAAAAAAGTCAGTGATGTTGTAAAGTATGGCAAAGAAAATTATTTAAATAGTGGCAATTTTCTGGCCTTTGCTAAGAATAAGGACCATGCCATAACCTGGAAATAGTCCAGCGGCAACAATGATTGAACTGATTAGAATAGTCAGATCGAAGAGTTCTGTTCGATGCACTAATTATTGCTCAGTACGGCAGCTTGGTGGGTAGATAATTGACTGCGGTTGCAGAACAGGCCGTTGAAACGAAGGGAAAATTCAAAGTGGTAATGGCAGTTGGAAAAGTCATTCTCCGTCACAAATTCCGGATTTGATGGACCTGTTATGCGAATTGCATTGGCTCAAATGAACGTTATTCCGGCGGCGCTGAGATTCAACCTCAAGACCATGTTGGGCATGATTGAAGCCGCCAAAGCGCAACAAGCGGACCTCATTGCTTTCCCTGAAATGGCGCTGTCTGGTTATTTGCTGGCTGATCAATGGCTGGATCGATCCTTTTGCCGCGAATTAATGGCGTGCAATGAACAAGTCATTAACGCCAGTGACGGGATTGCTATCGCCTTTGGTTCGGCCCATGAAGACCATAATATACAACAGCGGCTCGGCTCGGAGGGATATCATCCTAACAAGGATGGACGCTCCCGCCTCTACAACGCGGTGCTGATTGCGCAGCACGGCCATTATGTTCAGCGTTTAAATGATACGGGCATACTACCCAATGGTATTCAACCCAAAACACTGTTGCCAAATTATCGTTTTTTTGATGATCAGCGCTATTTCTTTTCTCTTTTGGATGCATCTACAGATCATGGGGTTGCACTTGAAGAATTAGCTCAACCTTTCGTAATCACCAGCCAACAAGGTCAAGCCGTTGCCATTGGCTTTGAAGTCTGCGAAGACCTGTGGTGTCAGGATTACCGTCGGGATGGTGAGGCGCTTAATGTGACCCGTGCTTTGGTGACCAATGGTGCCGAGTTAATTATTAATGTGTCCGCTTCCCCATGGACCTGGCAAAAACACGACGCCAGAGATCGGCGCCTGCTGTTTTTGAAAGAAGAGCTGAAAGATGCCTTCGTACCTTTTTTTTATGTTAACAATGTTGGGGCTCAGAACAACGGCAAGAATATCATTACCTTTGATGGCGGCAGCACAATCTATGACAACACAGGGCAGCCCAGTGTATCTAGTACGGCTTTTTTTGAAGAAGATTTGTTAGTTGCTGAACATCAACAACTACCCACACAGCGTATGGTACGGCAGGAGTTTCCTAGAATAAAACAGAAATACTTAGCTATTGTTTCTGGCCTCAGGTACTTAAAGGACATGCTGGGATGGGAGGATCACCCTGACTTTGTGGTGGGTTTGAGTGGTGGTATCGACAGTGCGTGTGTGGTTGCCCTGTTAGTCGCCGCGCTAGGTAAAGACAAAGTATGGGCGGTCAATATGCCCACACAATACAACAGTGAGGCCACACAAAACGTTGCGCAGGACATAGCAGACCGATTAGGGATCGAATTTCTTTCGCTGCCGATCCAGCCACTGGTTGATGCCCATCAGCAGGTATTTGATCAACTCGACCGGCGCTTTGACTCGCCACCATGGATGCGTGCGCTTTCGGATGAAAACATTCAGGCAAAGATCCGGGGCACTTCCATTCTTTCCAATCTGGCTGGGCGTTATGGGAGAATGTTCACCAATAATGGCAATAAAGTGGAAATCGCTTTGGGTTATGCCACTCTCTATGGTGATGTGGGCGGCGTCATTTCACCCATCGGGGATCTCAACAAAAAAGAGGTCTATGAGTTGGCTCATTATCTGAATAATGCTGTGTTTAAACAGGAGATTATATCCGCAGAATTATTTCCTAACGAGCTATTTGAATTTGACGATCAAGCCATACCACCGAGTGCCGAATTGCGCCATGAACAAGTTGATCCGATGAAATTCGGTTACCATTGTGCACTCGTGGATGCCTTTACACGCTATAAGAAAGTGAGCAGTGAAGAGGTATTGCAGTGGTATCTTGATGGCACCATGGATAAAAACCTGGGTGTCTCCAACGCTTTGCTTGCCCGTTGGGGTATCACCGACCCGCTGCTCTTCGTTGATGATTTGGAATGGTTTGCAGAGGCCATCAGAAAAAGTGTATTTAAGCGCATTCAAGCCCCGCCTATTATCATCACTAGCCCTTCAGCTTATGGTTTTGATATCCGCGAGAGCCAACTGCCTTCTTGTCACTCCCGGCGTTATGCTGAATTAAAAGCACGGGTACTAGCGCTTAAAGAGTATCCCCGATAAACACTGACATGGATCAATTATGGCATCACACTAAGCCACATGGATTGGTAGGGGCGCAACTTGAGTATCACCCGTCGGCCTGAGATTTCCCGTCGGCTGATCAGATCATAGAAAGACTTGTATTTACCGCGATTGCCAAATTTGCTTACTTCCAATTCCTGGCTCACGTCAGTCAGATTGTTAATGGCAATAATTTCCTGGCTTTGACTTAAACTAACCCTTCTTACGCCGAATACCGAATCGCCCAAATCCAGTACTTCCTGAGATGCTTCGGGATGAAAAGCCATTTGAAAGCGGCGGTTACGCAACAATCTCCGGTACTCAGACAGTACCAGTCCATTTGGGGTTTTTTCGTTAGAAATCAGATCTTTGAGTTTTTGATATTCCCACTGGCGACGATTGATTGAGCGCGCATGCCCGGTCTTTAAGACGCCTTTTTGATGGTTGGGTGTAGCGGTCAGACTATGAATATAAATGGCGGGAATACCCTGTAGGGCTAACAGCAGGGTTTGTGAGCAAATAAAGCGGGGGATTTGCCATTGATCCTTGTGTTTGTTGAAGCCCATTAGGGCATCAAACAAAGAAATATTCATCTCGTAGGGACTGCTGTTACCATCCCGGTCAGCCTTCATGCTGATTTTTCCGCCGTATTCGCAGACCGCATCCACCAAATCTTTGATTTCTTCTACCGGCAGTAAACCCTCGGCAGGTCGCAGGCCAATGCCATCATGAGAGGTTGAAAAATTAAGATAGGTGCATCCCGCGGGCGGGTGTGGCAGGCGATCAGCCCATTCCCGCAAATACTTGGAGGTACCCCGATGTAATGCATGCAAGAGTAGAGGCGGCAGGCTGAACTGATACACCATATGGGCCTCGTCACCATCGCCAAAGTAGCTTAGATTTTCTTTCTCGGGCACATTGGTTTCGGTTATCAGTACTACTTGAGGCGCCACCACTTCCAGGATGTCGTGCATGATTTTTATGATTTCATGGGTTTCATTGAGGTGGATGCAAGAGGTGCCGAGGCGTTTCCAAAGAAAACCCACCGCATCGAGTCGAATAAAACGGCCGCCTTTGCGGACGTAGAACAGTAATACTTCAATCATCTCTATCAGGACATCGGGGTTACCGAAATTCAGATCGATCTGGTCTTCACTGAAAGTGGCCCAAACGTATTTCTTGCCTTGCACGGTATTGAATGGAACCGCCAATTTATGCGTTCTTGGTCGGGTTACCGAAGACACATCTTCCTCCGGGTCGAGTTCGATGAAAAAGTCTTTATATTTTTCTTCTTGTCGTAAGTAACCTTGAAACCATTGGCTCTCTGCTGATACGTGGTTCAATACCAAATCCAGCATTAGATCAAAGTTTTCTCCAATACGCTTGATATCGCGCCAGCCACCAAAATTCTCGTTCACCCTACGATAGTCGATCACGGAAAAGCCATCATCGGAACTGTAGGGAAAAAACGGCAGGATATGAACACCGCTGAATTGCTCTCGCAAGTATGTGTTCATGAACTTGTAGATGGTATACAACGGAATCTCATCGGGGTCCCGTACACTATCGCCGTAAGTAATCAACAAAACGTCCTGTTCCGACCAGCGCTTACCATGAACGGGTGGACAAGTCTGCAGATGCCTTTTCATAACCACAAGTAATTTTTCCATGATTTGCGTGGCATTATCTTCGCCATACAAACTCTGGATGCGAAAGAAATTGGTTTGGGTAAAGCTCTCAGGAATATGGGGCTCTCGATTCATTTTGGTTCTCTGTGAGTACTGACTTTCCTAAGTATTCTTAACATTGGGTTGCTAATCAGCCGGTTCAAGAAATTAAGTTCAAGCCAACCACCACATTCTGGCCAGCATCATAAGACCATTGCAGGTCGTAATTGATGAGTGAACAGTTTGCGGATTAATCCTACGGGAACCAGATTGTTTTGGTCAGGCCACCTTTACTCACAAAGTATAATCCAGTTTTGACCTGGCAAAATTAATCTGGGTCAGACGCACCAACAGTCTGTGACAAATTGATGAATAGCAAAAGGAAAAAATTCAATAAGCTTTGAAAAGAAGCTAACTTTACAAAGACAAATCATATTGAAGTGAGAGTTAGGCAGCATATAACGCCACAATAACGGGCGAACATGAGGCCTTACTTTCTCTGAGGGGTTCCAAGGATTTTCCCACCATAGATTGCAATTTGCTCTTTAACTCCCGCTATTCATGGCCTGCAGAAGGCTATTAATTTCATTTTGAATCGGTTAGCGGTATCTTTCTTGCTTTTTTAGGTCAAGATATGAGCAAAGGTAAGCGCCTATCGATCCTGACAGAAGCAGAAATTGAAGACTTGTATTCGCCTCCTGTGTTCTCTGAATCCGATCGGCGGTTTTTCTTCGCGCTTAACGACCGAGAATTAGAGGTAATCAACCGGATCAGAGATCGTAAACATCGGGTTGTTACCATCGCCTTATTACTGGGCTATTTCAAATCTAAGCCCATCCTGCTAATTCCCAGCTTCAAATCCATGCAGGCCGACCTATCATTCGTCGCTGCGCTATATTTTGGAGGCCTGAAATACCGGCGATTTATTCTTAAGGCTGATCAGAAATTCCAGTTATACGAGCAAGTACTATTGTTACTTGGGATTTTTAATTGGAATGATCTTGCACACCGGGCAGGGCTTATTGCCTATTTACTTGAAAAGGCTCAAAGTTGGGCGGCACCGCACACCCTTCAGTGACAGCACGGAAACCCGCAGCGATGGCAGCGTGATCAACACCCTGTACGGCAAAACCAACGAACTGCAGCCCATGGACGTGCCGGGACTCGGCAATAAGAAGATGCGGCTCAGCTATGTAAAAAAAATTAATGGTGAGCTGGTATCCGAACGTTACAAATCTAAATACACCTCACAAAAGGCTAAAGGCACGGACCATACCTGGCGTTACACCTACGATGCGGCCGGTAACCTGTTGAGTGCGGAAGATCCCCTGCAACAGCAAACCACCTACCAGTGGGATGCGACTGGTAACCTGATCACCGTCACCGGACCCAATACCGCGCAGACCACACTGGCTTATAACGCACTGAACCAGCCCGTCAGTCAGACCAATCACAGCGGGCGGATCACCAAAGCGATTCTGGAGCGCTCGAGCCGCACCTACACCTTTGAGGACGGAAGACAAAACCAGACCCGGGTGCAAAGATCAGCAGGCCGGCATACGGTCACGCGGGCGGAAACTGTCGGAAAGTGGGGTGACAGCGAAATTTTATAATGCCGTATCAGAGGCAAAACTGGGGCACCTTCTTAATGTGGATTTACAGAACAGTGAATTTGGCTATTTTTACCGGGCCACACGTGTTAAATCACTCGAACGTTTGGATGGAAAGTTACTCCTGGTCACCAATGTCAACGATGCGACACCAGAGAGTATTGTCCGGTTTTAGTTGACCAGAAAAGGCGCAAAATTCGAGGTGTAGTGGAACTTTTTAAGTCTCAGCCAAGAGATATCAATAAGTTACGTCATTTTGCGTCGAACTTGGGGTCTCAGTATCCTGATCCGGTGAATGGGGTACACAACCTGACGGATGCGGAATGGGCGGTCGTGGAGCAGGTTGTTTTGCAGAACTGGTAGCAGTGTTAAACCCGATCCCTGAGGAGGGATAAAAACCCGCCTCAGGTAAAAAACTGTTCGAGGTTTTCTGCGTCAAAAATCCTCTCTGCCCAGATTTCCATCTGATCACGGGAGGCCGACTGAAGCCGGTCCTCTGCCCAGGCCGGGAGAGGACCAAAGCGTCTGACCAGTTGCCTTGCCAGTACAGTAGCCTCGCCCTGATCAATTCCTTTCTCAATTCCTTTCTCAATCCCGGCCTGAAAGCCTTCTTCCCGCCAGTTCCGGGTCCAGTCTTTTACGCGCTCTGCTAGCATAGTTTGAATCTCTGTTAAATCGTGCACTTTACCAAATTCAGTGTCTGGCATACGCCGCGGTAGTAATATCCGGTTGAACCATTCTTTAAATGCCCGTCTCAGTTCCCTTTGCTGCTCCATGGGCAGCCAGACAATCAGATTGGCCAGCACCCGGATCAGCTCTTCCCGGTTATCCGCCAGTTCTGCCCGGATCAGTGCCGCTGTCACATTGTCAAGCTGTTCCAGTTCTGCCTTTGAATAAGCACCTTCATCCATCAGCAGATAACGCAGATCAGGCTGAAAGACCTGCAGACCTTCCGGCAGGGGTTGCTGCAGTGCACTGAGTGAATCAGCTGCTCGCCAGCGTCTTTCCCCATTATACAACACTATGGGCAAAACCGGAGGTAACTGTTTTTGCGTCGGGAGCTGGCCGGTTCTGATCAGATCCTGATACAACAGGCCCACATAGGTTAGTATTCTCACTGCCATAAAATGATCCACCGTGGACTGAAATTCCAGCAGCAGATACAAATACAGCCACTGATCCCGGAACTTTACCCGCCACACAACATCGTCCGTTCGCTCCCGCAGGTCATCGGTAATATAGCTGTTATTCAGCTTTTCCAGAGTGGTAAAGTCCAATTCGCTGACCCAGTCAAAGTGGACGAAACCCGTCAGCAGATCTTCCACCATTTTTGAGTGTGAAAACAGATTTTTGTAGGAGTGATCATGAACCGTCATCGGGCAGGCTCAGTTTATTCAACAGCGGCTATTGTAATCAATAACCGGCACAGCGCACCAGCGGGTCGCCAAAGACAGCGGCGGTTTCAGTGAGGTCACGGAAACCCGCACTGATGGCACCGTGGTGCCTACTCTGCACGGAATACCAATACCTCCGAACTCAATACGGCGGAAACCACCCTCACCTACAACATACTCAATCAGCCCGTCGGCCAGACTAGCAAAGCCTCACTGGAACGCCTGTCCCGCAGGTATATTTTTGAAGATGGCAAACAGCGACTGGAGAAAATTCGCTACACCACTTTCCGGCAGCACTATGACTACGATACCGTCAACCGGGTTGTTACTGCCACACCAATACCTTTGCTGGCGAGAGCCAGACCACCGGCTTTGCTCATGATCCGCTGGGTCAGGTACTGACCAAAACCGATGCCAACCAGAACCTGGCCCACTATGACTACGATGCCCAGGGCAATGTGGTGCTGATCACCGATGCCGACAACGGCATCACCCGGCTGGAATACGACGCGCGGGATAATCTTATCCGGTTCACCGATCCCGAAGGCCGGGTTACTGCCTTTACCTGTAAAGGCAACGACCAGGTGACCTCAGAGACCCGTACTCCCGCCAGTGGTGTGGAGAACATCCGCCACTTTGCTTACGATGCCCACCAGAATCTGTGCGAAGAAATCACCCCCAACGGGCAGAAGCTGGTGTACGGCTATGATAAAGCGGACCGGCAGTTATGTGGATGATCAGCCCGCCACTAAAACCCTGCTGCTGAAAAACGCCGTATCGTTCGATATTAGTGGGGTAAATTACAAAAAATTTTTCAACTGATATTTTTTAGGATGAGCAGTAGTACGGGCATTATTCCAGACGTTGTGTCGACGGATACCCACGGGGTCAACCACGTTAACTTTGCGCTGTTAGACTTGTTTGGCTACCAGTTTGCCCCACGTTATGCAAAGGTCAGCACCGTGATTAAGAAGATGTCCAATATCACTACCGACAAGGATGATCGTATCCAGCTGAGCCTGAAAAAGCCGATTAACACCAAACGCATTATGGAGCACTGGGACACCATACAGCGCATCTCGGTCTCACTAGCACAACGAAAGACAGATCAAGCTACACTGGTTCGAAAGCTATCCGCCTATAATAGTAACTATCCATTGCTGGAGGCCTTTACCGAATACAACCGGTTAGTAAAGGCTCGGTATCTGCTGGAATATATCGACGACCCCGAACTTCGAAATCATGTTCAAAAGGCGTTGAACCGAGGTGAGGCCTACCATCAAGCGAGCTCCACCGGTAGCCTGGCAAAGCATCAATCTGAAGGGGAAATACCATGTTTGGTCAGGCAGGAGAAACGCCGGATATTGAGTATCTGATGGAACCAATCGATGAATATGTGCCGCTTCCCTAAAAGTAATACACCTCTACATGCCAGGAGTGACGAAGCTTATAGAGCGAATTGCAATCTATACGGGAAATCCCTGGAATCCACAATAGTAGCAACGATAAAAATTTGATCAGATCAGTGATTTAAAAAACAAGCAAGGAAAACAAAAGTCAGGAGAAGACAATTTGTTCTTTATGCGGCCAGCTAGCTAGTGCTCATCCAGAAACGCCAGTTTTTGATGGGCACTAACGCAGTACAAGGAAGTACTGCCAAAAGCGATCGCCTAAGCGATTGATTTTGCGAGCAAAGTAAAATCGACATTTTACTTTGCGACTCCGCGAAACGGCATGGAAGCCGTTTCAGGATGAAAACTAAATAATTGAATCAGGCATTAATGCGTTGCACGACATCATTTGAGGCATAGAAAAACAAAGTAACAGTGTCGCAAATAAACAGAGCTTATTTACCTTTCTTCATTCGTTCTTTCAGATCGGCAAAAGGATTAAAGGTAGCTGGGGCCGTATCAGAAGTTGATGAACTGCTGCCATAGCGAACGTAATTTTCGAATTTCGCATGCTCTTCATCATGGCAGTAGAGACAGAGTAATTCCCAGTTACTGCCATCACCGGGATTGTTGTCATGATTGTGATCCTTATGATGGACCGTTAATTCGCGCAGGTTTTTTCGATTAAACTCGCGCGCACAACGGCCA
>JGI12048J13642_10241371_pt1 | contig 12360 bp, 11 predicted proteins | sample ElkSlonscriptome_16_FD_13642 | JGI IMG/M metagenome (IMG submission 13642) | reverse complement strand
TTTACCGTCAAGTTGAGGGTTAATCATGTATTTTGCTCCTTTTGTGCTGGCAGGTGTTTATTAGATGATAAGATTTTGTCTCTGTGTCATTCTGCGGATACGTTGAGATACTCAACGTTTAACGCGCCGTCTTCCACCTGCCAGATACGATCCGCGATTTTGTTTACGAAATAGCGATCATGTACCACCGCTAACACACTGCCGGGGAAGTTTGTCACCGCCGCTTCAAATTGTTCACGCGATGCTAAATCCAGATGGTTGAGTGGCTCATCCATAATGAGTAGATTCGTCCCTAATGCGACCAATCGCGCGAGCATCAATCTTGCGCGTTCGCCATAGCTTAAGCGGGCATTGGGGCGGAGGGGGTCATCATCACTAAACAGAAATAAATGCAAAAATGATCGTGCTTCTGTTTCTGTCATGCGTGCTTCTCGTTGGATGGTTGTTAATGGTGTGTCTTCAGGATTGAGCACTTCTTGCTCCTGTGCGAGGTAGCCAACTTTCACGCTCCCGCCGATGATGACCTGTCCCTCTAATGGCTTTAGCGCGCCGATGATGGTCTTAAGCAAGGTGGATTTTCCGTGCCCATTTGGTCCCATGATCGCGATGCGTTCCTGACCACGTAAGGCGATGTTGAGATTTGTCAGCAAGGGCATCGTGTGCTCGTAGCCAACGCTCACATTTTCTAAACGTACAGCATCCCCGCGAATGTGCCCAACCTGTTCAAAAGCGATTTTTACATCCCATGTTTGACCGGGCTTTTCTACGCGCTCATCGGATTCCAGATAGCGATTGAGGCGTGTCTCTTTGGCTTTGGCTTTTTGCGCGACGACCTTTGCCCGTCCGCGCTGAAAATCGTTGACCGTTGCGCGTTCGCGGTTGACCGCTTTCGCCATTGTCCGGCTGACGTCGGCTTGCATTCGGGCAATTGTATCGACCTGATCTTTCCATTGTGCGTATTGTTGATCGCGCTCATAAGCAAGTGTTTGGATGTATTCTGTGTAGGTGCCGACGAAGGTGCGCGCGGTGTGGGTTGCTGGGTCAAGCGCGACGATACGGTTCACAGTGCGGTCAATAAACGCGCGATCATGCGAGACCATCAATACACCGCCATCGAAGCGAATCAGCCAATTTTCTAGCCACTCCAACGCGGTGATATCAAGGTGATTGGTGGGTTCATCGAGGATGAGCACCTGCGGGTTATTAATGAGCATCGACGCAAGAATCAGCCGTGTTTTTTGCCCACCGGATAAGTTTTCGACAGGCGCATCCATATCCACACTAGCAAGCCCTAATTCAGTCAGTGACCGTTCGCCGGCTGGAATATCTACGCCATAGCCGAGCGATTCCAACCGTTCTAGGGCTTCGCTATAGCGGGTCATGAGGGTATCCATGTCGTTAGAATTCGCATTTGCCATTTGTGTGGCATAGCGGTCAACATCGGCTTCTGCGCGTCGGATTTCTACTAGATTCGGGAACAGTGCCTCACGCACAAGCGTATCATCGGTGTAGGTCATGCCCTGCGCTAAATAGCCAATGCGTAGATTGGGTACGGTGTGTTGGATCGTGCCAGATTCTGCTGAGAGCGCGCCGATGATGATCTTGAGCAGGGTGGATTTTCCGCTTCCATTCGGACCGATTAACCCGACTCGCTCACCCGTGTTGACCGTGAATGAAATATTTTGCAGGATGTGATCGTCCGCCTCTGCGAAGCGTTTAGAAATATTGGAGATGGTTAACATAAGAGGGTCGCCTCCGATGATGATGGTGCCGGTTAAGAATCAAAAAAGTCGCCGGAATATCCAGACGACGCGATTCTGTAACACTAGGGAACTTGGTGAGAATCAGAAAGTGATCATGCAGTACGCACGACAATAGAAAGGATACCCCGCTAAACGGTGGTGCTATTGACGGACGAAACCTGCCATGTTGCTACTTTCTACTCGGATAACGATAGTTCGGGGAGGTTGGTGGACAACATCGCCGAGACACCAATAGTATAGGGTCATGATGGGTCAGGTGTCAAGGGACTGACAAAATTTGAGGAAATTTATAGGCTAACCAGAGATTATCCGGACTCCAAACTACAATCTTAGGAATGAAATCAATATCTTGTCCAAACATAGTATGTTGTGGGACGGTAAATACCCATCCCATAACTAAGGTGAATAGTATGACGGTGAGCAGTTTTTCATTGCTATTACCATCCAGTGCGTTGAGCAACCCACGCTCGTGAGGTTTCTCCTAGTGCCCGTTGAAATTCACGCAATGTGGGCAATCCTGGTGGGGCTGGTAACAGACTCTGATAGCTGAACATGCCAGCCATCGAAACAATTGCCGCTGTTACTGCATCGGGGTCTGCATCATCGAACGCCGGATGCAATTGGATGAGGTCTTGTGGTTGTAAGCCGCCCTGCATCACCACACTTGGCGCAAATAAAACGACATCAACCCATGCCGCACCAATCGAAGCGTGGGGCCAATCAACAAACCAGACAGCATCATCAGTCATGACAATATTATCAGCCCGTATATCAAAGTGTAATAAGGTCTGACCCTCTACGGCTTTGGGGGCTTCTTTTTCGAGTTCGCACAGCGCGTCTAAGTGATGTTTCGACCAATCATCAAGCTGTTCAATGTTTATTGATTTACCCGTCTTTATCCGTTGCCAGCCATGAATTCGTGATGCAAAGTGATCTTTTGCACTGGGAATTGGGTAAGATATTGTGGGCGAGGTTAGTTGCTCGGATAGCTGACTCATTGCCTTCATCACACGCTGTAAATCGTTGTCACTCCAAGGGGTCTTCGGATTACTGCCATCGATGTTATCAAAGAGTAGGACAACCCATTCAGTGTCGTCAGCGTCATCGTAAGACCACAATAATTTCGGGGCAAGCGAATTATCTGGCAACACCGCATTGACTTTAATTTCCTGACGATGAAAATTCACCGATGTAGGATTGAGTTCTGTGCCGATTGCTTTGAGGAATACCCATCGATTATCCACTGTATGTAAACGTGTCGCCACTCCGGGAGAGAATCCTCCTAATTGTGTTTCCGTGTTGATAACCTTTGCGCCTAAATATTCCTCAGTGAGGTCACGAATTTTCTGAGGTATATCTAGCCATTGTTGTCGCATACCTTGGGCTGGCGGTGATTTCTTGCGCTTGTTATTCGTCATGATCTCAACCCTAATTACCTAATCGGATTAATATACGCCTGATTTGAGCCAAGATTGAAGCATAACAGGTCATCTAAAATACCTGACATCCGAAGCTGATCTGAAGGTCTAATCAGTTAGGGGCAAGTTGACCCAGCGTCTTTCACGGTGCGATAATTCAACAGCATTTATGATTTCCTGAACGCGTGCGCTTTGTGCGAAATTGCCCTGATTCTCGTCACTACCATTGACAATTTCTTCCATGAAATTATGAATGAGATTAGCATAGAACATTGAGGGCCACGGCTCGCCCGGTGTATAGCCCGGCGGATAAAACCTTTCAGGGATTTCTACTGGCACATATTCGACCTCGTGCGCGTTCGGACTAGTGGATTTGAGCAGATTCTGTTGACCTTCGAGTTCTGCACCGAGCCGGCACAATAGCGCACCCTGAGAGCCATATGCCCGTGCTTCTAATCCCGGATAACTATTGACGGTGACATAGCTCGATTGAATGGTACAGAAGCCACCATTTTCATATTCGCCAATATAAACATCGCCATCGTCAATATTTGTGCGTACTTTTTCGCCAGATGGCATGGTGCGGTAGGGTACAAAGTTGTATAGCAGTCCAACCACACTTTTCAAATAGCTGTCCATAAACCACATGCTGAGGTCAATGATCGGTGCGCCATAGCCTTCTACAGAAGATACTGTAATTTCTTCTTTTTCAGTGCTAGGTACAAGGTCAACTTTGCTGATTGGCTCAGTCGGGCTGATGAACTGTGAATTTTGTTCATAGCCGTTGAAAATATAAGGCTCACCAATGAATCCTTCGGCGATAAGTTCACGCATGTATTGCATGGCGGGTGCGTATCTGAATGTCAACCCGACCTTGGTTTTTAGCCCTTTAGAGAGCGCGAGTTCATGTGCTTTCTGCGTGTTACGATAATCATGAGCGACAGGTTTTTCACACAGACAATGCTTGCCTGCTTCTATTGCGGCAAACGCGAGAGGTTCGTGATTGTTCTTATCACCAACACCTCCACGTGTGCATACATCAACCACATCAATGTCTGCTTTCGCCAGCATTTCTTCGTAATCGGTGAAAACATGCGGGATGTTGAACTCTTTCGCACGTTGCTGGGCTAGTGCTTCATCCTTATCGCAAATTGCGACCAATTCACATAATGGTGAACGCGCAAAGCCGGGCAAATGGGCACTTGCCGCCCAACGACCTGCGCCAATAACACCTACTCTTAGTTTTTCCGCCATAAAAATATCCCCTCTTGTCTGACTATGTGTTTGTTAATTGTTGGCTGGTTCTGCTACTACATATGTCATGGCACCACCTTCAAGCCGGGCAAGTGTTGGGCGTAGTAGTAACATGCAGGTATTTGCGAAGGGGGCTTTGAATTCTTCTATAACGCGCATGGTGCCGGAGTCCAATAGCTTACCTAATAGAGTACCTTCTTCCACAATTGTCCCGATGTCGTTCGTCCTTAATTCAGGCACAAAGATACCACCACGTGACGGGCGTATGACGAGGGTTTCTTTTACTGGGATTGACTCAGTTACCTGTTCTGTAATGTCACCACTGAAGACACCTACACCAATTAAAGCGCGTCTCAATCCTGATGCAATGCGCTGTGCCCAATTTAACTCGACCTCGCTACGTCCCCCCATTTCTAAGGCACATGCCGTTGCGCCTTTAGTGCGTGCATACCCTGTGAGCGTTATGTCACGTTCAGGACCATCTACTACAAAAGGCGCACCAAAGGCATTCGCTAGCACTTCACCACCTTCAAAGCGGAAAACAAAAGAATTGACACACCAGCTTCCACCACCGTGCAAATCAATGGCGTAGTCAACGGAATCAAGGGCATTTTCGACGATCCGCGAGGCAAGTACTTCGGTATGTGATCCAGACGGATTACCGGGAAAAACGCGATTTAGATCCAGCACATCAAGTGGTGCATTACGCGCATCGGCTTGCATGGCTAAGGGGTTGGCTGTAGGGATAATGCGAAGTGTACCGAGGAGTGCATCCATAGGTATTTGCGAGAGTAATAGCTTAATCGCCATTGCTCCCCATGGACCCTCGTCGCCGTGTACCCCGGCGGTGATTAATGCTATGGGCGATCCCTGACCGACTTCGCCAATTGTAAGATCAACGGTACTATTTGACGCGCCAGCAGGGATCGGTACATTTGTCCATTTAATTTCATTAAACAAGCTAAGCATAGGTTGACCGATCTATTCGGGTTAAGTCCGTTATAGTCCAAGAGTTTTTGACAGGTAGGGCGGGAAGCTATATAATCCCAGCTACCTAAAGTCGATTGTCGACAATCGACTATTTTAAGAATGGGATTATAGGTGCTTGTCAAAAGCTTGTCAAATACTCAGCGGGCATTACCACATGTAATGTATAGCAGTTGCCTAAGGTACATTCACGAATTATATAGAGGAGAAGTACATATGCGTTTCAGGTATTCACCAAAGTCACTATTTTTTCTAGTTCTCATCTTTGTTCTTTTGCTCGGAACATTCTCTGTAGGCGCACAGGATGACGGCGAACTCACATTTGGTTTGAGCTTCACGGTAGATACACTTGACCCCGGCGCGACAACCTTTTCTGGCGTAGAAATGATTATTGAGCACGTTTTTGACACGCTAGTGCGTCAAGAACCACTCGGCACTTTCCACCCGGCATTAGCTACTGAGTGGACAATCAATGAAGATGCGACAGAATATATTTTTACCCTGCGGGATGATGTGACCTTCCATGATGGCACACCATTTAATGCCGAAGCAGTGCAATTTACCTTTGATCGCATTGTTGACCCTGATCTAAACTCTCAAATGGCGTTTAGCTTCATTGGTCCATACTTAGAATCAGAAGTTTTGGACGAATATACTATCGCTGTTCGTTTTGCGTCTCCAAATGCGGCGTTCCTTGATGGTCTCTCTCACCCACAATTGGGACCGGTTTCCCCAACAGCAATAGAAGCCTTGGGTGAAGACTGGGGATTTTCCGGTATTGTCGGAACTGGACCATTTATCTTTGAATCTTATACACCAGATTCAGAAGTCGTACTGGTACGCAACCCTGATTACAATTGGGGCGATGAAATGCTGTTCGGTATTAGCGGACCTGCGTTATTAGAGCGCCTCGTTTACAAGATCATTCCTGAACCGGCAACACGGGTTGCGGCTCTGGAAAGTGGCGATGTCGATATGATTAACGATGTATCTGCACTTGATATCACACGTATTGACGAAGATCCAAACTATGATCTGGTATTGATCGCTCAATCTGGACACGGTTGGTCATTGATGTTCAATTTTGACACCGCACCGACCAATGAGTTAGCAGTTCGTCAAGCAGTCGCGCTTTCTATCGACAAAGAATTCGGAATTGATGCTGTAGAAAATGGTTTTGCTGTGGGACCTGCATGTAGCGCGTTAACAAGCGTTATGTTTGCATGGACATCTGCATCCTGTGATGCTTATCCGTATGATCCTGATCGTGCTGGAGAAATTCTGGATGAAGCGGGTTGGGTCATGAATGAAGACACCGGTATCCGTGAGCGTGATGGCGAACCGCTGGTCTTACAACATTGGAGTACAGATCGTGCACGTGCCCGCGCAACAGGTGAATGGATTCAAGCAGATCTCGCAGTAGTTGGGATCGACTTCCAACTGAATTTCTCTGACTTTGCCGCCTATATCGAAGTTGTACGTGCTGGTGAACACAACACCCAACAATGGTGGGATACACAGACAGACCCTGATGCTGTTTTCCGTACATTGATGCATTCCTCCAATGCAGACGGCGGCACGAATCGTAACCGCTATCGTAACCCGGTTATGGATGAACTGATCGACAGTGGTCTGAGTGCCTCTGATTCTGAAGAGCGTGCCGCTATCTATGAGGAAATACAACAACTGGTCGCTGATGATGCGATTATGGTTTTCCTGTATGACCCTTACTATATTTACGCGGCAGTCCCCGGAATCGAAGGTGTCGTGACATTGAGTGGTGGTCTTGTACCGAACTTCTATGGCGCTAGCTTTAGTGGCTAAGTGATAAGACTTATAGAGATGAACAGTGGTGGGGGAACCTGCCACTGTTTTGGTTACAGAGGCGCAATATATGATCCGTTATCTTAGTCAACGTGCGTTACAGGCTATTCCAACAGTATTACTCGTCACAATTCTGGTATTTTTGATGTTGCACCTAACACCTGGAGACCCCGCAGAGGTCTTTCTTGGTGACCGGCGGAGTACACCAGAACTGCTCGAAAATGTGCGTGAAGATTTCGGCTTAAACCGCCCCCTTCATGTGCAATATCTTGATTATATGGGCAACGCACTTCGTGGAGATTTAGGACGATCATTCAGGACAAATGTCCCTGTGGTGGATCAGATTGCGAACCGTCTGCCATGGACGATTGAGCTTGCCGTTACTGCGATGGGACTTGCTATGCTCATCGGCTTTGGACTAGGCATTATCGCCGCGTTGTTCCATAACACAATTGTTGATCTCGTTGCGATGACAGTTGCGCTCATCGGGATTTCCATGCCAATCTATTGGTCTTCATTGTTATTAATCATCATTTTCGCGGTCAATTTGAACTGGTTCCCGGCAATTGGACAGGGTGGTGTGGAGCGTCTTGTGATGCCTGCGGTTGCCCTCGCATCAGTTTCCGCAGGGTCACTGGCGCGTATGGTGCGTTCCAGCATGTTAGAAGTGCTCAATCAGGAATATGTGCTTACTGCCCGCGCAAAGGGGTTATCCGAACGTATCGTTATTTTTCGACATACCTTGCGTAACGCCTTGATTCCGGTAATCACCATTCTGGGTTTAATGTTTGGTAATCTGCTGGGCGGTGCTGTTATCACAGAAACGATTTTTGCAAGACTTGGCATTGGACAATTATACGTAGAAGCTGTGCTACAAAAAGACTTCCCGTTGGTACAGGGCATGACACTCTTCATCGCGTTGACCTATGTGATTGTGAACCTCTGTATTGACATTATTTATGCAATGGTAGATCCACGGATTCGCTATGACTGATAGCCAGGCATTATCTGCTGAGATCGCGAATATAAAACAAAATGATCAGGCATATAAATTCATACGTCGCATCTTTCGTAGTCGAAATGTGGTTATCGGCGGTTTTGTGCTACTCATCATTGTTTTTATGGCTGTTTTCGCGCCACAGATCACACGTTATGATCCCGCAGAACAGTTTAGGCGTAATCGACTAGAACCACCGAGTGCAGAACATATCTTTGGTACTGATAATCTTGGACGAGATATATTTTCCCGCGTGCTTTATGGTGGACGTATTTCGCTACAGGTTGGCTTATTTTCTGTTGCTATCGGCTTGAGTATTGGCACCAGTCTAGGCTTAATTGCCGGTTATTATGGACGCTGGGTCGATAATGGCATTATGCGGTTGATTGATGTTATGCTGGCGTTTCCGGGTATATTACTCGCGCTGGCGATTATTGCTGTGTTAGGGCGCGACCTACAAAATGTCATGATCGCGGTGGGTGTATCATCTATTCCAGTATATACACGTATTGTGCGTGGCAATACACTTTCCATCCGTGAGACTGAATATATTCTTGCCGCCAGAGCGCTGGGGCTTCCTGATCGACGGGTATTGTTTTTGCACATCCTGCCAAATGTTATGGCACCAATCATCGTGGTTGCGACGAACGGTATTGCCGGCGCGATTATCGCAGGTGCGGCGTTGAGCTTTCTCGGTTTAGGCGCACAACCACCTGACCCTGAGTGGGGGCTGATGCTGGCACAGGGGCGCGAATACATCCGTGTTGCCTCCTGGGTCACCACTTATCCCGGCTTGGCAATTATGATTACTGTCTTATCGATCAATTTATTAGGCGATGGTTTACGCGATATTCTTGACCCACGCCTGAAAATTTAACCACAGCCCTATTCGGATCAAACTTGCTTACCCTTTAACAAATTTGTGGAATATATATGACCAATCGACCAACCGTACTCATTGCATCTTATCTTGAACCAGATTATGTAGAACGTATCCGTTCAGAAGTTCCTGAGGTCGAGGTGATCTATCGCCCGGATCTATTAGGAAAGCCACGGTATATCGCAGATCATAGTGCGCCAGTAGCGCGTAGTGCTGAACAAGAAGCCGAATGGAAAGCACTATTAGGACGCGCAGACATTTTATTTGATTTTGACTTCAGCCATCGTGAAGATTTGCCAGAACTCGCCACATCAGTTCGCTGGATACAGGCGACGAGCGCGGGCATCGGGCAATTTGTCCGGCGTATGGGCTACGCAGAACGGATGAACTGTATATTCACGACAGCAAGTGGGGTACACGCCCGCCCATTGGCAGAGTTTGCACTAATGGGTATGTTGATGTTTGCGAAAGATTATCAATATCTGGCAAGTGAAAAGGAGAATCATCATTGGGCGCGGTATTGTGCGACAGAATTAGCGGGTAAAACACTCGCCGTGATCGGTCTTGGTAATATTGGACGTGAAACAGCGAAACTTGCCAAAGCGTTTGATATGCACATTATAGGCACACGGCGACATCCTGAAATCCCTGTGGAACATGTCGATGAATTGTATGGACCGGATACGTTGGACCCATTACTTAAGCGGGCTGATTTTCTTGTGCTTGCAACACCGCACACGCCTGAAACTGAAAAAATAATCGGAAGCAAAGAAATTGCCACATTACCGGATAACGCTGTAATCATCAATATTGCGCGTGGTGTGGTTATCGATCAAGATGCGCTGATTGAGGCGTTGCAATCTGGTAAGCTAAAAGGCGCGGCTTTGGACGTATTTGACCCGGAACCGTTGCCTGAAGATAGTCCACTGTGGGACATGCCACAGGTTATCATTAGTCCACACTCGGCAAGTACCGCAGAAACAGAAAATCAGAAAATCACACAAATTTTTATCGATAATTTGCACCGTTATCTTGCGGGCGACACGCTAAATAATGTTCTGGATACTGACCGCCTGTATTGATCACATTCTTTTTGCGGGGCGGGATGGTGCTACCAAACACGTCAGTATTAGCTCGTCCGTAGTATGATCTTTGGTGAGGCGCAAGTATGGGTCGCTAGATGATGAAACGCCTCCGCGCCGTCTGCAAGTGGGCGCTCGTCCACCCATGTTAGATCACCCAATGCGCCGGAATTTAATAAGTCTAGGGCGGCGAGTAAGTCATCGTGTGTATAGGCATAAGTGCCCATAAACGCAATCTCTTTCAACGTGATCGTACGAGCATTCGGTCCGTCGCCACCTTTATGCAGTCCAATGTGGATAATCGTCCCTCCCGGAGCCACAGCATCAACGGCTGTTTGTCTTGATTGTGGCGATCCTACAGCATCAATAACCAGATCAAAGGTATTCTGGAAGGTCTTTTCAATCGGGTTGAAAACCTCACTGCTTAAAGCGCGTGTTGCTGATTCACGGCGTAACGCGCTGGTATCACCGGTAAGAATCTGCTTGCATCCAGCATTTTCAAGCATTAGCGATGTCAGAACACCGATTGCACCCGCGCCTAAAGATAGCACATGGCTATCTTTAAGCGGACGATTCGAGACTCGTTTCGCTAGTTGTAATGCTCGCCATGTACAACCAGCCGGTTCCATCAGCGCCGCGTGTGTCATCGAAATAGATTCGGGTAAAGGGATGATATTTTGATCCGGTATGGAGACGATTTCAGCATAAAAACCCTGTCGGTTCATGCCGTGCATTGTGCGATTGGGACATAGATTGCTCAGATTGCGTTGGCAGTAATCACAGATACCACAGGTTATCAGTGGATTTAAAGCAACACGTTTGCCTGCATAGCGTCCAGTCAATGCTTCTCCGGTGGCTTCGTGTCCTAGAACTAATGGTGGAATACGCCGTGAATCATGCCCATGATAAGCGTGCATATCAGACCCGCAAATACCGGAAGCCATAATACGGACGTGTGTTTCACCTTCTGCTTGAGTAGGCTCTGGAATGTCGTTATAGCGAATTTGTTCAGGTGCTTCGTAGACCAGTGCTTTCATTTTGCTGTGAAACCTCCGTCAACATAAATGACTTGCCCAGTGATATAGTCTGATGCGCGTGACGCAAGAAAGACTGCTATGCCCGACAAATCCTGCAAATTTCCGTTGCGCCCGATGGCGGTTCTCTCCGCCAGTTGATTCACTATCTCCGGTTGTTGGAAAACGGTGTGCGTGAGAGGGGTATGGAAAAATCCGGGAGCAATCGCATTAACATTGATGCCATAACGCGACCATTCTTCTGCCATCGCACGGGTCAATTGCGCTACGCCGCCTTTAGACGCGCCGTATGCCAGACCGTTCGGCATCGCCCGCGACGATTGAAGTGAAGCGATATTTATAATTCGCCCCCACTTTTTTGCACGCATATCTTCAACAAAACATCGTGATAGAAAAAATGGCACTTTTAGATTAATCGTGAGCGTTTCATCCCAGCTTGCTGATGTGATCTCATCAGCAGATTGTCGAAGATTGACACCGGCGGCATTCACAATGATGTCGACTGCCCCGACACGCGATGCAAGCACTTCAAGGTTGGTATTCGGCGCGATAAGGTCATATGTGATACCTGTACAGGATGCATTTATCACACGCATTTGATCGACTGCGATCTCTAATTTATCAGGATCACGCCCTAGAATAGTAACTTCAGCACCGGCTGTGGCAAGTGTATTAGCAATTACGCCACCAATACCGGATGATCCACCGGTTACTAACGCCCGTAATCCATCTAAGTTAAAGCTATCAGGATTGGGCATCGCTGAATTTCCTTATGCGTGCGTCGGCGGTGCGTGCGTGTGCCTCCATACCTTCATGACGTGAGATACGCCCGGTTACAGATGCCATCTCATGAACGGCTTCATGCTTAAGTCGCTGATATGTCACTGTCTTGATAAACTTTCCTACCGATAGTCCCCCTGTGTAACGTGCCGCGCCCTTTGTTGGCAAGATGTGGTTTGTTCCTGAACATTTATCGCCAAAGGCAACAGTGGTTTCTTCACCGAGGAATAGTGAACCGTAGTTTGACAGTGATTCCAGCCACCAATCTGTATCTTTAGTATGAACTTCAAGGTGTTCCGGTGCCCACTTGTCGCTGACTGTGACGATCTCTTCACGCGTGT
>JGI12048J13642_10436453_pt1 | contig 12364 bp, 5 predicted proteins | sample ElkSlonscriptome_16_FD_13642 | JGI IMG/M metagenome (IMG submission 13642) | reverse complement strand
TACCCAGAAACTCGAAAGCCTCATCAAGACGACTGTCATAAAGTACGGGGCCGCGACTCCAGGTCACCGTGTCAGAATCCTGCCAGGCAAGAAAATCACCGGCCCGTGCTGAAAGCTGCCGCACCGGCAGCGCCTCGGATGAAGCGGACAACTGCGTTACCTTGCCGGTTTCTACCAGCGGTGCCACGAACACATTGTGCGCCTCGATAAATGCCAGCCAGCGGCCATCCGGCGAGGGCGCCATGGCAACCATTTTCTTGCCTTCGACATGGATCCGTTGGTCCTGGCCGCGGCGATCCATGCTGTTGAGCTGCAAGCCACTGCCGCCGCCGGTTACAAACCAGATTCGCTCACCATCAGCGCTGAACCTCGGCATCCGGCCTTCTTCGGATATCTGTCGAACACGGTCACCCTCTTCAGAAGCCGTATAAATACCCGGGTTCAGCGACCACAGGGGCGATAATAAATAGCCACCGCCGATTCGACGGAAAACAATCGTTTCGCCATCTGGCGAAAAAGCCGGTTCCACATAATTACCCCGCTCACTGGTCACCGCCCGGCTGCGGCCGCCGCGCAGGGCGGCCACCCGTACCTGTCCTTGTTCACTATCTGACCAGGTTGTATACACCACTTTTTTGCCGTCAGCAGAAAAGCTCGGCCAGCTCTCAAAAACACCTTTGCTGTCGGTCAGGCGCTGTGCCACGCCATCTGGCAGGTCCCGGCGCCAAAGCGTACCGAGGGCCTCAAACACAACGGTTTCACCATCCGGAGATACCACGGGCCAACGGGGCATACGCACCGGAAAGCTGTCAGCAGCCACTTCGACCTTCTCACGCAACACGGCCTGCACCTTGCGGGTGGTGTTGATCTGCAGGGGAATGTGGCTTACTTCCCGGCTTGCCACATCGATACGGTGCAACTGCCCGCCGGACCAGAACACGATGGCCGACGCATCGGGCAACCAGGCAAAGTTGGGTGCGTTGCCTTCCGTGCCGGATGTTTCCTGCAGGTCCCGTTCAAAGTCGGTATAGATTGGCGTTTCCAGCCCGGACTCCAGGTCCTTCAGATACAAGGCAGACTTGAGATCGACCAGTCGTTTGACGAAAGCGAGATAGCGCCCGTCAGGCGAAGGCACCGGTCGCACTGCACCTCCCGGGCCGGAAACGAACGTATCGGTTTCCCCGTCCTGGCGGTCATAGCGCTGGATCACAAAGATCTGTCCGGTCGCATCCTTGCCGTACTCCCAGACGCGACCTGGTGTCGTGTCCTGGGCAAAATAGACGTAGCGCCCATCATGCGAAAAGGCCGGGTCCGCCTGGTTCTTCTGGTCCTCGTCGCCAAAGGGACGTTCAGTTAACTGCAGACCGTCACCTTCACCCCCGGCAAGAAACATCCAGATCTCTCCGGCAGCGATGCTGCGACTACCCATAAATGACTTTTTGCCGGCCAGGTAGCGGCCGTCCGGGCTCCATGCCGGGTTGTGCACCAGGTCGTACTGCTCGCGACTCACCTGGCGCAGATTGCTGCCATCCGCGTTCATCACCCAGAGGTTGTCAGCACCGCCGCGGTCGGAGACAAAGGCGATATGTGAGCCATCCGGGCTGAAGGTCGGCTGGAAGTTCCAGGCAATATCATTGGTCAGCGCTGTGGCATTCCCGCCCGATATCGGCAGGGAATACAGATCCCCGAGCATGTCAAAAACAATGGTCGAGCCGTCCGGTGACACCGTCACGTTGGACCAGGTGGTTTCCTGCGTATCAATATCGATGGAGCGCCAGTCCCCATCAGGCTCGTTCACGGTCCAGCCACCGGCCTCCTCTGAGGCAAAGGCATTCATTCCAGACATGGCGAAAACCAGTCCGGAAACGGTGAGGCAAAACCGCACAACTTTAGACAGTGCAAAATCCATTGGGCCAACTCCACGTGATTGATAGTGAGAACCGCCGGTCAATACACCGGGCGCGATCACTATAGCGAAGTAAAGGCGCCGATGGAGCCATGCAGGCAGGGTCAGTAAAAGTCTGTTGAGCCGGAAAAGATAAACGGCCGGTCAGCACGAGCAGCTGACCGACCGTTCTCCACCCTGAGAGGAAGTCTCAGTGAGTTTGCGTGGCGTTATCGCCGGCACCGTCATGGCCTGGTTTGTGTCCAAACCAGCCGCCGATCCGGCGACGTACCCTGGTTGACAGTCGCGAGACGTCAACACCAATGCCATACAAGGCAGGCACCAGCAGCAGGGTCACAAAAAACGCGATAAACACACCAAAACACAGGGAAGTAACGATCGGGATCAGGAATTTGGCCTGGATCGAGCGTTCAAACATCATCGGCATCAGGCCAACGATGGTGGTAACAGTCGTAAGCAGAATCGGCCGGAACCTGGCGACCCCGGCATTAATCACCGCTTCCATCGCGTTCTCACCCTTGGCGCGCAGACGATTGGTGTAATCAATCAACACCAGGTTGTCATTCACCACGACCCCAACGGCCGCCGCAATTCCGAAGTAGCTGAACATGTTGATGCTCATACCCAGCGCAAAGTGCCCAAGAATGGCGCCCGCAAAGGCAAACGGCATCGCCACCATGATCAGCAGCGGCTGGAAGTAGCTGCGGAAGGCGATCGCGAGCAGCGCAAACATTGCCAGCAGCGCCATCACGTACTTATTGCGTAACTCGCGCATGAACTGCGCTTCACCTTCAGCCTGGCCCACGGAACCGCGCTCGATACCCGGGTAGCGCTTTTCCCATTCAGGGAAGAAGTTCTCGTTGAGATCCTCATTGATATCGCCACGCACATCGTCTTTAAGATCAGCCGAAATGCGTGCCGCGCGGTTACCGTTCCAGCGCTGGATGCGCTTGATACCCGGGGCATACTCCAGCTCGGCAACCGACAGCAGGGGAACCTCGCGGCCATCGATGGTGCGCACACGGAAGTGTTTGAGACTCTCGATAGACTGCCGTGATTCGATTGGATAATGCACCATCACCCGGACATCCTGGCCGTTTCGCGGCAGCCGCTGAACCTCCTCGCCGTAATAAGCCTGGCGGACCTGGCGGGTCACATCGGCCATCGTCAGGCCGAGTTTCTGGGCATTGGGCTTGAGGATGATGCGAATCTCTTCAGAGGCACTTTCCAGGTTGTTGCGCACGTCGTACAGGGACTCGTAAGTACGCAGTTGAGCTTCCACCTCGTTAACGGCTGTGCGCAGAACGTCGAGGTCCGGATGACGAATCGACAGCTCGAAGCCCGGATCACCGCCATTTTGCGTGTAATCCACGGATACTTCTTTCGCATCGGGCACTTCGCCCATCAATTCACGCAGGCGAATGGCAGCTTCCTTGGCGCTCATGTCACGTATTTCCGGCGGTGCCAGCTTGACGATCGCCAGCACCGAGTCACGTCGTGATCGCGTGTACCAGTTCTCAATAAGCTGTTTCTCGCCCTGGGTACGCTCATCTACCTCCTCGACAAGGCGCAATTCCGCATCCTGCAATTGCGCGAGTATTTCCAGCGCCCGGCTATAGGGCGCACCCTCGGGCAGGGTGACGTTAACGATGATTTCGTCGGACTCAATTTCCGGCATAAAGGCGCTTTTCACCCAGCCGGTGGACATCAGCCCAAAGCTCACCACCAGCAACGCGACAAACACGCTGGTAGTCAGGTAGCGGCGACGAACAGCGAACTCGCCGATGCCGCGATAATGGTTTTTAGCAAAGTTGATAATGCCGTCGGACACAATCTTCTGGAAGTGTCCGAAGCGTCCAAGCTTCGCGTCGTCCCGCGGCTGCATATTGCGCAGATGAGAGGGAAGAATGAACAGGGACTCGACCAGGGAGAAGCCCAGGGCGAGGATAACGACCCAGGTGATATGCCGGGTGAACTCACTGGTACTGCCGGGCAGAAACAACCAGGGCAAGAAAGCAATGATGGTCGTCAGCACGGCGAAAATCACCGGTTTGGCCACCAGTTGGGCACCGGAAATGGCGGCGCCCGGACCACCGCCGATGCGGTGAGATTCCGAGTGAATACCCTCACCCACGACGATGGCATCGTCAACCACGATACCGAGCACCAGCAGGAAGGCGAAGGTGGAGATCATGTTCAGGGATACGCCCACCGTCGGCAGGAGCACAAAGGCGCCCGCGTAAGCCGTGGCGATTCCGGCCGCAACCCAGATCGCCACTTTCGGGCGCAGGGTCATCATCAATACCGCGAAGACCAACAACAGGCCGAGACCCGCAGATTTACCAATCGTCGACATCCGGCCTTTAAAGTCTTCCGCCTGATCGGTCCACAAGGTCAGCTCGGCACCCGGCGGCAGACTTTCCTTGCGCTTGGCAATCCATTCGCGAATGGATTCGGACGCCGTGACAATGTCCATGGTTTCCGTGGTCATCACCTGCAGCAGCACCGCCGGCTCGCCATTGAGCGTGGCCAGGATCGGGTTGTCTTCAAAACCGTCCAGCACGGTGGCCACGTCGCCCACACGGATCATTCCGCCGTCAGCAGACTGGCGAATCACGATGTCAGAGAAATCTGCCTCGGTGTCTGCCTGGCTGCGAACCTTGAGCTGATAGGTACCAACCTCGGTCCGGACCGAGCCGGATGACTGGTTAATTGAGCTGTTACGAATCGCTGCAGCCACCTCGTTGAAACTCATACCATAGCGGCGCAACTGCTCTTCGCTGACCTGGATGGAGACTTCCTCGCGACGCGTGCCGAAGAGTTCCACGATGGAAATGGCCGGCAGAACGGCTGCCTCGCGACGTAACTGTTCGGCAAGGCGCTTGAGTTCGCGTTCGCCCAGGTCGCCGCTGATGGCCACCCGGATAAACTCATCGCGGTTCACCCACTGGCGAACCTGGGGCGGCTCGATATCACGCGGAAAGGATGCAATGGAATCGACGCGAATTTTCACATCATTCATGAATTGTGTGAAATCCGCATTCTGATTGGCGAGTATGTAAACACCGCCATAGGATTCGGCCGAAGTGGAGCGGACCCACTCAATGTTGTCCATATCGCTGACCGCTTCTTCGATGCGGGCCACGATCTGCTCTTCTACTTCCTGCGGCGCTGCACCCGGCCAGGTCACTTCAATCTCCAGTCCCGGAAAGCGGACATGCGGGTCCATTTCCCGCTCCATGGAGGTAAAACCGAAGAATCCGGAAACGATGATGCCAACCATCAGCAGGTTTGCAGCAACCGGGTTCCGCACCCACCATTCAATCAGCCCATTCATGGCCTATCTCCCTTCCTTTGCCGCCTCAGCCCTGGGCTGCGCGAAAAATTGGTTCAACTTCCATGCCGTCGACGGCATTCGGAAGGGTTGAGGTAACCACCTGCTCACCGGCGTTAACACCGGCGGCAATCAGCACGCGATCACTGGATGTGGAAACCACATTGACGGTGCGAATTTCCAGCCGGTTGTCCGCGTTGATCACGTAGACCATGTTGTCGTTGCGCAATGCCAGGCGGGGCATGATGACTACATCTTGCACGTCCACACCACTGAGCTGCGCATTCACAAACAGCCCTACGGCCATTGGCATGCCATCAGAGGCACCTTCACCGTAAGGGTCCCGCACCTCGGCGGTGACGTAGATCAAGCGGGTTTCGTTATCCACCGCGGCATTGACGCGCATGATTCGTCCATCCCAGGCGTATTGGCGGTTACCCACCCGCGAGGTGAGCTTTACGACCGGCGCGGTTTCGTAGGCAGGCGCCATGTAGCCCATGGGCAAGCCGAGTTCGGCCAGTTGCAGGTCAGTCAGGGGCAGACGAACTTCCACAGAATCACTGCTGAACACGGTACCCAGGGACGCACCGGCGTTTACGAACTGACCGATGCCAACATTGCGTTCACGCACATGGCCGTCGAAAGGCAGACGAATCTCGGTACGTTCCAGGTTGAGCTGGGCCTGGCGCAGATCGGCCTTGGCGGAGGCCAGCATGGCTTCGGCCTGGGCGACCTGGGTGATGTTCAGGGAAAAATCGGTTGGCTCCTCACCTGCGCGGCGTTTCCCGGCCCATTCTTTTTCCTTGATATCGCGGGTTGCCAGTTGCCTTTCGACTTCGGTCTGGGCCTGGGCGACGGCGGCCTGCGCGCGAATCAGGGCGAGCTGGTAATCCGTGTCATCAATTTTCAGCAACAGCTGACCCGCGGCGAACTCCGCCCCGGAGCTGAAGCTTTCCGAGAGACTCACGATGCGACCGGATACCTGCGGGATCACATCAATCTGCGTTTTGGGGCTGACCTCACCCTGTGTGATTACCTCGACCTGTACCGATTCGGCGCGCGCCTCGTCAACATAAAGAGAAATCAGGCGGGTCTCGTCTTCTTTCTTTTCGGGTTCGGGTCGCGCTGAGGCGAGACCTTTGACAATCACAATGCCAAGGACGATTACCAGGAGCGGTGCGGAAATTTTCAGGAGCTTTTTCACAACAGACCTCATCTCATCAATCAATCGGGTTTTTTTATGTCGACCTTTTTCAGCGCGACAAACGCTGCTAGCGCTACCAACGGCAGCACAGGTATCCGCAACCCTGTGATTTGGCCCGTGTCTTTTTATGATCTGGTCCGTTTCTGGTTTCGGACCGACATCGGGCAAGCTCATAAGACCACAGGCACCGATACAAGACATGGGCCGAAAGTCAGGAGATGGCCTCGCTGCGACAAAACGAAGCTCGAATCGGCCAATGACGTTTATTACGCCTTGCTTCCCGCTTTCTTACTCTTTTGACGCACCCCGGCCAAAAAAAGTTACATTTGCTTTGCGCAAATAATTTTTAGCGGTGAACTCAGCGCAGCAATGACTTAGAGTGGGAACGACTGCAGCCGGGGATCACTATGAGGATCGGTGGCCTTGATGAAGCACTGGGAATTGCGGTATTCACCGCCGCGCTGCTGTTGGGCGCGGGAGACGTGTCGGGCGCAGATTCAGCCCAGTCCGGTCAGCCTGCGGAGGAGACGCCCGAACTGGACCCTGCTGTCACCGAAGCCAGACAAACCCAACCTGCTGACAGCCCCGAGGCGGGGATGGGCGAGGCGCTGCGTCGCGTGCAGGAGCCTTTCAAAGAACTTCAACCATCGGAAGATACCCGGCAAGATCATGACGACGCGGATCTGTGTGACCCGAACTATTCAGAACCCTACTGGCAGGAAGACACGCAGGAATTCTTTCGCGGCGTCAGTTGCCATACCTTCCGTTGGATCGACGGCCTGTTCGGTGATGAGATCGATTACCCGGAAGAAAGCGTCAATGGGCTGGTAACCGTTGGCGGCTCCTGGAACGAGTACGAAGGGTTTGACAGCCGCCTTCGCTTCCGGGTTCGGGTACCGTTACCCAACTGGGATAATCGCTGGAGCCTGCTCTTCGACCGCGGCGATGACAATGCAATTATTTCCGATACCGATACCCAGAGCGCTACTTTCTATAACCCCGGCCTGATTAATCGTCAGAGCGACGACTCGCTTTTACTCGGCCTTGGCGGCCGTCCCAGGGACGGAAGCCGTGGCTGGGACTGGTCGGTCGGCGCCAAGCTGCGCAGCACACCGGTACTTTATGTTCGCTCCCGCTGGAACTACTACCGGGCCTACAGCCCGGAAACAGACCTGCGCTTTCGTCAGACCTTTTTTTGGCGCAATGACGACGGTTTTGGCGCCACGGCCAGGGCGGACCTGACCCACGCACTGAACGAACAGGATGTTGTGCGCCTGGAAAGTGTTGTGACTTACGCCGAGGAATCTGCCGGTGCGGAATGGTACATCGGGCATACCTGGTACCACCTCATGCGTGATCGCCGGGCTTTTTCCCTGCTCACTTTTGCAACCGGCGAATCGGATGGTCCGGTGTCGATGAGAAATGCCGGATTCAACTTTATCTGGCGCCAGAATCTAACCCGTGACTGGATATGGATCTCTTACGGTCCGTCAATAACCTGGCCGCGCTTTGAGCCTGAGGACAAGCGCGAACTGACCCTTGGGTTTGGTGTGTGGGTTGAAATGGAGTTTGGCAACTGGAGCTACTAAAACGCAGGCAGGCATTTCCCGGAGCCGGAAATTGGCCTTAAATAACCATCATGAAGCATGCCCATCCATACTATTAGCCTGGCACTTGTAATTTTTCTATAGTTCTATAGAATTCGCGCCTGCTTTCCATGCAGGGCGAACCCATGCAGAACCCGGACTCACCAAAATACCAGCAGCAAAAACTCAGCGCGATTCGTGCTGCGGCTGCGGTTTTTGCGCAAAAGGGGTTCCATGGCGCGAGCACGACCGATATTGCCGCCGAGATGGGCATCAAGCAGGGCAGCTTGTATTACTACTTCAAGTCCAAGGAGGACGCGCTGGCCGAGGTATGCCTTTATGGCATTCGTGAGTATGTGCAACGCATGGAAGAGATTGCGGTCAGCGAGCAGTCTTTCGAAGACCGGCTGCTGGCGACAGTGTCCTCGCACCTGTCCAGTTACCGGGAGAAGAACGAGGCACTGAAAGTCCACAACGATGAGCGCCTCTACCTGTCAGAGATTCGTCGTAAGAAGCTCAAACAGCTCGGTAGCCACTACCGCAAACTGCTCGAAGGCATTTTCGAGGAGGCCGTCGAACAGGGCGCGCTTCGCGCGGGGCTGGACAGCCATTTTGCCGCGCAGTCCGTGATTGGCATCTGTAATGCCTGGGGCGAACTGATTGTTCGTGACCCGGAGCTGGATGTTTTCGAAGTAATCAACAAGGTCACAGACCTGCTGTTGAAGGGCATTGTGCCAGCAACACAGACCCCGGCACCAACCAGTCTCTGACAACCACCTGATCAACCACCAGAAACACATAGGAATATCGCAATGGGCGCTTTCAAAGAACCACACGGCGGCGAGCTGACCGAACTCTATCTCGCACCCGACGCCGCCAGGGCGGAGAAAATCAAGGCCAAGGATTACGCTTCATGGGACCTGGGACAGCGTCAGATCTGTGACCTGGACCTGCTGCTCAATGGGGCGTTCTCTCCGCTGGACGGCTTTCTTGGCAAGGCTGATTTTGATTCGGTATGCAGCGACATGCGCCTGGCCAGCGGGGTCCTGTGGCCCATTCCGATTACCCTGGATGTCAGCGAAGCATTTGCCGGCAGTATCTCAACCGGCCAGACCATTGCTCTGCGCGACCAGGAAGGGGTACTCATCGCGACACTGGAAGTATCTGATATCTGGCAGCCGGACAAGAACCTGGAAGCGGAACAGGTCTATGGCACCACGGATGACACCCATCCAGCGGTCAATTATCTGTTCAACCGCGCGGGGCCATTTTATCTCGGCGGCAAACTGCGTGGCGTCGAAGCACCGACCTATTACGATTTCAAAGCGCTGCGCGAGACGCCTGCCGAGGTTCGTGCGCGCTTTGCCAAACTTGGCTGGCGCAAGGTTGTGGCTTTCCAGACCCGTAACCCCTTGCACCGTGCGCACCAGGAACTGACCTTTCGTGCCGCCCGGGAAGTAGAAGCCAACCTGCTGATCCACCCGGTAGTGGGCATGACCAAGCCGGGCGATATTGATCACTTTACCCGCGTACGCTGCTACGAGCATGTTCTTGAGCAGTACCCGGAACAAACCACCACGCTGAGCCTCCTGAATCTCGCCATGCGCATGGCTGGTCCACGTGAGGCGCTGTGGCACGCCATCATCCGCAAAAATTACGGGTGTACCCATTTCATTGTCGGACGCGACCATGCCGGACCGGGCAATGACCGTGAGGGCAACCCCTTCTACGGTCCCTACGATGCCCAGGAGCTGTTTCGTGAGCACGAGGAAGAGCTGGGTATTTCCATGGTGCCGTTCAAAATGATGGTTTACGTGGCAAACCGCGCCGAGTACATGCCCGCCGATGAGACCTCGCCCGAGGACACGGTCCTGGACCTGTCCGGCACAGAGTTTCGGCGCCGCTTGCGTGAAGGCCTGGATATTCCGGAATGGTTTTCCTATCCGAAGGTGGTGGAAGAATTGCGCCACGCACATCCGCCCAAGTCAGAGCAGGGCTTCACCATATTCTTTACAGGGCTGTCCGGCTCGGGCAAATCGACCATCGCAAATGCCTTGATGGTCAAATTACTGGAAGACGGCCGGCGTCCGGTAACCCTTCTTGACGGGGACGTGGTGCGCCAGAATTTGTCCAGCGAGTTGAATTTCTCGCGTGAGCATCGTGACCTCAATATCCAGCGCATTGGCTACGTGGCGAGCGAGATCACCAAGAATCGTGGCATCGCGATCTGTGCACCCATCGCCCCCTATACCAACACGCGGCGCCAGGTTCGGGAAATGATTGAGCCGCTGGGTGGCTTTTTTGAAATCCATGTTGCGACACCGATCGAAGTTTGCGAGCAGCGTGACCGCAAAGGACTGTATGCAAAAGCGCGGGCCGGCCTGATCAAAGGTTTCACGGGCATTGATGACCCCTACGAGGCGCCGGAACACGCCGAGATTGTTATCGACACCAGTGAACTCACACCCGACCTCGCCGCGCATCGCATCCTGATTACCCTGGAGCGTCACGGTTACCTGCGCTGAGCTGACTCTAGCAAATGCAATAATCTTCAAGGGCGCCTCCAGGGGCGCCTTTTTTTGGGCCGAAAGCGAAGGACGTTACGCTTCGGCACACTACGAAATTATCAATCCACTGACTTTCAAGCCTCTTTATCAAAAAAAACAGTCCAGCTTGATTTTTTGTTAAAACAGCGTTGTAATGACTGCGCTCGATAACAGAACCATGATCGCTCACAGTCATATCAAAGTTTTGGAGAATCCCCCTGATGAAGACGGCAAGAGTTTTACAAGGCCTGCTCCCACTTCCGCTCGCGCTTTCCTGTTCCCTGGCTGTTGCCCAGGGTATTGGCAGTGAAGGTGCGCAGTCGGACGCCATACTTGAAGAAGTGCTCGTCACCGCTAACCGCCGGGTTTCCGATCTGCAAACCACGCCGATCGCGATAACCGCACTTACCGGCGAGGGCCTTGACCAGCTGTTCGCACGGGATATCGGCGATATTTCGCTGCTGACGCCAAACTTCTCATCGGCCAGCGTCACCGGATTCAACGCGGCAGGATTCGCCATTCGTGGCGCAGGACAGACCGACATCCTGGTGTACTGGGAGCCGCCGGTAGGTGTCATTGTCGATGACTTCGTGATACCGCAGGTGCAGACCCAACTGCTCTCCGCTTTCGACATTGAGAGTGTTGAAGTGCTACGAGGCCCACAGGGCACGCTGTTTGGTAAAAACACGACGGCTGGCGCAGTGGTTGTCAGGACTAAAAAACCGCAATTGGAAGAAACTACCGTGGATGCACGGTTGCGTGTTGGCAACTACGGCGTCGTTGAGCCGCGCCTGGCTGTCAACCTGCCAATCGGTGACACCGTGGCCTTCCGCCTGGCCGCCATGTCCCAGGACAGTGACGGCTATTACCGCAACGGCAAAGTCAGCCCGGGGCAGTTAACCGATCCCACCAATGAGCGTATCGGTGGCACCGACACGCTCAATGCACGTGCAAAATTGCTCTGGGAGCCATCAGATAACCTGACTGTGCTGTTTCAGTACGAGTACCTGAAGGACCGGAGTGATTCACCGCCTGCGGTTAACACCACAGATCCGAATTCGCCACAGGCCTTTAACTTTATCGGCTTTCCGGGCATCACCGGCGGTGATCCCCTTGACCAGGCGGGTATCTCGAACCGCGACTTTATCGCCGGCCCCGGCTCGGAAACCACGGGCCTGAACATGACCGGTGGTCACCAGATTGACGTGGATGGTTACTATCTCAACATTGATTGGGAGTTTGGTGACTATATCCTCAGTTCTGTAACGGGTCAGCGTAACCAGGATTCCAGGCTCCCCAGCACGTATACGGGCGAGCGCTTCGCTTCCCTGTTTGATGCAACCCGTGACGATGAGCGGGAAACTTTCCAGCAGGAAGTACGCCTGGCCTCTTACTTCAGTGGCCCGACCAACTTCGTTGCCGGTATTTTCTACCAGACTGACAAAACGAGTTTTAACGTTCTGCAATACCTGGGCATTCTCGACTTTTTTGGCACCGGCGTACCCGGGGTACTGGACAACAACAATCCCTTGATCATCAGCAACAACCAGGACATGGAATCACTGGCCGGGTTTTTCGATATGACCTACGACTTTGCCGATACCTGGCAAATCGCCGGTGGGGTTCGCTATACCCATGAAGAGAAAAAATTCTTCTCGCGGCCTGGTACACCCATTGTGCTCTATGGCCAGACTCCGGGTGACTACCCCTTCGACCCGAACAATATCAATCAATTCCCGTGCACTGACACGACGCCGTGTCAAACGGATGAACAGACCTGGGATGAGC
>JGI12048J13642_10472009_pt1 | contig 12365 bp, 7 predicted proteins | sample ElkSlonscriptome_16_FD_13642 | JGI IMG/M metagenome (IMG submission 13642) | reverse complement strand
CGTCGACGGAGATCCGCCAACACCCCCAGGGGGACGGCGACCTCCGGATGGCCGGCTGGCTCCTTCTGGCGGTGGTCTTCACCGTCCTCCTCCTCACCTGCGCGAACCTGGCCAACCTCCTCCTGGTCCGTGGCCTGGGCCGCTCCGGGGAGATGGCCGTGCGTCGGGCGCTGGGGGCGGGCCGCAGCCGCGTGGCGCGGCTCTTCCTGCTGGAGTCCCTGGTGCTGTCCGTCGCGGGCGGCGCCGGAGGCCTGCTGCTGGCCCGCTGGCTCATGACGCTGGTGCCCCTCCTCCCCATGGAGGTCCCCGGAGGCGTCCTGGCGGCCATGACGGTGGACGGTCGGGTCCTGGCCTTCGTGGTCACGCTGGTCCTGGTGACGGCGCTGGTCTTCGGGCTGGTCCCGGCGGTGCGGTCGGCTCGCAGCGACGTCTCCGGCGCCCTCCGCGACCAGCAACGGGGAGGGTCGGCGAGCCGCGGAACCCTCCGGCTCCGAAACGGACTGGTGGCCGTCCAGGTGGCGGCCTCGCTGGTCCTGGTCCTGGGGACCGGCCTCCTGGGCCGGAGCCTGGCCGCCCTTCAGGACACCGACACCGGGATGGACCAGGATCGGGTGGCCTGGGTGCAGGCGAGTCTGGGCCAGGCCGGTCTCCACGGGGAAGAGGCTCGCGTCGCCCTCTCGACCCTCCTGGAGCGTCTCTCCGCCCTGCCCTCCGTCGAGACGGCGGCCGTCACCTCCCGACTCCCTGCCCAGGGAGGTGGAAGCACCACCACGGTGGTGGACGGCTACACCCCGGCCAGCGGTACCGAGGCGGTGGAGCTCGACTACGCCGTGGTGAGCGACGACTACTTCCAGGCGCTGGGCATCCCTCTGGTCGCTGGCCGCATCTTCGGACCCGACGATGTCCCGGATGGTGCGCCCAACATCCTGGTGAACGAGGCGGCGGCCCGCCTCTTCTGGGGAGGCCCCCAGGCGGCGCTGAGCGGGCGAACCCGGGGCCAGACCTCGGACACCTGGCGCTCGGTGGTGGGCGTCGTCGGGGACGTGCCCGTGGGATCGTTGGGTGAGCCCGCGCGGCCCATGATGTACTTCTCCGTCCGGCAGTCCGGCATCGGGTCCCCGTACCTGGTGGCCCGCACCCCCACCGGGGACCCTGCCGAACTCCTCCCTGCGCTCCGGCGCGAGGTGACGGCCGTGCGGGCCTCCCTCACCGTCCGGGCCCAGGGGACGCTGCGGAGCCACCTGGGGGAGAGCCTGGCTACGCCCCGGATGGCGGCGCTCCTGGTGGGTGGGTTCTCGCTCCTGTCCCTGGTCCTGGCGGGCCTGGGGATCTACGCGGTGGTCTCCTTCGGCGTGGCCCGGCGCACCAACGAGCTGGGCATCCGCATGGCGCTGGGCGCCGGTGGGGCCCGGGTCGTGTCCATGGTCCTGCGGGAGATGGTGGGGACGGTGGCGCTGGGGGTGGGCGCGGGCCTTGGGCTCGCCTGGCTTGCCGCAGGGCGCCTGGAAGGGCTCCTCTATGGGGTGGAGATCCTGGACCCCCTCACCCTGGTGGGCGCCATCCTCTTCCTGACGGCGGTGGCAGGGCTGGCGGCGTGGGTGCCGGCTCGGCGGGCGGCGCGCACCGACCCGGTGGAGGCCCTCCGCGCGGAGGGGTGACCCGAGCGTGGCCCGATGCCCGGTCTCGGTCGCCTGACCTAGCCCCGACCCGCCAGGGCACCGTCCACCACCGCCAGGACCCAGGGCCACAGCTCGGGCAGGGCCTCCCGAATGGGGTCCTGCCTCTGGAGGATGGCGGAGCGGGACACCCCGTGCTCGATCCAGGTGCCCCCACCGGTGTGGTGGTTCTGGAGGACGCCGGAGAGACGGTCCAGTGCGTTGGCGAAGCGGGCCTCGGCACTCTTCCCGGCCTCGAACTCCTCCCAGAGGGCCTGGAGCTCCTCCGCCTGGTCCGCCGGCAGGAGCCCGAAGATCCGCTCGGCGGCGGCCTGCTCCCGCTCCTCCTTGTCGTGGTGCGCTTCGAGGTCGAAGGCGAAGGTGTCGCCGGCGTCGATCTCCACCACATCGTGGACCACCACCATCTTCACCACCCGGAGGAGGTCCACGCCGGACTCGGCGTACTCCGCCAGGAGGGGGGCCATGACGGCCAGGTGCCAGGAGTGCTCCGCCGAGTTCTCCCGACGGGATCCGTCCCCGACCTCCGTCCTCCGCAGGACCTGCTTGAGCCGGTCCACCTCCAGGAGGAAGTCGAGTTGGCGGGCGAGACGTGGGGGAACGTCCCCTTCGGACTCCTTCACCGCCACGGCGCCTCCTGGGGCTCGTCGCCCACCTCCAGGATGGGGTCCTTTTCCCCCGTCATGGCCCAGCGCACCAGCACCGTCGGGATGACGCCCTGGGCATAGAAGTCGTCGAAGAAGCGCTTCACCGTGAAGCCCTCGCCCTCCTGCAGCGCTTCGGCCGCCAGGAGCTCCTCGATCTGGATCTTCCCGGCGACGTAGCTGGTGCCGTATCCGGGCTGGCGTAGGTACAGGTGCTGCTCGCCCCGAACCAGATCCCCGTCGGGAAGCCAACCTCGGGGGGTCCACTCGCCGGCGAACGCCACGGCCTGCTCCATGTCCCATTCGTTGCCGTGGAGCATGAGGCCGGAGGTGGCCCGCGCCGCCCGCTGGGCCAGCATGATCCAGACCAGCTCCCGCGCCCGGGGCGAATTGTCCTCCAGCAGCCCCAGATGCATGAACATCTCCTCCACGCCGGTGGCCAGCCCCTCGGAGCGGTGGTCGTAGATGTTGGAGAGGGAGGGGGTGGCCCGGATGGGGCTGGGGTGCGGGTCCTCCTCCATGCGGGCCAGCTCGATCCAGTGGTGCATGTGGGGCCGGAAGGCGTCCGGGTCCCGGTAGATGACCTCGCTGAAGAAGTTGCGGATCTCCCCGGGCTCCGCCGGCGTGAAGCTGCCCATCCGGGCCCGTAGGGCGGCGTCCATCCAGGGCTGGACGGTCTCCACCTCCTCCCCCTCCAGGAACGCCATGTACATGTCCACCGACGCGTTCAGCCGGCGCTCGTAGTCCTCCGGGGTCGCGATGCGCTCCAGCTCCGCCAGATCCCGGTTGCGGTTCTCCTCCAGGCGGAGGGAGCTGTGGGATCGGGCCAGCTCCCGGCGCATGAGGGTCACCTGCTCTGCCCAGGAGTAGGGCGAGAGCTTCACATGGTGCATGTACCAGGTGTAGGCGTCGGCTCCCAGCCCCGAGGGGCCGGTCTTGCCGGGCAGCTCCGACTCGATCCAGCCCGCGAACTCCTCGGAGGCCTCGGCGGCCTCCTCCAGCGCTTCGTCCAAGGCCGTCGAGGTCCCCGCCACACGCTGGGCGTAGCTGCGCAGGTCTGCCGCCTGGCCCCGGAAGGAGCGGATCCCCGCCTCCCAGAGGTCCCGGGCGGTGCTCCCCGCCAGGTTGCCGCGGGCCTGTTCCAGCACCGCCGGGATCGCTCCGAAGCGACGGGCCAGCTCCTGGGCATCGTCCGCTGAGAGGGGGTGCTCGTAGGTCCAGGTGTCGATCCAGCCATGGATGACCGCGCCCTCGTGGGCGGGGACGTCGGAGCGGGACGGGAACATCATGACGTAGAAGGCCGGGTCCCGGGTCCAGGGCCGCCGAAGTCGATGGTCGAAGTCCAGTCCGTTCATCTCGGCACGAACCAGGTGCCAGTCGATCTCGTGGGCCACCGACCAGCCGTCTCGGTCGAAGTCCCAGAGCCGCTCCTTCCAGCCGTCCAGCGCCTCCCGTTGCCGGGCCATGGCCGCCGGGGTGTAGTCGGGGATGCCGTCCACGAAGTCCGGTCGCTCGAAGTCGCGCCACTCCTGAAAGAACGACACGAGCTCCCCGTGGGTGGACTGGGCTTCCAGGAGCTGCGGGCCCGACGAGGTCCCAGGCAGGAGGGGGAGGGGGACGGCCGACAGGAGGGCGACCAGGGCGAGGACGGTGCGGCGGGACGGCGGCATGGAGGGCTCCGGCAGGTGGGGGAGCTGCAGGATGGCCCGGCCTCGGCCCACCAGCAACCGAAACGACCTGAAGGTGCGGTCGCCGTCGTGCGTACCGCGAGATAGCTTGGCCCCACGGCCCCTCGACACCGACCGTCCTTCCACCTCGAGTGCCCATGACCTCTTCGGCCCGCGACGCCCGCCCCCGTCCCCACCGCCGACGGTCCCGCCGGACCGTCCGGCTCTCCACCGTCCCGGTCCTTCTCCAGGCCCTCGTCGGCGTCTTCGTCGCACCCCCCACCCTGGCCGCCCAGGAGGCCCCCACCCTCCGCCCCGGCGAGACCGTCGCCGGGACCCTCGCCAGGGGCGATACGGCCCGCTACACGGTGTCGGCGGAGGCGGAGATGTTCGTCCAGGGCGTGGTGGAGCAGGTGAGCGTCGACGTGGTGGTGCGGATCCTGAACCCCGAGGGCGACCAGCGCGCCCGCTTCGACGGTCCGGCCCTCGGGCCCGAGCGCTTCCGGTTCGAGACCGGCGAAGCCGGGGAGTACCGGGTAGAGGTGCTTCCCTTCGACGACGCACCCGACGACCGCGCCGGGGGCGACTACACCGTCACTCTCCTCCACCTGGAGCGCATCGCCACCGACCCCTCCGATCGGGTGGAGCAGTTGGTGGCGGGCTACACCGACTCCGACGAACCGGGCGTGGCCATCCAGGTCTGGCGCGGCGGCGAGACCCTCTACAGCAGCGCCTTCGGCTCGGCGAACCTGGCCTACGAGGTCCCCTTCGAGACCGACACCCCTACCAACATCGGCTCCACCTCCAAGCAGTTCACCGCCTTCGCGGTCCTGTTGCTGGCGGAGCGTGGGGAGCTCTCCCTGGACGATCCGGTGACGGAGCACATCCCGGAGCTGAAGAGCTTCTCCGACACGGTCCGGGTCCGGAATCTGATCAACCACACGACCGGGTACCGGGAGGTCTACAACCTCCTTCTCATGACCGGACGGCGCATCGGCGAGGGCGACTACGTGGACCGGGACGAGATCCTGGCGGTGGTGGCTCGGCAGCCGGCGCTCCAGAACGCCCCGGGAGCCGAGTGGAACTACAACAACACGGCCTTCGCTCTGGCCTCCATGGTGGTGGAGCGGGTGTCGGGCATGAGCTATCCGGAGTTCATGGCGCAGGAGGTCTTCGGCCCCCTGGGCATGGCCGGCACCCGTGTCCGGCCCCACGCCGAGGCCGTCGTCGAGGGACGCTCCATGGGGTACGCCCCGGACCGCGAGGGCGGATACCGGGAGATCCGGGACCTGGGTGCCGCGGTGGGGGCCGGCGGCATGTATTCCACCGTGGAGGACCTCCAGCGCTGGGTGGAGAACTACGAGGATCCGCAGGTGGGTTCGCAGGCCATGGTGGACGCCATGACCACTCCCACCATCCTCACCGAGGGTGACACCACCGACTACGGCTTCGGCCTCTTCGTGGACGAGCAGCGGGGGCTCCGGCGGGTGCACCACGGAGGCGCCGACATCGCCCACCGCTCCATGCTCGTCTGGTATCCGGAGATCGACGCCGGGGTCACCACCCAGAGCAACCACGCCGGCTTCGACTCCAACGTCGCCTTCCGCATCGCCGAGGCCTTCTTCGACGAGGCCATGGAGCCGGAGGAGGAGGAGACCACGACCGCCGAGGACTGGAGCGAGGAGGGCTTCGAGGCGGAGACCTTCGACGACTACGTGGGTCGCTACGCCCTGGACGCCGCCCCGCAGTTCATCATCACCCTCTCCCGGGAGGGCGGCACCTTCTACGCCCAGGCCACCGGGCAGCCCCAGCTCACCCTCACCCCGACCTCGGACTCCACCTTCGACCTGAACGGGGTGGAGGCCTCCGTCGCGCTTGAGCGGGACGAGGAGGGGACGGTGGACGGCCTGGTGCTGCACCAGAACGGGGAGCAGCACGCCACCCGTCTCCCCGACGACGCCGCGGAATGGAGCCCCGACGCCGACGACCTCGCCGAATTCACCGGACGCTACCTGAGCGACGAGCTGGCGACCTTCTACGAGGTGGTGCTGGACGACCCCGACGGGGAGGCATCCGACGAAGACGGGGAGGAGGAAGCTCGCCTCCGGGTGCGGCACCGCCGCCTGGACGACTTCTCCCTGACGCCCGGGACACGGGACGAGTTCAGCGGAGGCAGCTTCCAGCTCTCCTTCGAGCGCGACCGGAACGGGGAGGTCATCGGCTTCTACCTCGCCAACGGGCGGACCCGCGACGTGCGCTTCGAACGGAGGCCCTGAAGGGTGCCGGGTCAGCCTCCGCCCACGGCACGCCAGGAGACTGCCGTGTAGAGGTGGCGTCCCGTCAGCCCGGGCCAGTCCGGGATCTGTTCGTCCAGGACGTTGTCCACGCCCGCGGTGAGCTCGACGCCGGCGGGAAGACGCCAGGCGGCACGGGCATCGAAGCGGAGGAACGCCGGCCGGTCCTCCACCTCACCCTCCTCGGTGCGCCGCAGCGGTGTGGTTCCGGTGTAGACTCCGGTGACGGAGAGGCGTACACCGTCCACCAGACGGACGCCCAAGTGCCCCCGCCCCGACTGCTCCGGCCGTCCCAGAAGCACCTCCCCCGTCTGAGAGCGCTCGGCCCGGAGGAGGCTCCAGCCCCCCTCCACCGACCAGCGGTCCACCGTCAGGCCGGCCTCGAGCTCGGCGCCTCGGGTGAAGCCGTCGTCCACGTTCCCGTAGCTGTAGACCTGGATCCCGCTGGAGTCGCCGACGACGCGGGTCTCGATGAAGTCCTGGAACCGGTTCTCGAAGGCCTGCACCCGGATCCAGCTCCGGTCCCCCGCCCACTCCACGCTGGCGGTGAGGTTCCGGGAGGTCTCCGCCTCCAGCTCCGGGTTCCCCCGCACCGTGTATCCGAAGCCCGGCCCCACGTTCAGGAACTGCATGGAGAGCTCCTTGAAGGAGGGCGCGCGGAAGCCCTGCCCGGCGGAGACCCGGATGCCCACCTCGGGGCGGGGACGCCAGAGCGCCGCCAGCCGCGGGGTCCAGTGGGTGCCCCAGAGGTCACTCCAGCTCGTCCGCAGGCCGGGAACCAGGCTCAGCCCGGCCCAGGAGAAGGTGGCCTGCGCGAAGCCCTCGGTGGTCTCCTCCTCCCGGCGGCCATCGGCCACCCGGCCGGAGATGATCTGCTCGCGTGCGTACTCCACCCCCGCGTCCACGGCGTGGCGGCCCAGCTCGGTGCCCCAGAGGAGCTCCGCCTCCTGGAGGCGCTGGGATTCCTCCTCGCCGGTGCCTGGGAGGGGCTCGGCCCCGGTGGCGGTGCGGGCCAGGTGGTCGAAGGCGGTGCCGTAGACTGTTAGCGCCACCCGGTGGTCACCTCGTTCCAGGACCCCCCCCAGACGCCCACTCCACTGGGTGTTGTCCGCGAAGTGACCGAGCTGCCCGCTCCGCCAGCTCTGCCGCTCCTCCAACAGGAGCCCGCTCGCCTCGACGCGGAGGCCGGCCACCGGCGTGTCCCACCCGACCTTCCCCAACCCGTCCCACCGTCGGGAGAGGGCGCCCCCCTCCCCGGGCTGGCCCGGCGCCAGTTCGATGGAGCGACGGCCCAGGTCCACCACCCCGTGTACCCGCCCCGTGCCGCCCAAGGCGTTCACCGAGAGGTCCATCCGACCCCGGTCGCCGGCGGTGGCCGTCGCGGCCGTGCTCCACGCCCGTCCGGCGGGCGCCCGGGTGATGACGTTCACCACCCCGCCCATGGCCTCGGAGCCGTACAGCGTCGACTGGGGGCCCTTCACCACCTCCACCCGCTCGATCATGGAGGTCGGGATGCGGGAGATGTCGATGGTGCCGCTGATCCGCCCGATGAAGGGCTGGCCGTCCATCAGGATCAGGACCCGCTCCGACCCCATTCCCTGGATCATGACCCCGGCGCCGGCGGGGTGACCGCCCTGGAGCTCCAGCCCCGTCCGCTCGGTGAGGACCGAGGCCAGGTCGGTGGCGCCGGTCTCCCGGATCTCCCGCGCCGAGACCAGCTCGGTGGCCACCGGTGCGTCGGCGAGACGCTGCGTGCGCCGGCCAGCCGTCACCACGAGCGCGTCCAGGGGGAACGGCCGGGGGGTGAGCTCGACCCGCAGGGAGGTGCTCCCCCCTCCCGAGACCTCCGTCGTGCCCTGCCAGGACCCGTACCCCAGGTGCTCCACACGGAGCTCGTAGGGCCCGGTCGGAAGCCCATCCAGGCGCCAGCGCCCGTCGGCTCCGGCCAACGTCGTCCGCCGGGAGGTCCCCTCCAGCCGCACCTCCGCTCCTCCCACCGGTGGGCCTCCGCCGGCCTCCACCACCTGTCCCTCCAGCGACCCGGTCGACTGGGCGGCGAGGGCCTCCGGCTCGACCACCAAGGCCATCAGGAGAAGGACGACGAATCCTGGGAGGAGGGCTCGCGTGGGTCGAATGCCGGCGTACGTGTACATGAGGCGGATCCCCGGCCGGCTACTGGAGAAGCTCGTATCGGAAGGTGATCTGTCGGCTGTCTCCCTCCGGTCCGTAGTAGCTCACGAGCTGGACCTTGTAGAGAGCCTCTCCCCGACGGATGAGGTAGACGTTGTAGTTGGGCCAGATCTGATGGCCACCCTGGATGTTGTAGGTGTACCAGGGCTCGCCCTCGAAGACGCCTCCGAAGGCGTCCGCGGCGTAGACCTGGGCCGGGGCGTTGCTGGCGTCGGCTACCGCCTCGAAGGACTCCCCCGTCGCCACGGCCCCGGCGTCCCCGCTCCCGCTGACGCCGCCGTTCACCCGGATGTCGAAGCCGTCGAACCAGAGGTCCCAGTCGGCGTCGGCACCCACCTCGGTCGTCGTCTCCAGGTCGAAGCGCACGGCGCCCTGGGACAGGTCGACGGTCACTGTCTTCGGCTCCTGGAAGGCGGCGCCGGCGGAGGGCTGGAGGGCGTACTCGAAGGTCACGGTGCCGGCGTGCTGCTGGGTGGGATCGGCGATCTCGGTGACGTGGAGCTTGGCGTAGGCGTCGCCGGACGCGGTGCGGACGGCCCAGACGTTCTCCGGGGCGGCCGAGACCGTATGGGTCGTGACGTCGTAGCTGTACCAACCGTCGATGGCGGCGGCGAGGGCATCGTTCAGCCAAGCCTCCTCGTCGGTGGGTACGTCCGTCGCGGAGACGGCGTCGAAGAAGGGCAGCTCGGACTCGGCGGTCATGGCCACCACCTCCTCGTCGGTGGCATCGGTGTTCTGGCAGAGGCAGTGGCCCTCCACCCCACCCGGCCCGGCGGCGCCCCCGTTGAGCATGACCGAGGTGGCCAGGAAGCCTATGTCCCACCCCGACGACGAGGCCGGAGCGCCCACCGTCGTCGTCGTGGCGGTGACGCCGTCGAAGACGACGAAGCCCCAGTCGGTGGAAGCATCCACGGTGAGGCTGTCGTAGAAGGGGCCTGTCGGGGGATCGGGGATCACGGGTCCGGTGGACTCGGTGGAGTCGCAGGCGGCCAGGGGCAGGGAGGATGCGGTGAGCAGAGCGACGAGGAGGCGTCGGGACACGGGTCGAGCCTTGATTGTAGTATGGAAATGAAAATCATTCTCAACTATCTGCCGAGAGTATAGCTGAGTTCCCGGAGGAGCGTCAAGCCGGCCGAGGACCGGAACGGCTCCCACCTCCGGCCTGGAACGATCCCTGCATGCCTTTGTGCCGTGCATACGACTCGCCCGACTGTGCCTCCCATCCACGGGACCACGATGTCCACCATGACGAGACGCTTCGCCACCGCCGCCTTCACCCTCCTTCTGGCCCTCTTCGGTACCGCCCTTCCCGCCCAGCTCGACGCCCAGGACGCGGAGAACCGCGGGCGTGAGGTCATGCCCGAAGCACCGCCCATCGAGGACGGGGAGTTGGAGACCTTCGCCGAGGTCTACCTGGTCGTGGCGGAGATCCGCACCGACCTTCAGGCCGAGGTCGACGACATCGCCACGCCGCAGGAAGCACAGGAGCTGCAGCAGGCCGCCCAGATGGAGATGCGCGAGGCCCTCTCCGAGAGTCCCCTCTCCATCGAGCGCTACACCCAGATCGGACAGATCCTGAATGTGGATCCCGAGCAGCGCGCCGAGTTCCGGGCGCTCATCGAGGAGATGCAGGACGAGAGCGGCCTCCGGTAGCGCCAAGGCTACACACCCCCCAGCACTCGCGCCGCCACAGGTGTCGAAGGCTGTGAGAAGGGGGGGTCGGCGCCTGCCTCGGATCTTCCGAATGGAATTCGGTTTAGTAGGCGTCATCGGTTTCCACACACATGTCACGGCGGGCTCGCACCGCCTCGCAAGGACAGGTACGACTTGATCTGGACTCGACTCGAAGCACTCTCGGCTCTGGTTCTGCCCGTCGGCATCGCCCTCACGGTGCAGGCCGCGCCCTCGACACCCACACCCTCGGACACCCAACCGGTCGAGGTGGCGCCCGCGGCCCAGGAGGCTGCGAGCTTCGCCAACGACATCATGCCGATTTTCGAGCGGAGTTGCGTCTCCTGCCACGGCGCCTTCAATGCAGAGGCCGACTCCGTGGTGACGGAGGAGGCATTGGACATGACGACCTACGACGGCGTCATGGGCGGCTCCATGTGGGGCACCGTGGTGGAGCCCGGCGACGCCGCCGGAAGCATCCTCTACGACATGGTCCTGGAGGGCGACATGCCCGAAGAGGGTGACCCGCTCCCCCAGGCGGAGATCGAGCTCATCGCAGCCTGGATCGACGCAGGGGCGGAGAACAACTGAGGTAGCGCGCCCCTTTCTCGGGAACCGACGGCCCCCTCGCCTGACAGGGCGAGGGGGCCGTCTGCGTGTCCGGCGCCCTCAGCTTCCCAGGGCCGAGGCCGGATCCACTCTCGTGGCTCTCCGAGCCGGAAGGATGCAGGCGAGGAGGGCCACCAGCGCCAGCACCACCGCCACCCCGGCCATGACCCGCGGGTCCGCGGGGCGGACGCCGAAGAGGAGGGAGTCCATGAGGCGGCTCAGGAAGAAGGCGGCCACCGCCCCCACCCCGAGCCCCACCCCCGTGACGGCGAGCCCGCGGAGGACCACCTCCCGGAAGATCCGACCGGGCTCGCTCCCCACCGCCATCCGGATTCCGATCTCCCGGACCCGCTGGTTCACGCTGTAGGCCAGCGCCCCGTAGATGCCCACCACCGCCAGGAAGAGCGCCACCGCGGCGAAGACCCCGAGAAGGACCAGCGGGATGCGCCGCTGGGTCAGCGACTCGTCGATGCGGGACTCCATGGTCTGGACGCCGAAGAAGGGAAGCTCCGGGTCCAGCCCCGCCAGGACGTCGCGGATGCCCGGGGTGAGGGCCTCTGCGTCGCCGGAGCGGGCCCGGGCCGTCAGGGTGAGGAAGCTCCGAGACGCCTGGGCCACCGGGAAGTAGTACGCTCCCACATGCTCCGCCTCCGGGGCCGTGAGGTCGCTGTGCTTGATGGTCTCCACCACGCCGACGATGGTCCACAGCGCGTCGTCGGGGATGGAATCCTGGCCTGGGATGGCGCCGTAGACCATGCGCCGACCCAGCGCGTCACCATCCGGCCAGTAGCGGTCCGCCAGCCATCGATCCAGGATGATGGACTGGCTGGCCTCGGACCCGTCCCGGACGTCGAAGGCCCGGCCCTCCAGGATCTCGACGCCCAGGGCGTCGAAGTAGCCCGGACTCACCACGGACAGCCGAGGGCTCAGCAGCGACTCCCCGGGCCGGGGCGTGTAGCCCTCGGGTGCAATGACGCTGCTCGAGTTGTTCCCGGCGAAGGGGAGCGAGCTGGTGAGGCCGACCCGGTCCACTCCCGGGAGGGCGTCCACCTCCTGACGGAGGCGATCCCAGAACTGGCGACGTGCGTCGCTGTCGGGATACCGGGTGGCGGGCAGCGAGACGAAGCCCGTCACCACACCCTCCGGCTCGAAGCCCGGGTCCACGCTCAGCGCCGCCCGGAAGCTGAGGAGCATGAGCCCCGCCCCGATGAGCATGACGAAGGCCAGGGCCACCTGACTCGTGACCAGTCCGTTGCGAAGGACGACGGCGTGGCGGCTCGCCGTCCCGCTCCGGTTGTCGGTGCGGAAGACGGGCGACAGGTCGCCACGCATCAACTGCACCATGGGGATGGCGCCGAAGAGGACGCCGGCGCCCACCGCCAGGATCAGGGTGAAGAGCACGACGGCGCCGTCCAGCGAGATCTCGTGGCCGCGAGGGAGGTCGGCGGCACCGAGGCGGGCGAGCATCTCGATCCCCGCCCACCCCACCAGAAGCCCCAGCACACCACCCAGCACCCCCATGACCACCGCCTCGGTGAGGGCCTGCGCTCCCACCCGTCGCCGGCCGGCGCCCAGGGCGAGCCGCGTGGCCACCTCCCCCGTGCGGGTCTGGGCCCG
>JGI12048J13642_10005345_pt1 | contig 12365 bp, 11 predicted proteins | sample ElkSlonscriptome_16_FD_13642 | JGI IMG/M metagenome (IMG submission 13642) | reverse complement strand
CTGGACGAGATGGCGGGCAGACGTGAGGGCGATGAGGTGCTGCGCACCTACGGCATCGGCTCGCAGATTATCCGGGAGCTTGGCATCACGCGTATGCGGGTGCTCAGTACGCCCAAGCAGATGAATGCCATCAAGGGGTTTGGTCTCGAGGTGGTAGAGTACGTCACCGATTTCTAGGCAGTGGCGCCGGAGGCCGCGGACTGAACAGTGAATAACAGCTTGGGAAAACACGCACCCGAAGAGCCACAGGGTCGCCTGTACGATGCAGCGTTCTGCGTCATCGCGGCGCGCTTCAATGATGCCATTGTCAGCGAGCTGATTGCCGGTGCGGTCGACACGCTGACTCGCTACGGCGTCAGCCGCTCGGGTATCGATATCGTGCGCGTGGCGGGTGCTTTCGAGCTGCCGCTCGCTGCGCAGAAGGCCGCGGCCAGCGGTCGCTATGACGGCCTGATCGCACTGGGAGCCGTGATCCGCGGCGGCACGCCGCATTTTGAATACGTCTCTGGTGAGTGCATGGCCGGGCTGACCCGCGTTGCGCTCGATTCCGGCATACCGCTGGGCAATGGCGTGTTAACGGTTGACACCGTCACGCAGGCCAGTGACCGTGCCGGCGGCACCGAGGGCAACAAGGGCGCAGAGGCCGCCCTCGCGGTCATCGAAATGGTTCACGTCGTCCGTGACTTCGGCGGCTGACGATGGCGGTTTCCAGGCGCTACGCGGCGCGACGGTTGGCGGTTCAGGCGCTCTATCAGGCGCAGCTCAACGAGCCTGAATGGTCGGCGCTGATTGCCCAGTTCCGGCATGATCAAGGCTACCCGCAAGCCGATACCGACTATTTCGAGGCGCTACTCAGCGATGCCTTCGCTGCCCGCGGCCCACTCGACGAAGACATCGCTCGCTACGCGGATCATGCCGCGGATCAGCTCGACCCTGTGGAGCGTGCGGTGCTCTGGGTAGCGCTGACCGAGCTGCGGCAGCGCGCCGAGGTGCCTGCTGCGGTGGTGCTTAACGAAGCCATTGAGCTGGCCAAGCAGTTCGGCGCCGAGGGCGGCTACAAGTTTGTCAACGGCGTACTCGACCAGGCTGCCGCGGATCTGCGGCCGGCGAATGCCTGAGCTTGCTGTGCCTGAGCGACGTCCGCATGGTGCAAACTTCCATAGCTGAGCAGGCCATCATTGCCGAGGTCAGGCGGCATGCGCCGGCCGGGCGGGATGTGCAGGTGGGTATCGGTGACGACGCGGCCGTGACTCGCCCCCCCGAGGGCTGCGACCTGCTAACCGTTACAGATGCGCTTGTCGCCGGCACACATTTTGAACCGGCGGCGCCGGCTTATTCCGTGGGTTACCGGGCGCTGGCGGTCAACCTCAGCGATATCGCGGCACTGGGTGGGGAACCCCTCTGGGCCAGCCTGGCACTCAGCGTACCCGAATACGACTCCGACTGGATTGAGCAGTTTGGTGCAGGTTTCGGCGGCTTGGCGACCGCTCACGACGTGGCGCTGATCGGGGGCGATACAGTGCGTGGCCCGCTGCAGGCCGCGGTGACCGTGCAGGGCTGGGTGCCGCGCGGCACTGCTGTGCTGCGCTCGGGCGCGGCCGTTGGCGACCTGGTGTGCGTCACCGGTTTCCCCGGCGATGCCGCCGCCGGCCGCTTTCTGCTTGAGGGGCGGATCCACAGTGCTGCGGGCGAGGCGGACTACCTTCGTGGCCGTTTTCAGTACCCGCAACCTCGCTGCTCGGCCGGCCGCGAACTGCGGGGGCTGGCGACCGCAATGATTGATGTATCCGACGGTCTCGACATCGACCTGCGGCGGTTGCTCGACGCAAGCGGCGTGGGTGCGCAACTGGATGTCAGCCGACTGCGCTGCAGCAGCGCGCTGCTCAACGCCTGCGGGCGCAAAGATGCTCTGGGCTGCGCGCTGGTCGGGGGAGAGGACTACGAACTGGCGTTTACGGTCACGCCCAGACACGCGCCGGAGATCGCGGCCCTGGCTGAACGGCTGGAGTTGCCGGTCGCGATGCTGGGAAAAGTCACGGGCGCTACCGAGGTGGTCTGGACCGATGACGGGCAGCCGTATCAGATGCCGCTCGGTCGCTTCGAGCATTTTCAGTGACCGGTGGGCCCCCGCCGCAGGAGCTGCGCTCAGCAGTACTTCGTGATCCGGTTCACTGGGTGGCGTTTGGTTTCGGGCTGGGGCTGCTGCCGCGCGCACCCGGCACGTTCGGCTCACTGCTCGGCATCCCCCTCTGGTGGCTGACGCACGGACAGCCTGTGCTGCAGGGCGGGGTAGCGGTCGCCGCTGTGCTGGCCGGTATCTGGGTGTGCGGCGAAAGCGCCCGCCGCATCGGGGTGCATGATCACGGCGGCATTGTTTGGGATGAGGTCGCGGGCATGTACCTCACACTGCTCGCCGTGCCCCCGGAACCCGCATGGATACTGGCCGCCTTCGTGCTGTTCCGAATTATGGACATCTGGAAACCCTGGCCGATTCGCGAACTGGATCACAGATTGGGCGGCGGGCTCGGAATTATGCTTGATGACATCGTGGCAGCACTTTTCGCCGCCATTTTATTGTTATTTTTCAGATTCTTAGTATGAGGTTTTTATGGCGCGCACGGTGCCGAGCGAGGTGCGGACAATGCCCGAGGTGCGGCGGCCGATGCCGCAGGTCATGGCCGCCCACGCGGCTGGCCGCACCGTGCCCGACAAGATAGGCAAGTACGAGATCCTGCAGGAGATCGGCCAGGGCACTACCGGCGATGTGTTCCTGTCGCACGATCCCTACTATGGTCGGGATGTCGCCGTGAAGGTGTACCATTCGCAGGCTGACCCCGACAGCCAGGCCGCGCAGATTGCGCGCAAGATGTTCTTCAACGAAGCGCACATTGTCGGCAAATTGCAGCACCCCAACATTCTGCCGATCTTCGATGCCGGCGAAGAAGAGGGTCGCTACTACGTGGTCATGGAGCATGTCCGCGGCGCCCGCACCCTGGCCAATTACTGCAAGCCCGATAGTCTGCTGCGCATCGAAGACGTCGTAGAAATTGTCTACAAGTGTGCGCGCGCGCTGCACTATGCTCACGGGCGCGGACTGATTCATCGTGACATCAAGCCCAGCAACATCATGCTGACGCCGGAAAACGATATCCGCATCATCGACTTCGGTATCGCGCTGCTGAAGGATGGGGATTTGTCAGTGATCCAGGGCATCGCCGGATCGCCAAGCTACATGTCGCCCGAACAGATTCAGTCGCAGGAACTGACCCGCGCATCAGACCTGTATTCGCTGGGTGCGGTGATGTACGAAATGCTCACCGGCTTCCGCCCCTTTCGCGCCAAGGCGCTGGCGAAGTTACTGAACAATATTGTCTTCTCCACGCCAGCCCCGCTGCACACGCTCTGCGCTGACGTGCCGGAGGAGCTGGAGGACGTGGTCGTCAAAGCAATGCACAAAGAACCGGGGGAGCGTTACGCCAGTGGCGCCGAGCTTGCTGCGGCGCTGACTCGCGTCTATCAGGCCATTACCCAGGACCGGCATGACCGGATTGACGAGAAAGAGCGTGTGTCAATTCTGCGTCGGCTGAACCTCTTCCATGAGTTCGACCACGGCGAGATTCAGGAGCTGGTCAGTGCCAGTGAATGGAACGAATACGCGCCCGGCAACGATATTGTTCGCGAAGGTGAACTGGACGACCGGTTTTACGTGATCGTCGCGGGGAACTGCGTGGTCGAGAGTAACGGCGTCGCGATCGGCGACATGGAGACAGGCAGTTGCTTCGGCGAGGCCAGCTATATGTCGGGCGTCAAGCGCACAGCCACGATTCGCGCCAAAGACCAGGTTACGGCACTCAGCGTTAGCTCGACGCTGCTGGAGCAACTTTCAATGCCCTGCCAGTTACGCTTTAACAAGGTGTTCCTGCGGGCGATGATCCGCAGGCTGCAGGGTTTCGAGCGGGCTCCCGCGCCCGCCGCCGCCATTGGCTAGCGCCGCTGCCGCTTACGTATCCTCCTCAGCGGCAAAGTCCTGCAGGTTGTCGTCGACCAGCAGTTTGACCCGCTGTTCCGCTGCCTCGAGCGCTTGCTGACACTCGCGGCTGAGCTTCACGCCGGTCTCGAATTGCTGCAGCGCCTTGTCCAGCGGCAGATCGCCTTCCTCCAGTTCCTCAACTACCGCCTCCAGGGCAGCGATCGATTTTTCCAGGTTGGGGACACGGGTTTTCTTTTCAGCCACGGCGCGATTTTCCGGAGACGTTGGTAAACACAGCACAATTCTAGCACTGCCCATCATCTTCCCGCTGCACTTGGCCGCACGCAGGCGTTCAGTGGCGACCGAGAAGCGCGGAGCATATTGACAGCCCCGCATGCCGAACCTATTGTTGGACCGAATCTAACGGATCACCCGTTGCATAGATCAGGAGTGCGGACATGGAATTGAAGGGCAGCAAGACGGAACAGAATCTCAAGGATGCATTTGCGGGCGAGTCGCAGGCGAATCGCCGCTATCTTTATTTCGCAGGCAAGGCCGACGTTGAGGGTTACAATGATGTGGCCGCATTGTTCCGCTCAACCGCGGAAGGTGAAACCGGGCATGCGCACGGTCACCTTGACTACCTGCAGGCCGTTGGCGATCCGGCAACCGGTATGCCGATCGGCGGCACGGCTGAGAATCTGCAGGCGGCGGTTGCCGGCGAAACCCACGAGTACACCGACATGTACCCGGGCATGGCCAAATCGGCGCGCGAGGAAGATTTTGAGGAAATCGCCGACTGGTTTGAAACGCTGGCCAAGGCCGAGCGCTCGCACGCAAACCGTTTCCAGAAAGCGCTGGATATGCTGGACGACTAGCTGACGTCAGGCTGGCGCGCGTGAATTCAGGCAAGGACGCTGGGCCTCGAGAGGGCAGTCTCGAGGCCCCCACTCGCCACCCGATCGAGTGGCAAACCGACGATTTTTACGAGTCGGAGTCTCTCGACGCCGAGCTGGAGCGGGTTTTCGATATCTGCCACGGGTGCCGGCGCTGTTTCAACCTCTGCAACGCGTTCCCCACGCTGTTCGATGCGGTCGACGAGTCGGAGACCGGCGAGGTGGACAGCGTGCCGAAGAAAGCGTTTCTCGATGTGGTCGATGAATGCTACCTGTGTGACATGTGCTATATGAGCAAGTGTCCATACGTGCCACCGCACCCCTGGAACGTCGATTTCCCCCATCTCATGCTGCGCGCGAAGGCCAAGCGCTTTCGCGACGAAGGCGCGCCGCTGCGTGACCGGTTGCTGGCCGACACCGATAAGGTGGGCGCGATTGCCGGCATCCCGGTGGTCGTGCAGGCCGTCAATGCGGTGAACCGCAGCACTGCAGGCCGCAGCGTCGTGCAGTCCGTGCTCGGGGTCGACAAATCTGCCCCGGTGCCGACCTACCACAGCCGCGGCGGACGGCAGCGCGTCCGCGAACTGCCGTCGCCGGCCTCGCAGACGGGCGAAGCCGCCGGAGGCACGCGTGGTCGCGTGCTGCTGTACGCCACCTGCTACGGTGATCGGAACGCGCCGGATATCGTGACCGACCTGGCGGCTGTCTATGCGCACAACGCCATTCCCGTTGAGGTGCTGGACAGCGAGAAGTGCTGCGGGATGCCGAAGCTGGAACTGGGCGATCTGGAGGGCGTTGCCCGCGCCAAGGCGCACAACGTGCCGCGTTTATACGAGTGGGTCAGCCAGGGCTGGGATATCGTTGCGCCGGTGCCTTCCTGTGTATTGATGTTTCGCCAGGAATTACCGCTGATGTTCCCCGATGACGAGCAGGTGCAGGCCGTCGCGGCCGCGTTTTTCGATCCTTTTGAATACCTGTACCTGCGCTACAAGTCAGACAAGCTGCGTACCGATTTTGCAGCGTCGCTGGGGCACGTGGCGTATCAGGTGCCCTGCCACCTGCGCGTGCAGAATATAGGTCTCAAGACCCGTGATGTGCTCAAGCTGGTGCCCGACACCGAGGTACAGGTGATTGAGCGGTGTTCAGGACACGACGGCACCTACGGCGTGAAAACGCGCTCGCGACAGGCGGCGGTCAAAATAGCCCGGCCGGTAGTTCGGCAGGTCGAGCAGGCCGGCGAGCGGCAGCACTTCACTAGCGACTGCCCGATGGCGGGCGCGCAGATCGATGGGCTGCTGGACGCGCCCGGCGCTTATACTCATCCGCTGTCGCTTCTGCGGCAGGCTTACGGCATCTAGCCAGCAGCCCCTATAGCCTAGAAATGACTGAAAAATTAGATCATAAATCATTGTATTCGCTAGAGGAATACGCAAAGATTCGCGCCGATTTTCGTGCGCGTGTGCTTGACCACAAGCGCCACCGCCGGTTGGCTCTGGGCGATCACCTGCTGCTGCAGTTTGAGGATCGGCTGACCATGCAGTACCAGATTCAGGAGATGCTGCGGATCGAGCGGGTGTTTGAGCCGGAGGGCATCCAGGATGAGCTCGATGCTTATAACCCGCTGATACCGGATGGCCGCAACTGGAAGGCGACGCTGCTCATCGAGTATCCAGACGTCGAGGAGCGGCGCAGTTCACTGGCCCGGCTGCGGGGTGTCGAGGACCAGATCTGGGTGCAGGTGGGTGAGCTGGACCCGGTCCACGCCATTGCCGATGAGGACATGGAGCGGTCGACGGAGGACAAGACTTCGGCGGTGCATTTCCTGCGTTTCGAGGTCAGCGACGCCATGGCCGACGCATTGCGCGAGGGGGCCGAACTTCATGCAGGCGTCAGTCACCCGGAGTACAGTCTCGACAGGCTGGTTGTGCCGGAGCTCGTGCGGGAATCGCTGATCGCCGACCTCGACTAGTCTCGCGCCGCCGTCCAGACGGCTTTTTTACTCGTTCGCGACAGGGATTGCGCCGTGAGCAGAAATTACAGTTCGTCGGATATCGAAGTGTTGAGCGGCCTGGAACCGGTGCGCCGGCGCCCGGGCATGTACACGGACACGCAGCGGCCCAACCACCTCGCCCACGAGGTGATCGACAACAGTGTAGACGAGGCGCTCGCGGGGCACTGCAAACGCATCGATGTGGTGCTGCACGATGACGGGTCGCTGGAGGTGGCCGACGACGGACGCGGCATGCCGGTAGACCGGCATCCGAAGGAAAAAATTCCCGGCGTCGAGCTGATCCTGACCCGGCTGCACGCCGGCGGCAAGTTCTCGTCAGACAACTACCAGTATTCCGGCGGACTGCACGGTGTGGGTGTGTCGGTGGTGAACGCGCTGTCCAGCAACCTCGAGGTCTGGATTCGGCGGGGCGGCAAGGAATACAACCTCAGTTTCGTCAACGGTAAAAAGCGCGGCAAGCTCGAAGTTGTCGGCGAGGTCGGCAAACGCAACACCGGTACCACGCTGAGGTTCTGGCCTGATGCCCAGTATTTCGACTCCGTCCGGTTCTCCGTGACTGCGCTGGTGCATGCGCTGCGCGCCAAGGCCGTGTTGTGCCCCGGCCTGCGTATTACGCTGGAGATCGTCAAGACGGGCGAGCAGCATGAGTGGTTTTACACGGGTGGTCTCGAGGACTACCTGCGCCAGGAGCTTGGGGAGTGCGCGACGCTGCCGGCCGAGCCGTTCGCGGGCAGCTTCCAGGGTACTTCTGAAATGGTGGATTGGGCCGTGGTGTGGGCCGAACCGGAGGGGGCGGGGGTTGCAGAATCTTATGTCAACCTGATTCCAACAGCCCAGGGCGGCACCCACGTAAACGGCTTCCGCACCGGGCTGACCGATGCGCTGCGCAGCTACGCCGAGGTTCGCAGTTTGTTGCCGCGCGGAGTGCGCATTGCCCCCGAGGACGTGTGGGACGGAGTGCAGTATGTTGTATCAGCCAAGCTGGAGGACCCGCAGTTCTCGGGTCAAACCAAAGAGCGTCTGTCGTCCCGGGAAGCCGCTGCCTTCGTCTCCGGCGTGGTCAAGGACGCGTTTGAGCAGTGGCTCAATACCCATCCGGATACCGGCGATCAGATAGCGCAGCGCGCTATCGATGCGGCACAGCGCCGGATCAAGGCTGGCCGCGCGGTAAAGCGGAAAAAGGTGGTTGCCGGCCCCGCGCTGCCCGGCAAGCTGGCGGACTGCACCGTGACCGACCCGGAGCGGGCAGAGCTGTTTCTGGTCGAGGGCGATTCGGCCGGTGGGTCGGCCAAGCAGGCACGCAACCGCGAGTATCAGGCGGTGTTGCCGCTGCGGGGCAAAATTCTGAACACCTGGGAGGTTGATATTGGCGACGTGCTGAGTTCGCAGGAGGTCAGCAATATCAGTCTTGCAATCGGTATCGATCCCGGTAGCGATGACTTTTCGCAGCTGCGGTACCACAAAGTTTGCATTCTGGCAGACGCCGACTCCGATGGACTGCACATTGCGACACTGATCTGCGCGCTGTTCGTGCGTCACTTCCCCGCGTTGGTCAGTGCTGGCCACGTGTATGTCGCCATGCCGCCGCTTTACCGGATCGATGTAGGCAAGCAGGTGTTCTACGCACTCGACGACGGTGAACGACAGGGTATCGAGCAGCGGATCATTGCCGAAAAGCTGACCGGCAAGGTCAGCACCACGCGGTTCAAAGGCCTCGGTGAGATGAGCCCGGCCCAGCTTCGCGATACGACGATGGCACCGGAGACTCGGCGCCTGGTGCAGTTGACCATCGATGCCCGCGACGAAACCCACCAGACCATGGACATGCTGCTGGCGAAAAAGCGGGCCAAGGACCGCCGCCGCTGGCTGGAGGAGAACGGCAACCTCGCGACGTTATAGCGCCGTGCGGAATCCGGAGATACAAACCTATGACCCGACAGGATCAGCTGGACTTCGAAGGCATCGAGCAGCAGCCGCTGGCGCAGTTCACCGAGCGTGCCTACCTCGACTATTCGATGTACGTCATTCTCGACCGCGCGCTGCCGCACATTGCCGACGGTCTCAAACCCGTGCAGCGGCGCATTATTTATGCGATGAGCGAACTCGGCCTGTCGCATCAGTCGAAGCCCAAGAAGTCCGCCCGCACGATCGGCGACGTGCTGGGCAAGTTTCATCCGCACGGCGATTCCGCCTGCTACGAAGCCATGGTGCATATGGCGCAGTCGTTCTCGTATCGCTACCCTACCGTCGACGGTCAGGGCAACTGGGGTTCGCCAGACGATCCCAAATCGTTTGCGGCCATGCGCTACACCGAGGCGCGGCTCACAGCTTACGCCAGCGCTTTGCTGGGCGAGCTGGGTGCCGGCACGGTGGACTGGGAGCAGAATTTCGACGGAACACTGCAAGAGCCGGCGCTGCTGCCGGCCCAGCTGCCGAATATTCTGCTCAACGGCGCCACCGGCATCGCGGTAGGCATGTCCACCGATATACCGCCTCACAACCTGAACGAAGTGGTCACCGCACTGGTGAGGCTGCTCGACAAGCCTGAGACCACGCTGCGTGGCCTGCTAAGCCATATCAAAGGCCCGGATTTCCCGACCGGCGGCGAAATAGTCTCGACGCCGCAGGACATCGCGGAACTCTACAAGACGGGCAACGGCACGCTGCGGGTGCGCGCGACCTGGGAGCTGGAGGGCAGCGATATCGTGGTGACCGGGCTGCCTTTTCAGGCATCTGGCAGCAAGATACTGGAGCAGATCGCGGCGCAAATGCGCGCCAAAAAGCTGCCAATGATCGAAGACCTTCGCGATGAGTCCGACCACGAGAACCCCACACGCCTGGTTATCTCCGCCAGGTCGGGACGTGTCGACGCCGACGCGGTTATGAGCCACCTCTGTGCCACCACGGACCTGGAGCGCACTCAGCGAGTCAACCTGAACATCATTGGGCTCAGCGGCCGACCGCGGGTGTATGCACTCAAGGAGTTGCTCGGCGAATGGCTGGAGTTCCGGCTGGCCACCGTGCGGCGTCGCCTGGAATTCCGTCGTGACCGCGTGCAGGAGCGCCTGCACATACTTGACGGCCTGTTGGTCGCCTACCTCAATATCGACCAGGTTATCAAGATAATCCGCGAGGAAGACGAGCCAAAACCCGTGTTGATGAAGCGCTTCAAGCTGTCGGAGATTCAGGCGGAGGCTATTCTCAATTTGCGGCTCCGGCATCTGGCGCGCCTTGAGGAAATAAAAATTCGCGGCGAACAGGAGGAGCTGGAGGCCGAGCTGAGAGATCTGCAGGCCACGCTGAAAAGCAAGGCGAGATTGCGCAAACTGGTTCGCGGCGAACTGCTGGAGCTGAGCGAGCGGTTCGGCGACGAGCGGCGGACGGCTATTGTCGAGCGCGAAGCCGCCCAGGCGATCAGCGAAACCGAATTAATGCCGAGCGAGCCGATGACCGTGGTGCTGTCGGCGCGCGGCTGGGCGCGCGCTGCCAAGGGGCACGACGTCGACCCCCGGGGTCTCAGCTACAAGTCCGGGGATGAATATCTCAGCGCCGCACGCGGGCGCAGCAACGAGCAGGCAGTGTTTGTCGACAGCTTCGGACGCGCCTACACGCTGGTGGTTCACTCGCTGCCGTCCGCGCGAGGTCAGGGCGATCCGCTGTCGGGACGTTTCAAGCCTGCTGACGGCGCAAGCTTCGCAGGAGTGATGGCCGGTGCCGCCGAGCAATGGTGGCTGGTTGCCAGTGACGCGGGCTACGGGTTTTTCGTGCAGCCAGCTGACGTTTACTCGCGCGCAAAAGCCGGCAAAGCCATGCTGCGCGTACCTGATGGCGGCAGTGTGCTGGTTCCGGTCACGGTGGCCGACGCTGAGTTCCCGGAGGACACTCTGGTCGCGGTAGCCGGGTCGGCGGGGCATTTGCTGGTATTCCCGTCGGCTGAAGTGCCGGAAATGGCCCGTGGCAAGGGCATCAAGTTGCTGGGTGTGCCTGCGGCGAAGTACAAAGCCGGCGATGAACGAATGGTGGCGGCTGCGCTGCTGCAGCCGGGCGAGCCGCTGCAGGTAGTCGCCGGAGGCCGCACCATGACCGTCAAGTGGAAAGAGATCGAATCTCGTTACCTTGGTGAGCGTGGCCGACGCGGCGCGCTACTGCCGCGTAACTATCGCAAGGTTGAACGCATCGAGCCGGTGCCGTCACGTCCGGACGAGTAGGTCGTTGTTCAGCGGCGCCGGTTACTGGCGCTTGCGGTCGTGTTCGGCGAACGCGGCGGCTATCTCGTCCTTGTCCAGCCGCTGACTGGTGCTGAGCTCGTCCTCGTAGTCTTTCTCGAGCAGCTCAAGGGCCTGAGTCAGGGTAGCGCTCAGCCGGTCGTTGCCGGTTGCGTCTGCCTGGTGCGACAGCGTTTGCAGATCCTGCGCGGCCAGTTCGTCGGTATTCATGTGCGGCATTTTTGCGGTGGGTTCTTCAGCTGCAGCGCTGAGCGTTTCCATTGGCTCGGTGGTTTGCTGGTCGGCCGGCGTCAGCGTCGCGAACAGATCACGAATCGTGCTGCTGGCGACGGGCTGCTCCCCTTCGGTGTAGCCAGCGGACACTTCACTCGTGGCTGCGAGCTCGTCCAGCAGGTCCGCAAACTCATTTTCGGGGTTGTGCAGGCTGATGCGTGAGGGGCGAGGCGTCGGCGCACTTTCGGCGCTGCTGCCCGCGGCTTCGCTGAGATCTATATCGACGCTGGTGTCCGCTGCGGGCGTTAGCTGGACGTCGATGCCGGCCCGCGTATAGTTCAATGGATCAGGGGCTTCGCGCGACAACCGCTGGGTGTCCTGAACTGGTTGTGGACTTGGCCGCGGGGCGGCAGCGGCCGGAGCGGCGGTGCCGTGCTCGCGACGGGTCAGCGCACCCAGCAAATTCCGGCCGACGATCGCGATAGCCAGCAGGACGCCGAGCAGCATGCCGGCCAGCACCGCGAACAGCGGGTTCAGCTCGGTGGTTTCGGTGGTGCTCAGTGTTCGGCTGACCGGCGGCGGTTCTTGGTCGCGGTCAGCTGCGCCGCCGTCAGCTGCCGGTGTTGCGGCAGCGGGTGCGGCGTCCTCAGCGAACGGTGATGCAGCCGCATCGCGCGCTTCGGTGTCCCGCTGTGCGTCGTAGGCGGCGCCGAACAGCAAAGGCTCTGGCGCTTCCTGGACAGTGTTCTCCGCGGCAGGGTCGTTCTCCATGGCAGGGTCTGCTACTGCGACGGCTGCCGCGACGCCTGTGGCGGCCGGCGGCGGTGTGTCTGCTTCGACCGGCGTCGACGTACCGACTGCTTCGGGTTCGGGCGGGCCGCCCAGCGCAAGGGTGGCAGGTTCCGGAATGTAGAGCATCGATCCGAGTTTCAGCAGATCCGGGTCGCCGCCCACAAACGCGTCCGGATTTGCGTTGAACAGCAGGTCGGCCACGTCCCACAGGCTGCCAGCAGGTCGCTCGGCCACGCGCTCGGCGATATCGGAGAGCG
>JGI12048J13642_10233186_pt1 | contig 12366 bp, 12 predicted proteins | sample ElkSlonscriptome_16_FD_13642 | JGI IMG/M metagenome (IMG submission 13642) | reverse complement strand
CCAGGTTTTGCCGCCGTGTTCGAGGCGGGCCTCTGCAGGCGGTTGAGATCGAGCAGCACGTCCAGCCATTCGGGCAGGAACCCTGCGCCGCGGCAGCGATCGTGCAGGTCCTTGCGCAGGACGAGCGCGAGGGAAGCTGCAGAACACGTGGCCGCGGATGGCGGCGTCGGAAACCGAACGAGAGCGGCGAATACCGTCAGTCCTTGATAAACAGGCGCCTCGGGTTCGTACAGAACGGCTCTGCTCCCGTTTCGGTAACTCGGAAGCACTCTGAGATTTCAATTCCCCAATCGTCCATCCATATGCCGGGTATCATGTGAATGGTCATGCCGGGGCGCAGTTCGGTCTTGTCGCCAGGACGGAGGCTCAGAGTGTGCTCGCCCCAGTCCGGCGGATAGCTGAGCCCGGTCGAATAGCCGATGCGGGACTCCTTCTCGAGGCCGTGCCGGCGAATCGAGCGGCTCCAGGCCGCTTCCACGTCTTCGCAGGTTACGCCGGGCTTGGCCGTCTCAAGTGCGGCGTTCAGTCCCTCGACAACGATCTCGGCTGTGTCCACCAGGCGTTGGGGCGGCTTGCCGATATGCACTGTTCGCGCCTGGGGGCAGTGGTAACGCCGCCGGCAGCCGGCGAGTTCAAGGATCGTGGCCTCGCCCGCGACAAAATTGTTGTCGTTCCAGGTGAGATGCGGCGTCGCCGTGCCGGACCCTGTTGGCAGCATCGGAACGATTGCGGTGTACTCACCCCCGAATTCGGGAGTTCCCGAAATCTGAGCGCGATAGATGGCCGCCGCCGCGTCGCACTGCCTATTGCCAGGGTGGATCGCGTCGACAGCCGCGGCTATTGCATTTTCGACGATCTGCGCGGCCTGTGTCATGTATTCGATCTCTCTCGCCGACTTGATGACCCGGATCCAGTTGACAAGGCCGTGGGCGTCCCTAAACGTAGCGTTGGGAAGCCGGCTCTTCAGGGTTTCGTAGGCCGCCGCCGTGAAGTAGTAGGCGTCCATTTCCACACCGAGGCTGCCCCGGTCCCAGCCTTTGGTTTTCAGAAAATCGGCGACGAAATCCATGGGGTGCTTGACCGTCGACTGCACGTAATCGTCGGGATAGGGAAGGATGTTACGATCATCGAGGTAGGTGGTCACCTTGGCACCGACGGCATCCATGCCGCGTCCGATCCAAATGGGATGCCTCTCTTCCAGGGCGACGACGACAGCTTGGTGAACGTAGAACGACCAGCTATCGTAGCCGGAGAGATAGCACATGTTGGACGGATTGACACACAGCAGCACGTCAATCCCCCGGGTCTGCATGGCCTCCTTCGTCTTGCGCACGCGCGCATCGTATTCGGCGATATCGAACGCGAGCGTGCCCGCCCCTTTGGTCCCTGCCGGAGGTTGGGCGATACCATCGTGGATCGTTTCGCGCGTTTTCACAGTGCACCTTCCTCGGTATCGATGGTCGCGCCGTAGCCGCCCGCCCGCGCCACGCGCAGTGCGTAGAGAGCGATGGCGGTGTCCTGCACGCCGGTGCCTGTTAGATCGCAGACCGTAATCTGTCCATTGTCAGCGCGTCCCGGTCTAGCCCCGCAAGTAATGTCTCCCAGCTCGGTCACGGCCGCATCCGCGTCAAGGACACCGGCTTCGACCGCGTGGTGAAGCTCGCCAAGCCGGAGGCTCTGCGTCCGCCGATCGCAGACGAAGAGGCTGGCTTTGGCGAGGACCGCCGGATGAAGCTCGTTCTTTTCCTCGCTGTCGGAGCCCATCGCCGTGATATGAAGGCCGGGATGCAGCCAGTCCGCCTCCACGATGGGTGAACGTGCCGCAGTGGTCGTTACGACGATGTCGCTTTCCGCCACGGCTTGCCGGGCGGTGGCTACCGGCGACACCTCAATGCCGAGCCGCTGTTCCATATCCGCGGCGTAGGCCTCAGCCTTCTCCGGATCGCGCGCCCAGACCAGGACGCGGCGGAAATCGCGGACCAGCTTCAGGGCTTCCACCTGCAGGCGGGCCTGGACACCGGCGCCGATGACGCCCACGGTCGGGCAATCGGCTTTGGCAAGATGAAAGCCGGCGACCGCTCCGGCCGCGGCGGTGCGAACATCCGTGAGGTAACCGTTGTCCAGCAGCACGGCCTCAACGATACCGGTTGTCGCGCTCAGCACTACCATCAGGCCGTTGACGCTGGGCAATCCCAGCTTGGGGTTGTCGAAGAAGCCGGGGCTCATTTTTATTGCGAAGCCGGCGAGACCAGGTATGTACGCGGTCTTGACGTCAACCTCGCCGTTGTTCTCGGGGACGTCGAGTCTCAGGATCGGAGGCATGATCACCCTGCCGCCCGCGAGGGCCGTGAAGGCCTCCTGGACAACATCGACGGCTTCGAGGTCGAGGCCGACGGATCGACGAAGTTCCGCCTCGGTCAGAATGGTGACGGTCGACATGGCTCCTTTCCTCCCGTTAACTTCCTGCATCCGGCCGGTATCGGAGGGCGATATCCGTGAACGCTGTCATATCCACGTTCTGGCCGCTGATGATAACGGCAACGGTTTCCCCGAGGGATCGGGCCAAATCGTGCAGCAGAACCGCGATCCCCACTGCGGCACCCCCTTCGGCGACCAATCTTTCCCGCCAGTAGAGACGGGCCATGGCCTCCGCAATCTGCGCCTCGCTCACGACGATACATTCGTCGACAAGGTCGCGGACGATCGGAAACGTGTGCCTATTCTCGAGACCGATGCCGCCGCCGAGGCTGTCCGCGAGCGACCGTTCCTCCTTCACAAGAACCGGTCGACCGGCCTTGAGACTCTCGATCATCGCTGCTCCGTGTTCCATGGAAACACCGATGATACGGATGCGTGGAGAGATCGATTTCATGGCGAAGGCGATGCCACCGATCAAACCGCCGCCCGACAGCGGCACGATGACGCTCTCAACCTGTGGCAGGTCCTCCAGAAGTTCGAGGCCGATGGTTCCCTGGCCAGCGAGGACGGCCGGATCATCGAACGGATGGACAAAGGTCATGGCGTCGTTGTCAACCAGCCGGGCGACTTCCTGCTCGGCTTCGTCCTGGCTATCGCCGATAATGCGGACCTCAGCGCCGGCCGCACGGATCGCCTCGACCTTGTTTTCCGGAACGAGTGTCGACATGCAGATAACGGCGCGCACACCAAGCGCGCGCGCCGCGAAGGCGACGCCGCGGCCGTGGTTGCCGGTCGACATGGTGACGACGCCCCGCGCCTTTTCCTCTTCGCTCAGATTCAAGAGTTTGTTGGTCGAGCCCCGCAGCTTGAACGCCCCGGTGGGCTGAAGGGTTTCAAGCTTGAGAAAGACGGAGCGGCCGTCCCCGTCCGAAAGCGAGGCGGCCGGAATGACGGGCGTGCGTACGACGCGTCCGCGCAGCGCCCGCTGGGCGGCGAGAACGTCCTCAAGGGCGAACCCGTAGTCGAACACCATTCAGTACTCCGCGAGGAGGGCGCCGTAGCCCGCGATTTTGGCGTTTACGCCGGTAAGCCGCATAAGACGCCAGCACAGGGCCTGGTTGCTGGTTACCACCGGCTTGCCCAGGCGCCGCTCCAGACTTTCAGCGGCTTCCGCGCTCCGAAGCGCCGTGCACGAAACGAACACGCCCTCGGCCTCCGGACGGTCCGCCGCGACGCCGGCCGCGACAATGGCATCCGGCCGGACCCGCGCCATATCGCGATCCGATTCCTGTTCGAAGCTTACCACGGACACGACCTCCAGATCCGCCGCTTCCAAGCATGCGACGACACGTTCGTTGACCGTCTCCAGATAGGGCAAGACCACGCTGATCCGCCTCACCCCGAACGCCTCGAACGCATCGATCGCCGCTTCGATTGGCGTGGTCACCGGCACCCCCGGACGAACCAACTGGATCCTTTGGGCCACCTTTGCCGCACCGATTACGATTGCCCCCGTGGTGCAGGCGAAGGCAATGGCATGGAGCTGGCTTCCCGGCAGCAGAAGGTCGGCGGCTTGGGTCAGGTCGGTGGCCATTTCGCCGAGGCTTTCGACCGTGGTGACGGTGCGGCAGGGGACGCGGCTCACGAGGACGTCCACGGTGGAGGGAAGGATGCGCCGAAAGTCCCGCTCGCTGGTGTGGTCGGTAGCGATGACGACGAGACCGATGCGAACGGCGGCGCCGGGCTCGTCGTCGAGGGCCGGGTCGAAACGGACCGAACGTATTGCTGAGCCCGGGTGGGCAAGCTGTACCATGTCGCTTTAATCTTCACAAAGGTCGGCGGCGGTCTTGTCGGGCAACATATCGCTCTTGAAACCGAAGGGGCTGACGAGCGCAAGGTGTTCGTCGGAACCGATAAACGTGGCGAGCTGCTCATTGAACGCCTCCACGAGGCCCTGGTCCTGCTTGCGAAAGGCAAAACCCCCGTATCCCTTGACCGCGGCGCCATCGATCTCTGGGTAAAACTGCTCGGTGGATTCCAGTTTCGGGTCGGCCGCAACGATCTCTCGGATTGTCAGGGAAGTCATGCCGACCGCATCAACCTCTCCCGATTTCAGGCCCTCTACCGCTTTATCGAAATTACGATAGAGCGACGCCCGATCCGCCGGGATTCCCGTCACCAGCGCATAATTGTACTCGACGGTGCCGGCGATCAGGCCAACTTTTGCCTCTTTGTTTTCAGAGATGGAGACATAGTTGGTTATGTTTTTCGGGTTGCCCTTATTGACCAGGAAGGCCTCGCCGACGACGTACGTCGGGTTCGAGAAAGCGACGCGGCCGCAGCGAGGAGGCGTGATGAACATGCCGGCGGCTGCGATGTCGAAGTCGCCGTTCTCGAGGCCGGGTATCAGCTGGCCGAAATCGGTCGAAACGAAGGTGATGTCGATGCCGGGATTGATTTGCCGCAGCACGACGCGGGCAATCTCGGGGGCTTCGCCAGTCACCTCGCCGCTTTCGTCGCGGTAGCCGTAGGGGGCTTCGTTGGCAATGGCAACCGTCACCTTTCCCTCGCCAGTGATTTTGTCGAGCGTTGCCTCGGCGCCGGCCGAGGACGCCGCGACGACCATGATGCCGGCGACGATGAGGGATGCCACAGACCGGGGCCAACCGTTCAAAAGGGTGAAAGACGTGAATGGGATTTGGCCGCGCATCGCTAACCGATCCTTTACTTGACCGTGATGCAGGTGCATTCCGCCAAGCTGCACACTTTGTGAGAAACACTGCCCAACAACAAACCTTCCATGTCGCCAAGGCCCCGCCGACCCATCACAATGGTATCGATGTTCTGCTTATTGATAAAATCGACGATGGTGCGGGCAACCGGGCCGCGCTTGGAAACCGCCTCGGCCCGCTCGACGCCATGTTCCTTGGCGTAAGCCGCGGCCCGTTCGGCCGTATCCCTGGCGAGCTTGCCCAGCGTCTCGTCCGGCGACTGGGGCACTTCCCGCGTTTGCACCAGTGAATGGGTGCTCTCCATCCGGCTGTAGTGCTTGTAGACCGAGAGAAACACCAGCGGCGCATCGAATTTGCGCGCGATCTCGATAGCGGTGTCCACGGCCTTGGCGGCGTGTTCCGAACCGTCAACGGCGACGAGGATTTTGTTAAACATGGCCCCTAATTCCTTTGCTCGGCGGTCTTGTTGCCGTTCCTTGTCCATCGTGCCTATCGAAATGCCAAATCGCGGAGGAACAGCGCGATTGGAGGGAACAGGATAAGCAGCACGGAAGATAGCAACAGCATGAAAATGAACGGCGGGGAGCCCTTGATCACGTCGAAATAGGGGCGCTTGAAAATCGCGATCGCCGTGAAGATATCGCAGCCGAAAGGCGGCGTTGCCGAGCCGATCGCCACCTGCAGCGTGATGATGGTGCCGACCAACACCGGATCGAGGCCGACTCCATCGACGATGGGAGCAAAAATGGGCACCAGAACCAGGATCACGACGATGGGGTCGACGAACATACAGCCGACGAAAAAGGCGATGGAGATGGCGACCAGCACCATGTTCGGTCCAGCCTCGTTCAGACCGAGGGAACCCAAAATCTGCTGTGGGATCTGAGCGAAGGATATGGTCCAGGAAAAGGCCGCGCCGGCACCCACGAGGATGAAAACCACCGCCGTGATCAGGCCCGTGGACATGGCGATGTCGGGAATTTCCCGAATTTTCACCGATCTGAAGATCAAGACTTCCAGGATCAGCGCATAGGCGACGCTGACGGAGGCCGCTTCCGTGGGGCTGAAGATACCCCCGTAAATGCCGCCGATAATGATGACGGGAAAGCCGAGCGGCCAGATCGCCCGGCGCATGGCCTTCAGTCTTTCCGACCAGGAAGCCTTGGGGATGGTCGGAATGCCGTTGACCACCGCGAATAACACCGAATACAGCGAGAACATGAACAGGATAAGGAGACCCGGCCCGATTCCGGCGATGAACAGCTCGGCGATCGAGGTTCCCGAGATGACTCCATAGATGATCATGCCGATGCTGGGCGGAATCAGAAAGGCGATGTCGCTTGCGTTGATGATAAGCGCAATGGTGAAGGAGTCCTTGTAGCCCGCTTCGATCAGCTTCGGGCGCAGAGGGCTGCCGATTGCCACCACCGTGGCCTGGGTCGACCCTGACACGGCGCCGAAGATCGTGCACGTCGCGGCGGTGGTGATGGCGAGCCCCCCCTTGACGTGACCGACGAAGCGCATCACCAAGTCGAGCAACCTCTCCGCCGCGTGCCCCTTGGTGACGATATCGGCCGCGAAGATGAACATGGGCACGGCGATCAGCGCCACCGGCTTCACGCCGCCGATCATCTGCTGGATCATGATCTCGGGTTTCATGCCGCTGAAGAAGATGAAAAACCCGACCATGGTCGCCGCGATCAGCGGGATCATCATGGGAAAGCCCAAGAGCAGGAGCACGATCATCGTGCCGACGAGCGCTTCGGTCATGTCGCTATTCCCTTCGGATCCAGGGCCAGCGGCCTCATCGTTGGTCTCCTGGCGCATCGCCGCCGCTATCGCCATCGTCGGATTGCTGATGGCTCTCGTCGTAGGAGTCGATTTCCTCGTAGGAGATGTAGGTGTCGGCATGCCGGAGATTGCTGACCACGGTCAGGGCGTACTGCAGACCGGTGATGAAAAAGCCGATTGGCACCCAGACGTACGTGAGGTACAGCGGCACTTGTAGCGCCGGAGTCACCTTGCCGAGCCGCGCCACGCGATAAACATACTCGAAGGAGTAATACGCGAGGACAAACATGATCACCGACGTTACGGTCGCGATAATGATCATCATGATCTTGCGATTGCGGTCGCTGAGCTGATCGTAAATCGCTGACATGCGGATGTGCCGTCCTTTGCGGGCCGCATAGCCGAGACCGACGAATGTGATCAGCACGATCAGAAACTGATTGAGTTCCTCGGAGAAGTAGATGCTCTGCGAGAACAGGAAACGCCCGGCGACGTTGGCGACCGAGTTCGCGGCCATGAGCAAAACACCGTAGGCCAATACCCATACTTCAAACTTGGCGACCACGCTGTCCACCGCGGCGAGCGTGCGGACAAACCTGCCTCCGCCCGCGCCAGCTGCTCGGCCCTCGCTCATGTTTCTGGTTTTCCTCCGGCCAATGTCGGGGTGGACCTCCACTACCTCCTAAACCATGGTCATCGCCTAAGCAAACCATGTCAATGGTCATCGCCTAAGCAAACCATGTCAATCGTCGAATTGACACGAAACAATCGTGGCCACGAATCAAAGGTTGATGTAGGCGGGCTCCGACTCTTCCGATAACAGCTTGTCGAGGCGCTTGAGGCCGACATCCAGCTGGCGCTTGGAGGTGGCGGCGCCGAGCGTGATGCGGATGGCTTGAGGTTCAGGACTTTCGCCGACGACGAAGGGCTCGGCTGGCGTCACGGCGACCTGTTGCAATCGGGCATGGGTGGCGAAGTTGGCGGGACGCCAGGTCGAAGGCAGATCGAGAAACACATGCGGCGTGTTGGGCTTGGCTTGATAGGTGCGCCCGGGGAGATGGCGGTGCAGGATTTCGAGGCGCTCTCTCATTTCGGTCTGTTGCCAGATCATCAGTTCGCCCGCGGTGCCGTCCTCGATCCAGCGCGTGGCGATCTCCGCCACCAAGGGCGTAGCCATCCACGAACTGGCGCGAAGCCGGGTTTCCAGCCTCGGCATTAGGTCCTCTGGCGCCACCATGTATCCAACCCTCAAGCCGGAAACGAGGGTTTTCGTGAAGCTGGTGATGTAAAGGGCGCGGTTCGGATCGAAGGCTGCGACGGGCGGGACAGGGTGCGGCAGAAGCGGTCCGAACACGTCATCTTCGACGATGATGATTTCCTGGCGCCGGGCAATTCTGGCAATTTGGCGCCGACGGTCCTCAGGCATGACGGTGGCAATTGGATTGGCGTAATTGGGCGTGAGCACGAGCACTTTGATGTCGCTCGCGTGGCCGGCGCGCTCGAGAGCGTCGGGCACGATGCCGTGTTCGTCGTACTCGATGCCGCGCAAGCGGAAGTGTAGAACGCCGGCGAGTGCGATCAGACCGTGATCCGTCAGCGCCTCGGTTGCGACGATGTCGCCCGGTTTCGTCAGGGTTGCCAAGGCTACCAGCAGACCATGGGCGCAGCCGTTCACGAGCATCACGCGTTCCGGGCCAACGGAATGGCCGTGTTTGTTGACCCATGTGGCGCCCGCGACCCGATGGTGATCGAGGCCCGCAATGGGCCGGCAGGCGAGGAGCGATGAATACTCCTGGTCCAGTGCGACCCGGTTCAGTACGTCTCTTATTCTTTCCGCATGAATTGGGCCGACCGCCGGTCGCAAGATCGACATGTCGACAAGTTGCGACTCGCGCCGGCCGAGGATGAAGCCGGGTTCCTGCAAGTCCGGACGGGCCGAAAAGGTCACGAATGTGCCACGACCAACCTGGCCGATCACATGACCGCGGCGATCGAGCTCGGCATAGGCGTTGCTGACGGTGTGGACGCTTATGCCAAGGCGATACGCAAGATTGCGATGGGTTGGCAGACGCGCCCCGGGTGGTAACCGGCCGGCCTCGATATCGGCCGCGATCGCATTGGCCAGTGCCAAATAGCGGGGTCGAATACCTGCATCTAATTGAGGCAGCCAGTTTGTCATGGGACAATTGTTATATTGAACCCTTCGACAAGGCAACATATGTTGAAATTGCTGTTGAAAGCGAGTCGGTGTCGCGAGCGCGGTACGGCGCCGGATCTGGTTTCGCAAACAAGAAGGATCGCTGCAGCGGCCGAAACAGCTCAACCACCACGAGGGAGAGAAAAACATGATGACCACGATTTTCCGGACATGGTTCGCCGCCGCGCTTGCGGTTAGCCTTGCCGCGGCCGCCGGCGCGGCCAAAGCCGACGAATGGAAGTTTGCCATCGAAGAAATTTCCGGCAGTGTCCAGGATGCGTACGCGCAGGAGTTCAAGCGCCTGGTGGAGGAAAAGTCGGGCGGCGACATCACCGTGACCGTCTATCCGTACGGAACGCTCGGCACGTCCGCCGATCTGACGGAACTGGTGACGCAGGGCGCGATTCAATTCGCCAACGCGTCGCCGGGTCACCTGGGTACGCTCGTGCAGGAAATTCAGGTCTTTTCCGTGCCCTATCTCCTCTCGCAGAGCAATGAGGCCAACAAGGCTGTCCTGACAGAAAGCGCCACGATCTACGAACAACTCGGGAAGGATTTCGAGGAGAAGGACCTCAAGCTTCTCACCATGTACCCGGAAGGCGAGATGGTCTGGACCACCAACAAGGAAATCCGCTCACCGGCCGATTTCGACGGCTTCAAGATGCGGACGATGGTCTCGCCGATGCTGGTGGCGGCCTATGAATCCTTTGGCGCCAGCCCGACGCCAATGCCTTATGGCGAGGTCTATGGCGGCCTGCAATTGAAGGCGATCGACGGGCAGGTCAATCCCATTTTCGCCATCGAGGAGATGAAGTTCTACGAGGTGTCGGACTATATGATCTGGGCCGGCCAGCAGCAGTTCACGACGACGGTCGTGACCAATGCCGACTGGTACGCGGCCGATCTCAGCGACGAGCAGCGAACCATGCTCGACTCCGTCATCGCCGAGCTCAATGACTATATCTTCAAGGTCCAGCAGCAATATAACGAAGAACGCCTTGAAAAGATCAAGAAGGCGAAACCCGAGTTGAAAATGATCCGTCTTTCCGAAGAGGAGCGCGCGGCATTCAAGGAAGCGAGTATGGAGGCCCGGAAGAAATTCGTCGAAATGACCGGCGAAAGCGGTCAGAAGATCCTCGACCAGCTGGAGTCCGAGATCCAAGCTGCCGAGAAGAACGCGTCGAAATAAGCACGTCGACGAACCACTTCGTGCCTCACAATCGAAACCCGGGGCGGAACGGTGGCTCCGTCCCGGGCGCTCACGCGACAGGCACGTTTTGGATATCCGGCCGTAGTCGGGAAGTTCAGAGTAATCCGAGGGTGAGATGATCGATCCTTCTGCAAAGCCGGCCGTGGTGGACGCGGCCTTCCAGGCCCAGGTCGAGAACAAGCCGAGCCGGGTTTCGTGCACCATCAACTTCGATGCCGACGGCCGCCAAGTCGGCTTCATGACGGTGCCTCATTCCCGCAACGACAGTGCGTGGGGTTCCCTGCAGATTCCCATTGTTTGCGTCAAGAACGGGCGCGGCCCGACGGTCATGTTTACCGGCGGCTCGCACGGCGACGAATACGAGGGGCCGATCGCCCTGCTCAAGCTGGCTCGCGGCCTGCGGGCTGCCGATGTCGCCGGGCGCGTCATTATCATCCCCACACTTAATTTGCCCGCCGTGCGCAGCGCGACGCGGCTTTCCCCGATCGATGGCCGCAATATGAACCGCGTCTTTCCCGGCAACCCGGATGGAACGGTAACCGAAGTCATTGCCGATTTCGTGCTCACGGAGTTGGTGAGAATCTCGGACAAGGTCGTCGATCTGCACTCGGGCGGCAAGACGCTGAACTACGTTCCGAGTGTCGTCATGCACTACCTTGACGACCCGGACCTCATGGAGCGGACCTTCGCGGCGCTCCAGAGCTTCGGCGCGCCGATCGGCATGATCCTCCGCGAACTTGACAGCCAGGGAATGCTGGATACCGCCGTTGAGCAACTGGGCAAGGTCTTTATCTCGACCGAGCTTGGCGGCATCGGCACATCCTCGGCAGACTCCGTCGGCATCGCCGAACGGGGTGTGCGCAATCTCCTCTCGCATTTCGGAGTCATCAGCGCCGACCCGACCCCTCCCGAGGACCGCGGCCTGCCGGCGACTCGTCTCATGGAAACGCCGCACGCGGATTGCTTCACCGTTGTCGCTCACGCCGGCATCCTCGAGATGACCGTCGATCTCGGGGACGAGGTGGCGGAAGGCCAATTGCTGGCCCGCATCTACGACTACGAGGATATCGAGCGCCCGCCCGCCGAATATTTCGCGAAGAAAGGCGGCCTTGTCTTCTGCCGCCACGCGCCGGGTCTGATCCAGCGGGGCGATTGTCTGGCGGTGGTCGGCTCGGACATTCCGGCGAGAGGTCCGAAGCGCTCTGAACCGCGTCCGCACTGACGTCGACGGCAATGAAATGGGATGCCCTCGACCTTAAGATCCTCGCCGCGCTCCAGGAGGACGGGCGCATGACCAAGCAACGGCTGGCGGAACGCGTGCATCTCTCGCCAAGCGCCTGCTTCGAACGCCTGCGCCGCCTCGAGGAGGCCGGATATATCAAGGGCTACCACGCCGACATCGACCTTGGCCGCATCGTCCACACCACGACCGCCGTGGTCGAGGTTACCCTCGACAAGCATCAGTCGAGCGATTTCACCCGCTTCGAGCAGGTCATCGCCGGCGTCCCCGAGGTCCTCGAGGTCTATTCGATCAGCGGCGGCATCGACTACGTCATGAAAGTCGTCGCCATTGATATCGAGCACTATCAGGCGATCATGGACCGCCTACTCGAGGCCGATATCGGCATCGCCAAGTACTTCACGTACTTCGTGACGAAGCTCGTCAAGCGCCAGCATGCCTATCCCATTCATACCCTGCTGGACACCAAGCCGGACAAGTGACCGCTTGTGGCAGGGACGCCGAAGTTTCTTCGGCCAAGCCCGATTTTTCACTCCAGACCTTCGGTTTGCGGGGTTCAATTCAAAAGCACCTTCAGCCGATTTTTCGTTAGCCTTGTACTCAACATGGGCTTCCGAGAACTCGCTGGGCAGAGGAGAAAACGAATGCATATCGGTGTTCCCAGAGAAATCAAACCGCAGGAATTCCGGGTCGGACTGGTTCCAGCCAGCGTTCGCGAACTCGTTGGCCGCGGCCATCGCGTCGTGGTCGAAAGCGGGGCGGCGGAGGGGATTGGCGT
>JGI12048J13642_10607523_pt1 | contig 12371 bp, 10 predicted proteins | sample ElkSlonscriptome_16_FD_13642 | JGI IMG/M metagenome (IMG submission 13642) | reverse complement strand
TCAAAGGCTACTACAAAGTCCCATACGATGGGCTCGTCACCCGTTATGGCTCCCGGTGTTAGCCGGCTGGCGATCTTGCCGACGGTAATTACGGGGACTCCACCTACTGTATCGACAATAAGACGGGCAAAGGAGGAGGGGATTCTGGGCCTGCTACCCGTATGCATATCAGCAGGTATGATCGGGCTATCCGGCAGGCAACCGCAGACTAATATAATTAGCCAAAAAGGGATTATCCAGGTAAGGCGTTTCATATTCTTAAAGGTCGGCAGAATTTCAGGAAGGAATGGTCAGATAGTTATCAAAAAAGGATTTGATATTAAAAAAAATCCCCTCCCCGCAACTGCGGAGAGGGGACCGTAAGCCAATACGATTGGCTGCTATAGAAACCGACTATTAGTAGCCAGAGTTTTGCACCATTTGCTGGTTCACCAGCATTTCGTACTGAGGGATTGGATAAACCATGCGTGGATCAGAAATAGCGATAGTACAGGGAGCAGTAATTTGCTCAGCTGTCTCGCACTGATCACGAACGATGTCGATTCCCAGACGGAAGTAGTCAAACTTCGCGTGGCCTTCGAAGGCAAATTCACGAAGATTCTCATTGAGGATGAATTCTGCATCAACGTCATCAGCTGTGATCTCCGGAGCACCACGAGAGGTACGCAGGGTATTAAGGTCCGCAGCGGCATCAGCAAGGTTATTCAGACGGAAGTTTGCTTCGGCACGGATCAGATACATCTCAGAAAGACGCAGTACCCGTGGGCTATGCAAACCGGGGATTCCATCTTGACTCAAAAACTTGGAGTGGAAAATATCAGTAGAACCACTCTTCTCAGCTTCGTAAACAAGTGTTCCCCGCTGATCACCATCTTCAAACAGATCAAAGTAATCATTGGAAGGACGGATATCACCGTACCCATCGGGATTGTACATGTTACCGAGGTTATTAGCACCACGGTTTTCCGCAAGGGTCATACGCAGTGTAAAGATTTCCTCAGATGACGTTCCTGGGGCACCAAACAAGCTGGCGTAATCATCGGTCAATGAATAGTTGCCAGAATTGATCACCGCGCTGGCGGCAGTCACTGCCTCACTGTTATTGCCGCGATACAAGTGTACGCGAGCCAGGAGGGCGTCGACGGCGGCAGGGCCAAAGTTGAAGACACCGTTATCGCTAACTAAACCCTTAGCGGCGTTCAGGTCAGCAATAACCTGATTGTACACTTCAGCTACTGTATTACGAGCAGGTTCGGCAGCTGGATCTGATTCCAATACAATGGGAACACCCAAATCAGAAGATGGATTTCCCTGAGTAGGAGTTACACCATAAACACGAGTGAGATCAAAGTGGGCAATGGCTCGGATAGCAAGTGCTTCACCCTTGATTTGATCTTTTCGAGCCTGGTTTCCTTCCAGATCATCGATGTTATTGATCACGTTATTCACCCGCAGGATCGTATTGTAAGCAGTAGCAAAGATACTACCTTCGGAGTCCTGGTTGAAATCGTACGTATAGTTCAAAATAAACCGGTTCGAATTAGCCGCTGAAATGTAAGCGATATCTGATTCAACATCAGCTTGCACTAAAAAGTCACGGCCGTAGTAAGCTAAACCTTGCAGGCCATCGTAACCACCATTTACGGCAGTCCGCATATTGTCAACGGAGTTCAATGCCTCCGAGGTTGATAACGATTGGAAAGGCTGTAGCTCTAATTGCTCTTCGCAGGCGAAAAGGCCAACAGCAAGACCAAAGAGGGCTATTTTTTTGAAAAATTTCATATGCTTAGTTTTTAAGTGGATTGAATGGGTAGTTTAGAATGTTACATCCAGACCGAAGGTAACCGAAGCACCAACGGGGTAGCGGAAGAACTCAGTTCCATTTTCATCCATTTCCGGATCGAATCCAGAATAATCAGTGATGGTGAACAGGTTCTGCCCCTGAGCGTAAATATTCACACCCTGAACACCCAGACGATCAAGTACAGATGCAGGCAGACGGTAGCCCAAAGTCAGGTTACGCAGACGGATGAATGATCCGTCCTCCAGGAATCGAGTCGAATAACCGTTTGCGTTGTTGTTACCACCAAAAATTGGCTGTGGACGATCGGCATTATCGCCGGGCTGACGCCAGAAATTGTCGTCCGTGTAATTAGCGTGTCCCCATCCGTAACGCTGACCGTCAGAATCGAAGAAACGGCGGGTGTTATTATAAACGGTATTGCCTTGTACGGTGTAGAAGAAGGCAGACAAAGAGATGCCTTTGTATGCAAAAGACGTATTCAAACCACCGATCCAGTTAGGCTCGGCATTACCGGTGTACTGTAGTGGAGCGGCACCGTAAGAACCAGTAGTTCCGCCTTCACCATCAAGCCAGAGTGGCGTACCATCGGCAGGGTTTACACCAGCCCACTCACGAGCGTAGAAAGTCCGGATCGGACGTCCTTCACTGTATACTTGTGAACCGTTCAGGATATCCTCTCCGCCGGGCAGTTCCAAAACTTGGTTGTTGTTGGCAGAGAAATTCATATCGATATTCCAGCTAAACCCACCAGGCTGAGATGCTACCACCGGGGCAAAGCTCAGTGTTAATTCCACACCGGTGTTCTCGATACGACCGATGTTACGGGTAGCTTCTGCAAAACCAGAAGTACGTGAAACAGGAACATCCAACAGCAAGTCATAGCCTTCGCGGCGGTAGTATTCAACGGTACCGCTGACACGACTGTTAAGAATTGCAAAGTCCAAACCTACGTTAAAGTTATCGCTGTTCTCCCAGGTCAGGTCGGGGTTAGCGATCTGAGTTGGAGAAGAACCAGGCGTGTCCAGGTAGTTGTTACCGAAACCGTACAGCTCCAGGGAGTTGAAGTTACCGATAGAAGCGTTACCAGTTACACCGTAGCTGGCGCGCAGACGCAGGTTATCCAGGAAATCAATACCGGCCATGAAGTTCTCTTCGGAGATAGCCCAAGAACCACCCACTGACCAGAAGGTAGCATAGCGGTTGTTGGCACCGAAACGAGAAGAACCGTCACGACGGATATTTGTGGTCAGGAAATAACGCTCGTCGAAGTTATAGTTCAACTGACCAAGTAAAGAGGCAAAGGTATACTCAGAACGGAAACCTCCTACACCCTGCGGGCTTGCCGTAGAGTTCAGGGTTTGCAGCTGACCACTGGCCAGGCCGGTACCGTTGGCAGAGAAGTTGTCACGGTCGACTGACTGAAATTCAAAAACACCCAATGCATCGAAGTTGTGGTTGTCACCGATCGTGGCGAAATACTTCAGAATAGATTGAGAGGTCAGTGATATGTTTTCGTTGAAAGCATTAGTGATAGAGCCGTTGGTGTCCTCACCATCGTTTGTTGTAGGGTCCTGGAATACATTCTCCTTAATATTCACAAAGTCAACGTTGGCAACTTGGGAGAATTTCAGGTTATCCAGAATGTTATAGCTCAAATCCAATTTTGAAATTACCCGGAAAGTATTAGCCGTTACGGGGTTCAATGGAGTTGAATACAAGAAGTTGTCTGGGAAAACACCACCCCAGTTGCCTTCCAATCCGGTAAACAAGCTACCGTCATCCTGGAAAGGAAATGCTGTTAGTGGTGAGTTGGTGAATGACCCCAGCAACGGTGAAGCAAAACGGTTACCGGCTACTGCGTTGAGGTTTTCAGAATACGAACCGTTAAAGTTCAGCGCCAAGCTCAACTTATCAGAGGCACGGTGGTCGAGGTTAGCACGCAATGACATACGGTTGAATGCTGACTCGATCAGGATACCTTGTTGGTCGAAGTAACCACCTGATACGAAGAAGCGCGTTTTTTCGTTACCACCGCTGGCTTGTAACTCGATGTTTTGCGTCTGGCCGGTACGGAACGCAGCGTCTACCCAGTCGAAAGTTTGGTCCAACAGTGAATTTGGACGGAACTGATCGGGGTCGAAACCAGAGTTTTCCAGTACCGTACGCTCGTAAGCCAGTACTTCCTCGGCTGTCATTACATCGAAGTCCGTAGCACCCGTCGGGCTGGTGATACCGTACTGTACTTTAGCCGTGATCCGCGATTCACCGGCACGACCACGCTTGGTGGTGATCAGTACCACACCGTTCGCACCACGAGAACCGTACAGAGCGGTTGCAGATGCATCCTTCAGTACCGTTACGTTGGCGATATCGTTCGGGTTGATGTTAGACAGTACGTTTGATGACTGAGTTTGTGTAGTATAGTCAGCCTGGTCAACAATTACACCATCGATAACGTACAGCGGTCCGCGACCGGCAGTGATCGAACCGGTACCACGAACACGAATGTCGATGGTAGCACCTGGCTGACCGGTACCGGCAGTGGTGAGTACACCAGCCGCACGTCCCTGGATGATCTGGTTGACATCCGTCAGGGCGACGTTTTCGATGTCTTTATCATCTACCACGGCTACAGAGGAAACCAGTTTCTTGGCCTCCGTTTCTGAGTAACCAGTTACGATGATCTCATCTAACTGTTCAATAGACGGATCCAGGGAAACGTCGATTACATTGGAGGTACCGATCTGAACTTCCTTAGAAGCGTAACCGGTATAAGAGAAAACGAGCACTGTACCTCCGGAAGGAACTGTCAAAGAGTAGTTACCGTCAATATCGGTAACTGCACCCGTTGAAGTACCCTTCACGAGTACGGTGGCTCCGATCAGGGCTTCTCCGCTCTCGTCGGAGACTGTACCCTGGATCGTTCGCTGGGCCATCAGCGTGACCATGCCAGCGAAGACCAGCATTAGAACTAGTGAGAGTTTTTTCATCATGAAAAATTTTAGTGAGCTAATGAAAACATATTCCACACTCAGGTGGGTATATGTCTTTCCATATGAATTAGAAAAAACGTGAATCCAAACTTGTGTTACATACTAATCCTGTTGGTGGGCTGCTTTAGGTGTTATCTGGTTATTGGGCTTAACTGGGTACTGCTATTTGGTGAGTTTAAGGGATCGAAACAATGTCTTCACATTTCTTAATCGTACCGCGAACGCTTTTCGCTGCCAAATATAGTCAGTTGATAGAATAAAAAGGCAAATTAGTCGATTACCTTGAAACGTATAAGTCCCTGAAATGGGGTTTTACGGAGTAAAATTTGCCATACTTCAATGTTTATTGTTTGTAAACTATTGAAAATGAAAGTCTCGGAGGGGATATACCTGGAATTGTCATCCCAGTTACATAATTTTACATTTCTTAAAAACAGCGAAGATTGCTTAGAGTGGTTCTCGGGACAGCCAAACAGTTCATCGGTAATTGGCTTTTTCAGCGAATGTATACCGCTTCCGAAAAGGATTGGGCCTCGCCCAGCCTTTTTACGCGCGGCGATATAAATGTAGGACGAATTTCCGTAATCACAAAATGGTACCTTCGTGAAGGTTCACGGTCCCTGCCTTCGCCAAGGCTTCGGCAGGCATGCACGGCTCACCATAAGAAGAATCTTAACCTCAACCTAAATCTGAACCTACATCTAATCCTAAACCTTTTAAACCCTACACCCTTTAAACCATACTTAAGATACCCCTGTTTCTACTTCGTATCTTCCACCATAACTTCAAATGGGAAAAAACCAACCGCAACATAAACTGGCCCGTCAGGCCGAAGCATTGATCCCGACACCCTGGGGACCATTCAATATGGTGGCCTACGCCAGTGACCCCGAAGACTGGATGCCGCACATCGCGCTGGTCCATCCCGAAGTGGATGTAAATCAGCCGGTGCTTACCCGTATCCATTCGGAATGCATTACGGGCGACCTGTTTGGTTCCAAGCGCTGTGATTGTGGCGAACAACTCACCAAAGCATTGGAAATGACCGCCGCCGAAAAGGGCATAGTCCTGTATCTGCGCCAGGAGGGCAGGGGGATCGGTATTATCAATAAACTGAAAGCTTACCAGCTTCAGGACCTGGGCCTCAATACCATTGATGCCAATATTCATCTGGGACTGGAGGTCGACGCCCGCCAGTACGATATTGCGGGAGCCATGCTGCAAGACCTAGCAGTTGACCGCATTCGTCTGCTCACAAATAACCCGGAAAAGATCGAAGCCTTCGATCAATCCTCCATCCACATTGAAGGTCGCGTACCCCTCATCATCCGCCCCCAACAAGAAAATCGCGACTACCTGAAGACAAAGAAGAATCAAATGGGGCATTTATTCGACCTATTGTAATTGGTACAGGGTATTGGGTATTTGGTAGTAGGACTACCTGGTACCAAATACCTACTACCCAATACCCAATACCCAATACCCAATACCATGAAAGCCCTCCTCCACCAATCCGGATCTGCTGATACGCTTCACCTCGGGGAATATCCAACCCCCGAGCCCGGAAGCGAGGAAATCCTCATTAAAGTAGCAGCAACGGCCCTCAACCGGGCCGATATCATGCAGCGAAAGGGGCATTACCCGCCACCCGCAGGAGCGAGTCCCATTCTGGGGCTGGAAATGGCCGGGACCGTTGTGGAAGTCGGGAATGAAGTGCGTAAATGGGCAGTAGGTGATCGGGTGTGTGGTTTACTGGCAGGCGGAGGCTACGCTGAATATGCGGTGCTGCACGAGGATATGGCCCTGCCCGTTCCAGAACAAATGGATTGGACCATTGCGGGGGCAATCCCCGAGACCTTCCTGACGGCCTATCAGGCTTTGTTCACCATCGCTGACCTGAAAGCAGGGGAACGGGTCCTTTTGCACGCAGGTGCCAGTGGCGTGGGAACGGCCGCTATCCAACTGGCTACGCAAGCCAGGGCAGAGGTCAGCGTTACGGCCTCCGGACCCAAACATACACTTTGCCTGGGATTGGGCGCTGCCCGGGCTATCGACTACCAACAGGAAGATTTTGCGAAAGCAATAGCTAACTACACCGAAAACCAAGGTGTAGATGTCATTGTAGATGTCATTGGTGCACCTTATTTCCGGCAGAATATTGAGAGCCTGGCTCCCGACGGACGCCTGGTGCTACTTGCTTTTATGGGGGGATATAAAATTACAGATGCCTCTCTGATCCCCGTCCTGATGAAGCGATTATCCATTACGGGATCCACGCTGCGGTCCAGGTCCTTGCCCTATAAGATCAAGCTAACGCAGGATTTTCAGGCCTTTGCCTGGGAGGCCATCACCGACGGTACTGTGGCTCCGGTCATCGATTCAGTCTTTGATTGGAGGGAGGCAGCCGAAGCTCACCGCCGGATGGAAGCCAATACCAACGCCGGGAAGATAGTACTCCGGGTTACGGAATAGCAGAGGTGGAGGCGGTGATTTCGCGATCAGCACAATGCCAGACCGGATTGAAGTCTTCGCCGATCCCCTGGAAGCGACATATTTGGGCAGCGCCTGCTTTTTGGGTTAGCCTTACGGCAAAAGGAGACGCTTGGTAGGTGCGTTGGGTGGTCATCTCGCCGTAGAAGACACACTCAAAAGCGTTGCCCTTCCAAATGAAAAAAGCTCGTTCGATGCCGGCGGTGCAACCGATCATCATTGTAGATGCTTCCAGCATGGTCATTTCTTCCTGCTCATTGGGGGAGAAGGTACGCAGCAGGGCATCCGAATCGCACTCACCGAACACGCACATGCCGGGTAATTCGGTAGTTGAGATGATTTGCCCGGAGCGTATCACCTTGAGTTCGGCCCGAATATCGCGTGGATGGGAACGTTTCTGTTCAGTCAGGCCCATCAGTACCAATTCATTTCCCCCATCTTGGTTGAGATCCGTTTCATGCCAGGCTTTCGCCAAATGGCCACCCCAGATATAACCGGGTACGGCCGATCCGTCCGGCCGATCAACAACCACCTGAAACCACTGGTCGACATATCCGCGAATCTCGGCAGTAGGGACGAAGTCTTCCACCCCGTAGGCTTGGTTACGCACGGTTTCACCGGCCGTAAGGGTCATAACCGGTGGACTCTCTTCACAGGGGGCTTCCCGCAGCGGAGTCTGACGGGCAAAGGTATATAATGTTGTTTGGTCACTAAACAGGGCGGAGGCATTCGAGTGCTGCTGGAACCATTCGTAATAATCACCGGCATCCTGGGCTACAAGATACTCTTGGGCCGGAAGGTTTGGAACGCTTGCGTTTGCCAGGGCGGCAAGCAAAAGGATATGTTTTTTCATACTGGTCGTTATTGGGATCATGACTCAGCGGAATAAACACCCGCCTCGTTTTTCAGTTACTAATTAAACTCATTCACTTAAGGGTATATTGCCTGTAGGGTAAGACACCAAAAAATGATCGGAATGTATACCGCTATGCCAAAAATTATCCTGAGTTTGTGGGGCTTGGCCATACCCTTTTCCGCATTCTCACAGAACCTATCTCACTACCAATGGGAAAATCGCTTGGTGCTTTTATTCGCCCCTTCACTTTCATATACGGATTACCAAATCCAAATGGATTCTTTTCAGCAGCAGAAATCGGGTATGAGCGATCGAAAACTGGTCGTCCTGTCCGTCTTTTCCGATAATATGACATCTACTGATAACAAAGCATGGACAGATACGGATGTTCGAATTCTGATGAAAAAATACCTGCGACCGGACCAAGAATCTGCTTTTCTGCTTATTGGATTGGATGGTGGTGTGAAGTGGCATACTGAATTGCCGGTCGGCACCGAAGTATTGTTTTCAAGAATTGACGGGATGCCCATGCGCCGTCGTGAGCTGGAAAAATCAGATGATGGGGGCGGAAATTAATCCTTCGAGTCTCCGGTAAACTTCCTTTTTATGCCCTCGAATTGCTTTAAATCCAGGAGACGCTGGGCGCTGGCCAGAGATGCTGCCTGTCGATAGGATTCGAAAATTTGCAGTGGTACTTCCGGGATATCTTCCATAAACCGTCGAATCTTGCGGACCCGTCGGGGACTGCGAACATCACGGATGAAAATAACCTTGATCCGGTCGGGATAATCCGATGCGATCTCATGGTATATATAGGCGTCTCTTTCGCCCGAATCGCCGATAAGGATAAATGGAATGTCGGGATAGGTTTGCAGGATACGGTGGATGCTGCCTGCTTTGTGGCCTTTGTAGCCCAATGGATGAAGACGGTATGGAAACCCCAGGTCCCGCAGTAACATCGGGCCTTTCGGTAAATGGTGAATCTTGAGAAATTTCTTCACCATTTCGTATAAATTATGGGGGCTGTTCGACACGTAAAAAACGGGGTTGGATTGCTTGTTCCCTTTTCCCTTTTGCAAGGCTTGAAAAAAAGCTGCCGCCTCATCAAAAACCTTTCGCCTGGCAGGGCTCTTAAAAAAGGTATTGTAAATCACCTTCCACTTCAGGGGCGAGGTCACTCCGGTGTGCAATATAGTATCATCAATGTCGGTGATGATTCCCAGACGGGCGTTTTGGGGCGGGATCAAAATAGTGGTGGTGGTACTGAGATCCATTTTTCGCCAAGGGGTTTCCACGAGGTTGATCTGTACCGTATACCAAGGCTCTGCCGTTGCTGGTAAGGGTTCGTCCAGCTGTTCGTCGAGGGTAAAAAACCCCTCTTTGTCGGTCGAGACTTCATAGGCGTTTTTACCAACTTGAATCTTCAGAAGGGCATTCGGCACTTCGTCCGACTCAAACTGGTTGTAGGTGCTAAGCAGATACTCAAAAAAGGATTTTTCGTCTTTCTCCCGAAAGGACTTTCGGACTAGGACCCGGCCCTGTACAAAAATGGTATGCTGACTTCCGAAGCCCCGGTACGTGGCGATCTTGATCGGATAGTTTTTCCCGCGACCGCTTACGCGTACCATGCGAAACCTCAGGGAATCGAAAAAGTCATCAATCCGATGCAGCATCCGGTTCAGCAGTCGCTTGGGGGACATCATATACCCTTTTGATGGCAAAATAACACTTTTAACGGTCCAGGGTCTTTGCCTTCGCTAAAGCTTCGGCAGGCAGGCAAGGTTCCGTCGCAGTCATCTTTCAACATGTGACAGGGGATATACCGCTTTCGAAAAGGTTTGGGCTTTGCCCGATCTTTTCACGCGAATATATGCTCGACTCGAAGCGGTTGAGCGTCCCGGCACGAAGTACTGCGTAGCAAAACTATTTCGGTGTCGGTATAGTCACCTCTTCACCAGAGGTGTAACGAATAATTTTCGTGAAAAGTGGCGTATTAGAAATAACGGCCTCGGGTACGGCGCACCAATGGGAGGGGTCAAGTCCTTTGGTTTCTGCTACTGGTTTTGCTACCGGTGTGGTGTTAATGTCATTTAGGGGGGCTTTTTCACAAGAAGCTCTGCGCAACCTGAATCGCCCGCCGCTGATCGCGCCGAATACCTGACCGTTGCGGAAGAAACGCACACCGCCCATTTGTTTTTGAATGGTGATACCATCCAACTCCTGCATTTGATCCAGGATGTAATTCAAGTAATTCCTCTTCATGATTATACCACTTGTCGAGTTTCTGCAGTAGGCTTTGCTTTTTATAGTACTTTAGGTAACACCATTAAAATGAAAATAGATTGATGCCTTGGTACCGCTCTTTTTTCATTCAGACACAATGCTTCTTTTTATCGACAAACACATATCATGCGTATGTTACGAGTAGTATGTTCGGTGTGCCTGTTCACGGTGTGCACCATTTTGCCTTCCTGGGGTCAGGAAGAGGCCATTCCTAGGGAGCGGGTGGCAACCGAAGACGCTATCATTACCACTTTGTACGAGGTGATATCCGGCCCGGCGGGGGAGAAGCGGGATTGGGATCTCATGCGGGGCTTGTTCCAGGAAGATGCCCGCCTGCAGGCCATGGCACGGGATCAACAGGGCAATCCCCGGCTTATCTCGATGACGGTAGAGGGATACATCGAGCGCAATGGCCCCTACCTGGAGGAAAACGGTTTTTTTGAGGTCGAGCTGCACCGTAAAACGGATCGTTTCGGAAATATCGTACAGATATTCAGTACCTACGCCTCTAAACGCACCGAGGATGGGCCCGTTTACCAACGCGGTATTAATAGCATCCAGCTCATCAAGATGGACGATCGCTATTATATCACCAATATCCTCTGGAACTCGGAATACGAGGATACACCCATTCCGGCAAAATACCTGAATTAGAAGGTATAAATGGTTTAGGGGGTTTAAATGGTTTAAGTGGTTAAGAGGATCCTCTTCAAACTTACCATCTAAACCCGTTACACCCTATACCCTTTAAACCATTTAATACTTTTTGACGAAACCTTCCAACTCGTATTGCTTTCGCAAAAAAGCGAGCTTTTGCTCCGCCTGGGTGCGGCCAGCGTATTTCCCTGCGATAATTTTGAAAGCCTTAGCTGATTCCTGCCAGATATAGAGGTCCGCTATGCCCTGATCTTGCCATTTTTGGGTTTGGCGGACGGCATTTTCACGATCGGTATAAGCGGCTATCTGGACTCCGTAAGCGTTATGGTTACCGGATATCCAGGAGAGTCCGTCCTCTGCCCTGGTGGTAGTGTTCGGTGTATTTGTTGTCCGTTTAGGTGGTGCGACCGGCGGGCTGACCTCACGGGAAGCAGCGGTAGGTAATCCGGCCCGGCTTCGGCGGGGAGCAGACTTTCGGGTGATCGCATCCGGGGGGGCTGGGTTTGCGGAAGAGGTACCGATTTTATCTACCCGTACCCGTACGCGACCTGCCCGGATCATATCAATCCGCTCCGCAGCGACGTAGCTCAGGTCAATCACATTTTTATCATTACCCCACGGGCCGCGATCATTCACCCGAACGACCACTGTTTTTTGATTGTCTAAGCGGGTAACCCGCAGGAGGGTATTTTTAGGGAAAGCCTGGCTGGCACAGGTGTAGGCCGTTCGGTCGTAGACCTCACCGTAGGCCGTCTGGCGGCCGTGGTAGCGGTCGGCATAATAAGTGGCGTAGCCCGTTTGTTGGTCGGGATCCGGTTTCCAGGTTTGGGCCGTAAGACTACCCATCAGGGTGTAGAGCCCCACGGCTAAACAGAGCATTAAACGCATAGTAGGGGTGTGTTGGTCGGGACGCGGTTCTGGTAACGTCCTAAATATCAGTATCAATCCCAAAACGATGTGGGAACGGAATTCATTGTGTTTTACTGTTCGAAGAGGGAATCCACGAACTGCCGCTTATTGAACACCTGGAGGTGATCGATGCCTTCACCTACGCCGATAAATTTGATGGGTACCTTGAATTGATCACTGATGCCGATGGCAACACCACCTTTGGCCGTACCGTCTAATTTAGTTAGCGCCAGCGCTGAAACATCAGTGGCATTTGTGAAATGGCGCGCCTGTTCGATGGCATTCTGGCCCGTTGTGGCGTCCAATACCAAAAGCACTTCGTTGGGAGCCGTGTCCAGTTTTTTACTCATGCTGCGCTTGATCTTGCTCAGTTCATTCA
>JGI12048J13642_11020096_pt1 | contig 12379 bp, 10 predicted proteins | sample ElkSlonscriptome_16_FD_13642 | JGI IMG/M metagenome (IMG submission 13642) | reverse complement strand
TCCTCTGGTTGCTAGCGATTCGGTGGATTGCAGAGATTCGACCCTCGGGGCGGGATGTTGCCCCGATCGGCCCTGTTCACAAGCCGTCTCGGCTGCAATCTGAGCCCGGCTCAGCAGCAAGAGGCTGCATTCTCGCGGCAAGGCTGGTTCAATACGCCTCACTGGGAGCCGCCGGCAATCCGCCCGGCTCGGCCAGCCGTCCACCCAACCTGATTCCAGTGAAAGACTCGAGGAGGCGTGATGACCATCAAGCACCCCGCTCTCGGTGCCGCGCTGCTAGCGCTCTCGTCCCTGACGCAGACGGCCCTGGCCGACGGGACCCTGGAGGCCGTCAAGGAGCGCGGCTTCGTGCAGTGCGGCGTCAACACGGGTCTGCCCGGTTTCTCGAACGCCGATGCCGATGGCCGCTGGAGCGGCATCGACGTCGACCTCTGCCGTGCCGTTGCCGCTGCGGTGCTCGGCGATGCCGAGAAGGTCCGTTTCACGCCGCTGACGGCCAAGGAACGCCTCACGGCGGTGCAGTCCGGCGAGGTCGATCTGCTCTCGCGCAACACCACCTGGACCCTGACCCGCGACACCTCCCTCGGCCTGCACTTCACCGGGGTGACCTACTACGACGGGCAGGGTTTCATGGTCAAAAAGGCGCTCGGGATCACCAGCGCCCGCGAACTCGACGGCGCGGCCGTCTGTATCCTCGCCGGCACCACCACGGAGCTGAACCTGGCCGATTACTTCCGCACCCACGGGATGTCCTATGAGCCCGTCGTCTTCGACACCGCCGATCAGACGGCGCGCGGCTTCGAGGCCGGCCGCTGCGACGTGCTGACGAGCGACCAGTCTCAGCTCTATGCGCTGCGCCTCAAGCTCTCCGAGCCAGACAAGGCCATGGTGCTGCCCGAGGTGATTTCGAAGGAACCCTTGGGACCGGTCGTTCGTCAGGGCGACGACAGGTGGTTCAACATCGTGCGCTGGACCCTCTTTGCGCTGGTCAACGCGGAGGAGCTGGGCGTCGCGTCGGCCGATGTCGATGCGCAGAAGGACAGCACCAACCCCGCGATCCGCCGCTTGCTCGGCCTCGAGGGGATCAAGGGCACCGGGCTCGGCCTGGGCGATGATTGGGCCTACCAAGCCATCAAGCAGGTCGGCAACTACGGGGAGATCTATGCGCGCAATGTCGGCGAAGGCTCGCGGCTCGGCATCCCGCGCGGCCTCAATCGCCTCTGGCAGGACGGCGGCCTGCAGTACGCCCCGCCGATCCGCTGAAGACGCGACCAAATCGGGTTGCACCACCGCGTGAGCGGCAACGCGCAGCACAAACGGCGATCGACCGGCCGGGGGAGCTGGACGGGCTGGTATGACCCGCGCTTGCGGGCACTGCTGCTGCAGCTCCTCTTCCTGGCCGCGGTCCTTGCCGTGCTCGGCTACGTGCTGCACAACACCCTGGTCAATCTCGAGAGCCGGGGCATCAGCACCGGCTTTGCCTTCCTCTCCACCGAGGCCGGTTTCGGGATCGTTCAGACCCTGATCGATTACTCGGAGACCTCCAGCTTCGGTCGCACCTTCGTCGTCGGCCTCCTCAACACGCTCCTCGTCTCGGCCCTCGGCATCCTGCTGGCCACGCTGATCGGCCTGCTCATCGGTGTGGCGCGGCTCTCGCCAAACTGGCTGATCGCCCGTCTCGCGGCGGCCTATGTCGAGGTGTTTCGCAACATACCGCTATTGCTGCAGATTTTCTTCTGGTATTTCGCGGTCTTACGCACCCTGCCCCACCCGCGCCAGAGCCTCTCCCTTGGCGAAGCGGTGTTCCTCAATTTGCGCGGGCTCTATCTGCCGCGGCCGATCTTCGAGCCCGGCTTCGAGCTGGTGCTTGGGGCAGCCGTCATCGCTGCCGTCGCAGCCCTCCTCCTCAAGCGCTGGTCGCGCCGGCACCGTGAGCGCACCGGTCGCCAGGTGCCGGCCGGTTGGATCGGGCTCGTCGCGCTGTTCGCGTTGCCAGGCGCCACCTTCGCGCTGACCGGCACCCCGCTCGACTGGGAGCTGCCATCGCTCACCGGCTTCAACTTCCGCGGCGGCATCACCGTGATCCCCGAGCTGGCGGCCCTGCTGCTTGCCCTGTCGATCTACACCGCCGCTTTCATCGCCGAGATCGTCCGCGCCGGCATCATCGGCGTGCCCGTCGGTCAGAACGAGGCCGCTGCCGCGCTGGGGCTGCGCGGCGGTCAGCGGCTCCGATTGGTCGTCCTCCCGCAGGCCCTGCGCGGCATCATTCCGCCACTGACCAGCCAATACCTGAATCTCTTGAAGAACTCCTCCCTGGCCACGGCCATCGGGTATCCGGATTTGGTCAACGTCTTCGCCGGTACGACGCTCAATCAGACCGGTCAGGCGGTCGAGGTCATCGCGATGACCATGGCCGTCTATCTGACCCTGGGCCTGCTGATCTCACTCTTGATGAATTGGTACAACGCGCGCATCGCCCTGACGGAGCGCTGAGGCGATGCGGCATCAGGCAACCGAGGGTTCGGGCCAGAGGGCCGTCGCCGAGGCGCTGCGGCCGCCGCGGCCGAGCCGCAACCCCGCCGTCTGGCTGCGGCGCAACCTCTTCTCATCGCCGTTCAACTCCCTACTGACCCTGTTCGGGCTCTACCTGCTCTACCTGACGGTACCGCCGCTACTGCAGTGGGCCCTGATCGACGCCGACTGGATCGGCGCCGGCCGTGCGGACTGCAGCGGCCAGGGCGCCTGCTGGGTCTTCATCGGCGACCGGCTCAATCAGTTCATCTACGGCTTCTATCCCCACGGCGAGCAATGGCGCGTCGATCTCGGGTTCGCGCTGCTGGCACTGCTGCTCGTGCCCCTGTTCATCCGGGGCTTCCGGCACAAACGCCCGCTTCTGGCAGGACTCGTGCTCGGCTATCCGTTGCTCGCCTACCTGCTGTTCTACGGCGGGGTGTTCGCGCTACCGGTGGTCGAGACACACAAGTGGGGCGGGCTGATGCTCACCCTCTCGATCGCCTTCGTCGGCATCGTCCTGTCCCTGCCCTTTGGGATCCTCCTGGCGTTGGGCCGGCGCTCCGAGATGCCGATCATCAAGGCCGCCAGCATCACCTACATCGAGCTGTGGCGTGGCGTACCGCTGATCACGGTCCTCTTCATGGCCTCGGTCATGTTGCCGCTGTTCTTCCCCGAGGAGGTCACGCTCGACAAGCTGCTCCGCGCGATGATCGGCATCGTCATGTTCCAATCGGCGTATATGGCCGAGGTCGTGCGGGGCGGTCTGCAATCGATCCCCAAGGGCCAATACGAAGCGGCCGAGGCCCTCGGCCTTGGGTATTGGCGGCGCATGGCGCTGATCATCCTGCCGCAGGCGCTGCGCCTGGCCATTCCCGGCATCGTCAACACCTTCATCGCGCTCTTCAAGGACACGACGCTGGTCCTGATCATCGGCCTGTTCGACCTCCTGGGCATCGTGCAGCAGGCCTTCGCCGACCCGGACTGGCTTGGCTTCTCGGTGGAGGGCTATATTTTCGCTGGCGCGGTGTACTGGGCCTTCTGCTTCGCGATGTCGCGCTGGAGCCAACGGCTCGAGCGCGACCTGGGCCAAGGGTCACAGCGGCGCGCTGGCCGCTAAACTCCCCAAAAAGTCCGCTGTATAAGCCGCGCGGGACGGTAAGCTAATATTGTATTCGCTGATAGAGTCGGAATCATGATCGCCTGTCGTGCACGCCCGGCAGGCGGACGTAGGAGAAGGCAAAGGGACTGTACCGTCGTAACCCATTGAAGTACAGGCGCACACTCCGATGAGACAAATCCCCCAACGGCAACCTTCCGCAGGAGCTCAGAGATGATCGACCCCCTCGTTGTAGAGCTCTCGCGCTGGCAATTCGCCGCCACCGCGCTTTATCACTTTCTCTTCGTCCCGCTGACGTTGGGGCTGAGCTTCCTGCTCGCGGCGATGGAAACGGTCTACGTCACGACCGGGCGCACCATCTACCGCGAGATGGCTCAATTCTGGGGCAAGCTGTTCCTGATCAACTTCGCCCTCGGTGTTGCGACCGGGCTGACGATGGAGTTCCAGTTCGGGACCAACTGGGCCTTCTACTCGAGCTTCGTCGGCGATATCTTCGGCGCACCGCTGGCAATCGAGGGCCTGATGGCCTTCTTCATGGAGTCGACCTTCGTCGGACTGATGGTCTTCGGCTGGCATCGCCTCAGCAAGGCCCAGCACCTAACCGTCACCTATCTCGTGGCCCTTGGCTCGAACCTCTCCGCCGTCTGGATCCTCGTCGCGAACGGTTTCATGCAGGACCCGCAGGGGGCGATGTTTAATCCGGACACGATGCGCATGGAGCTGGCCAGCTTCGGCGAGCTGATCTTCAGCCACGACGCCCAATCGAAATTCGTCCACACCAGCATCGCCGGTTTTGTCACGGCGGCCATCTTCGTCTGCGGCATCAGCGCCTACTACATGCTCAGGCGCCAGCACCTCGCGATCGCCAGGCGGTCCTTCCGCATGGCGGCCCTGTTCGGGGTGCTGAGCAGCGCCGGTGTCATCACGCTCGGCGACGCCCTCGGCTTCGTCGGCGCCCACGCCCAGCCGAGCAAGCTCGTGGCCATGGAGGGTATCTGGGAGGACGAGGCGCCACCCGTCGCCTTCAACGTCGCAGCGGTGCCCAACGAGGAGGAGATGCGCCATGAGTACAGCCTGCAGGTTCCCTACTTGACGAGCTTGCTGGTGACCCGGAGCCTCGACCAGGAGGTGCCGTCGGCAGAATCGGTCATCGCCGAGTCCAAGGAGCGGATCCGCAATGGCATCCAGGCGGTCGCGGCCCTGCAGCGACTGCAGGCGGACGCCGAGGACAGCGAGGCCAGGGCCCAGTTTGAGGCCCATCAAGATGACCTGGGATTCGGCTTCCTCGTTGGCGCCTACGCCCAAGATCAGGACCCGACCCTGGCAACGCCCGCCGATATCGAGCGCGCCGCCCGCGACACCGTGCCCCACATGGGCATCGTCTTCTGGTCGTTCCGTGTGATGGTCGCCAGCGGTCTCTTCATGCTGGCCTTCTTCATCCTCGCGACCATCTATACGCTGCGTAACGATGTGCAGAACAAGCGGCTGTTCCTGGCCTTCTCGGTCCTGATGATCCCGGTTCCCTTCATCGCCTGCGAGGCCGGCTGGCTGGTCGCCGAGATCGGTCGTCAGCCCTGGACGGTCTACGGGATCCTGCCGACCTGGATGTCGGTCTCGACCCACAGCGTGAGCGAGCTGATCTTCTCGCTGGCCGGCTTCGTCCTGCTCTACTCGATCTTCATTGCCATCGAGATGTATCTGATGATCAAGTTCATCCGCAAGGGCCCCGCGCCCGTGGAAGAGCTGCCGCCGGATGAGCCCGCCGCCGTCCCGGCCATGGCCAAGTGACGACCACAACGAGGAGGTGTAGACAATGGAGCTCTATCTGATACTCAAGGTGGTCTGGTGGCTGTTGCTAGGGGTCCTGCTGATGGGCCTGGCGATCATGGTCGGCATGGACATGGGCGTCGGCACCATCCTGCGTTGGGTCGGGCGCACCGATTCCGAGCGGCGCGTCGCGCTCAACATCATCGGCCCCCACTGGGACGGCAACCAGGTCTGGTTCATCCTCGGCGGCGGCGCCATCTTCGCCGCCTGGCCGATCATCTATGCCACGGCCTTCTCGGGCCTCTATGTGGTGATGCTGCTCCTGCTCTGGAGCATGATCGTCCGCCCGCTGGGCTTTGAGTACCGCAGCAAGCTGCAGAGCCCGGCCTGGCGCAATGCCTGGGACTGGACACTGTTCGTCAGCGGCTTCGTGCCCATGCTGGTCTTCGGCGCCGCGATCGGCAACGCCTTGCTCGGCTTCCCCTTCCACTTTGAGTGGAACCTGATGTCCTTTTACACAGGCAGCTTCATCGCGCTGTTCAACCCCTTTGCGATCCTCTGCGGGCTGCTCTCAGTGGCGCTGTCGGTCTACATGGGCTGTGCGATGCTGATGATTCGCGGGGATGGGGCGCTCTATGCGCGCGCCAAGGACCTCCTCGGCAAGAGCGCGCTGGCGGCATTGGTCCTCTTCACGCTCGGCGGCCTCTGGATGCCCTTCGTCGAGGGCTACCACATCGTCCAGTCGCCGGACCCAGCGATCGCACAGACCGCACTGCAACAGGAGGTCGGTCGGGCCCGCGGGGATTGGCTCAACAACTTTCTCGCGCAGCCGGTCCTCTGGCTGATCCCGGCACTTGCCTATGTCGGCCTGTGGCTCGGCAGGCAAAGCGCCCTGCGCGACCGCAGTCAGCTCGCTTGGTGGCTCGGGGCGGTGAGTTGGATCGGCGTCATCGGCACGGTCGGCGCGGCGATGTTCCCGTTCATGATGCCTTCGACCACCGAGCCGTCGGTGAGCCTGACGGTGTGGAATGCCTCGTCGAGCGAGCGCACGCTGCTATGGATGCTCGGGTTCACGGTCGTTTTCATGCCGCTCATCCTCTGGTATACGAGCTGGGCCTTCTGGGTCATGCGCGGCAAGGTGAGCGCCGCACACGTCGAGGCCGACGACCACGCATACTAGTATCAATCGTCCCGACAGTAATCGGAGGCGGGTCGCGGCGACCGTCGGCGGGAGGGAAGGGACCCCGCCGTCGAGCTGACACGGAGGTCCTCGCAGCGAGCCGCCTCCGGTTGCTTTTGCAACCCGCGATAGAGAAGGACTGCCGACATGGGCACTGCTGTACGCTTTCTGATGTATCTGGGCATCGCCGGCCTCGTTATCCTGATGGCGATCATTCTCGGCGATTACGGGGCTTGGTATTTCGCCTGGCTCCTCGGCACCGTCATGCTGGTCCTGGTCTCCGCTGCCAGCGGCGCGCTGCTCGACACCCAAGAGGAGCACGAACGGCAAGAGAAGGGCTGAGACCGGCCGCTTAGCACAAGATGCCGGACACAGGGACGTCATCCAGCGCCGACTGGCTGAAGCGCGAGCGTCTGCCGATTCGGCGCAGCCTGCTGCAGGTCGTCGCCTTGGGACTCGCCGGCGGGCTGCTCCTGATCGGCCAGGCTGGGCTCTTGGCCAGCCTGGCCGATGCGGTGATTCTGCACTCGGCGACACTCGCCGGCCTCTGGCCGCTGTTGTGGGGCCTGCTGGCGGTGTTCCTGCTCCGCGCTGTCCTGATCTGGGCGGCCGAGCGCACTGCCTTCGCCGCTGCGGCCAGGGTCAAGCTCGACCTGCGCCGACGGCTCTTCGCGCAGCTGCAGCGATTGGGCCCGGCTCGGCTGGCCGGCGCCAGCAGCGGCGAACTCAGTAGCGCGCTGCTCGACAACGTCGAGGCGCTGGAGGGTTACTACGCCCGCTTCCTGCCGCAGATGGCGCTTGCCGCCCTGCTGCCGCTGACCATCCTGGTCTTCGTGTTGCCAGCCGACTGGTTTTCGGGCTTGGTGCTGGTGCTCACGGCCCCGTTGATCCCGATCTTCATGGCGCTGATCGGCAAGGGGGCCGAGACGCTCAACCAGCGCCAGTGGCGCAGGCTGGCCATCCTGAGCGCCCGGCTGCTCGACGGCATCCAGGGCCTGACCACGCTCAAGCTGTTCAACGCCAGCCGCCGCGAGGCGCAGGTCATCGCGCGCCTCTCCGAGGACTATCGGCACAGCACCATGGCCGTGCTGCGGGTCGCCTTCTTGTCGTCGCTGACGCTCGAATTCTTCGCCTCGGTCAGCATCGCCGTGGTCGCCGTGTTCATCGGCTTCCGGCTGCTCGGTGCCCTCGGCTGGGGCCCGATCGACTTCCGCGTCGGCTTTTTCGTCTTGCTCCTCGCGCCAGAGTTTTTTCAGCCGCTGCGCAATCTCGCCACTCAGTACCACGCACGCATGGAGGCGATCGGCGCCGCGGAGCGGCTGGTCGAGATCCTCGAGCAGCCCTTTGCCGAGCCCGTTGCAAGCCCCCGGCCGGTACCGCCCGGCGAGCGCTTCCACATCGCCTTCGAGCGGGTCTCATTCGCCTACGAGCCGGGCCGGGCCGCCCTCGAAGAGCTGAGTCTCGAGGTCCAGCCGGGCCAGCGCGTCGCCTTGGTCGGCCCGAGCGGCGCCGGCAAGAGCACCGTGGTCAGCCTGCTGCTCGGCTTTCTGGTCCCCGACGGCGGGGTGATCCGGATCAACGGGGAACCCCTGAGCGAGATCGACCTCGCCGCTTGGCGGTCCCAGCTGGCCTGGGTCCCGCAACGCCCGCGCATCTTTCACGGCAGCCTGCGCGAGAACATCCTCCTCGGCCGACCCGACGCCGATGAGGCGGCCCTGCGGCGCGCGGCGCGACTGGCGCGTGCCGATGAGTTCATCGAGCGACTCGATCAGGGATACGACACACAGGTCGGCGAGCGCGGCCAGGGCCTCTCGGGCGGGCAGGCCCAGCGCATCGCCCTGGCGCGCGCCTTTCTGCGCGACGCCCCATTGGTGCTGCTCGATGAGGCCACGGCCAGCCTCGACGCCGAGAGCGAGGACCTGGTCCAGGCCGGGATCGACGAGCTGGCCCGCGGGCGAACACTCGTCGTCATCGCCCACCGCCTGAGCACCGTGCGCGACGCCGACCAAATCCTGGTCCTGGATCACGGCCGTCTCGTCGAGCAGGGGGATCACCACACCCTGTTGGCTCGGCAAGGGCTCTACGCCGGACTCGTCCACGCGTACGGCGTCGCCGCATGAGAGACCTCCTGCGCCTGCTGGCGCTGATGCGCCCCCACGCCGGCTGGATGCTGCTCGGCCTGCTGGCATCGCTCGCGACCCTGGTGGCCAACGTCGGCCTGCTGACCGTCTCCGGGTGGTTCATCGCGGCGATGGCGGTCGCCGGTACCAGCGGCGCGCCGATCAACTACTACACGCCGGCAGCCCTGATCCGCGCCTTCGCGATCCTGCGCAGCGCCGGGCGCTACGTCGAGCGGCTCGTCACGCATGATGCGACCTTCCGCCTGCTCGCGAGCCTCCGGGTCTGGCTGTTCGAGCACCTCGAGCCGTTGGCACCCGCCGGCCTGCAGCGCGAGCGCAGCGGCGACCTGCTGAGCCGCATCCGAGCCGATATCGACACTCTCGAAAACCTCTACGTGCGGATGCTGATCCCGGTCGCGGTCGCCGTGCTCGGCGTCGCAGCGGCGGTGGCCTTCCTGGCGGTCTTCGACGGGGGCTTGGCACTCCTGACACTCGCCGGGCTCCTGTTGGCCGGCGTCGCCCTGCCGCTGGGCATCCAGCGGCTCAGCGCGCGCGCCTCGGCAGAGCGGGTCACGCGGGCCGCCGCCCTGCGTACCGCGCTCATCGATGGTGTGCAGGGGATGGGCGAGCTGGCCGTCTACGGCCAGGCGCCGCGGCAGGCGCGGCTCGTGGACGAGCTGAGCACCGGCTGGGTCGCGGCCCAGCGTCGCCTCGCCGAGCTGCACGGCCTGTCGCAGGCCCTCACCGGCCTGCTGGCCAACCTGACGCTCTGGGGCGGGCTGATCCTGATGGTCCCGCTCGTCACCAGCGGTGCGCTCGACGGCCCGGGCCTGGCGATGCTGGCGCTCTTTCTGCTCGCCTGTTTCGAGGCCGTCGCCCCGCTGCCGCAGGCCTTCCAGCTGCTCGGCGGCACGCTGGTGGCGGCGCGGCGGCTCTTTGCGATCGTCGATGCCCGCCCCGCCGTGATCGAGCCGGAGACGGCCTCGCCCGTTCCCGATGGTTTCGCGCTCGTTCTGGACGGCGTCTCACTGCGCTACGGCCCCGATCGTCCCCGCGCGCTTCGGGACATCTCGCTGCGCCTCGGCCGGGGCGAAGCGCTGGCCCTGGTCGGCCCAACGGGGTCGGGGAAGACCAGCCTGGTCAACCTCCTGCTGCGCTTCTGGGACTACGAATCGGGCAGCGCCCAGCTCGGTGGTCAGGAGCTACGGCTTTTCCGCGGCAGCGAGCTGCGTCGCCACATCGCGGTCGCCTCGCAGGACAGCCACCTGTTCAATACCTCGATCCGCGAAAACCTGTTGCTGGCCGCCCCGAACGCCAAGGATGAGGCGCTGCGGCAGGCGTGCGAGCTTGCCCAGATCCACGCGTTCATCGCCGATCTTCCCGACGGCTATGACACCCAACTCGGCGAGGCCGGTGTCCGCCTCTCAGGCGGGCAGGCGCGGCGGCTCGCGATCGCCCGCGCCCTGCTGCGCAATGCCCCGATCCTCATCCTCGACGAACCGACCGAGGGGCTCGACCCGACGACAGCCAACGCCCTGATGCGCGCCGTGCGCGAGGCAATGTCGGATCGCTCGCTGCTCGTCATCACCCACAGGGCCGCGGACCTCGCAGGCATGGACCGGATCGTCTTCCTCGAGCAAGGCGCGATAATCGATCAAGGGACCCACAGACATATGTCGCAGCACTGCTTGCCCTACCGGCGCCTCGTCGAGCGTCTCGGCGACGCCGCATCGGCCGCTGGGACTATCGAGCCGCGAAGAGATCCGCCGTGTCGAGTGTAAACCCGGGCAGTTCGGGTTCGCCCGATATCAGGTCGCCGGCCTCGTAGAGCCGCACATCCGTAGCGGAGCGATAAATCGAGATCTGGCCTCGCTGGGGGTTGACGATCCAAATGGCGTCAACGCCGATGGCGAAGTAGTCAGCGATCTTATCGTTGACATCCGTCCAACGGTCGTTCGGCGAAACAATCTCGACGATCAGGTCCGGGGCGACGTCGAGGAACCCATGGGGAGAGGCGCGTTCAAGCCTCGACCTTGAAAGGAAGGCGATGTCAGCCGCGCGCAGCGTATCGGGGCTGCGACGAATCACAATACCGACCTCGCCGGCATAAACCTCGCCCAATGCGTGCTTGGTAACAAACGCCTCCAGCCTTGCGGCAAGCTTGACCTCCGTGCGGGCATGCGGCCGTCCAGTGGGCGTCATAGGCACAAACCTCCCCGCGATCAGCTCACCAGGGGCATCGCCGACAACATCCGGCAAGGCCTCGACCGTCAATAGATCGCCCTCTGCAGCAATATACGCGCTCCTGCTAGACATAGGACGTCTCTCGTTGGGGTTAGAGGCGCGTGGACGGGAGGGGCACCATGGCCCGACAATAGGATCTCAGTCTACGCATCGCTGTCGATCCTAAGGCCCCGCTGTTGCCAGATGCGGGCGCCCAACAGCGCGACGGGAGATCCAAGGTTCGATCTGCTTCGGCGCTCCGCTCTAGAATTTCCGCGGGCGCGCCGTGAGTCAGACGCGAGATTGCCTGGCACAAGCCTGAAGACTAAAGAGTATCTCGAGATGGGTACCGGTGAGAAGTCCGCAGATAGGCCCGCATCTCCGATGATCGAGATCCGCGGGCTACACAAGTGGTTCGACGACTTCCATGCCTTGAAAGGCATCGACCTGACCGTCGCCGCCGGCGAGCGCATCGTGATCTGCGGCCCATCGGGGTCCGGCAAATCCACGCTGATCCGCTGCATCAATCACCTCGAATCCCATGAGCGGGGTCGCATCTTCGTCGACGGCATCGAGCTCAGCGAAGACCTCAAGCACATCGAGCAGGTGCGCAGCGAGGTCGGCATGGTCTTTCAGCAGTTCAACCTGTTTCCGCACCTGACCGTGCTCGAGAACTGCTGCCTGGCCCCGATCTGGGTCCGCAAAACGCCGCGCGCCGAGGCCGAGCGGGCGGCAATGCACTATCTCGAGCGAGTGCGCATCCCAGAGCAGGCGCACAAGTACCCCGGCCAGCTTTCCGGCGGGCAGCAGCAGCGCGTCGCGATCGCGCGCAGTCTGTGCATGAACCCCAGGGTGATGCTCTTCGACGAACCCACCTCGGCGCTCGACCCAGAGATGATCAAGGAAGTCCTCGACGTCATGGTCGGCCTCGCCCAAGAGGGCATGACCATGCTCTGTGTCACGCACGAAATGGGATTCGCCCGCACGGTCGCCGACCGCGTGATTTTCATGGACGAAGGCGAGATCATCGAGGACAGCCCGCCCGACCGATTCTTCGGTGATCCCCGCCACGAGCGCACCAAGCTGTTCCTGAGTCAGATCCTCTGAACAGGCCCCGGCGAGGCTCGACGGCACGCCCCTGTCACGCATGCCTCAGACCCCCACCGCGCCGCGCGCGGCGCAACCCGCGGGATCGCTATCGGGATCGGGATCGGGATCGAGTCTCTCCCAGCGCATCGCGATTTCGATCCCGATGTCGACGATCACGACTCGTCGATCCGAGTGGCAACCTCGTCACGCGCGCGCAAGCCCGGCCGTGATCCGCCGGGCCTCCTTGTCCAAGTCCTCACTGCGGGAGACGGGGTAATCCTTCCGCCCCTCGCGCACCGCTGCCGGCAGACGGGCGACCCGATCCCGGCAATGCGCCTGAATCCGATCCAGCCCCGGGGTCGCGTCGGC
>JGI12048J13642_10103258_pt1 | contig 12380 bp, 7 predicted proteins | sample ElkSlonscriptome_16_FD_13642 | JGI IMG/M metagenome (IMG submission 13642) | reverse complement strand
CCTGGTTGTAAGCCTCCAGAGCAGGCTCAGCATTCGGCTGCTTGCGATAAGCATCTCCTAGGTCGCTGTAGAGGGTGATCAGCAGGGGTGATGTGGGGTTTTGCTGAAAAAGATCGGCAATCTCTTGATCTAGGTCTGCGATAGCGCGAATGGCTGCTGCTTTTTCGGCATCATTCGTCTGTTGCTCCTGGGCGCGGCCTTGGGCTGCTTGCACCTCAACGCCAACATTCCCTCGATCAGGCTCAACCTCAGCTGGTTGGCGCTCAAACTCAAACACGCCGCTGCGCCAGCTCCAAAAGTCTTGGGCGTTTTGGGCAACGCCTGTCGCCACCGTATCTGACAGCCAGATCACCACCGGAAACCGAAACTCTCGCAGCGCCTCTCGCGTCCATTGCAGCGAGAAAAAAAACTGTTCTTGCTCAGATGGGTCATCTTTAGCCAGCCGCACCCCAAACAGTTGAGCGCCGCCCAACACCGTCACCACAGCTTTTGAGCCTGACACCAGCGATGGATTGTATTTGACCAGTGTGGCTAATGTCGCCTTGAGGCTGGGGTCTTTGGAGTCGAGTCGGGTGCGATGGGTNGCGATCTCTTCTTTTTTCATCGCCGATTCATATTGAGAAATCACCGCATCTCGCAGATCAGGGTCATCGCAGACCGCCAAAAACAAATCGAGCCGATCGACACTCGCCCGCAGCGACACCAAAAGCCTGCCGAGTTCGCGCTGATTGGAGGGGCTAAGCTGCGATCGCGTCATCATAGCGGCATCCTGCCTGAGAGAGTCACCCTGGCGTTGCGAGCAGCTGCTTTCGCTGCAACAGATCGGTCACCAGTGGGTGGAGGTCGTACCACAAGTCGTCATTTTCATATTCCAACACATACAGCCCATGCAGCAGTTCCAAAAATTCTAAACTGCGGGCATCGGGAGGCGTAAAGTCGCGGTAGATCGTGACCAGCAGCTCATACAGTTGGCTGCCTAGACTGCGGGCAAACTGGTTGCGCAAAGTCTTGACGGCCTCCGCCAAAATGTCTGCGTTGATCACCACATCCGTCCGGTCTGGGTCTAGCTCTAGCTCCAACATACACTCGCGACAGCACTCTTGCCCCAGCCGAATCAGCTCTCGCAACACCCCACCACTCAGCAATACGATCTGCCGCATCGTGTCAGGCTCAATTAGCTCAGTCTCGAACTGCTCAGTCTCAAACTGCTCAGTCTCGAACCGCTTTTTCATGATGTTGAGCAAAACCTCGACATTGTCGTCGATGGCCTTTCCGTGGGCGAGATGAGCCTGATCTTGCGGATAAAACTTCGTCACCGAGAGCAAGATTATCTTGCAAAATGACTCCAGCGTCGTCATCAGCGCGGGTTCTCTCACCACAGAAATCGGGATGGTAAAGACAATGCGAATGTTGGGCGACAGCAGGGCGTTGATGTTTTCGCGAAAGATGCCTTCGACCACAGGCAAATCGAGCTTATCGAGGTCGTCGATGATGACTAAGACTTCTTTTTGAGTCGCCGTTTGAATCGCGGCGGCGATGCGATCGATTTTGTCTGACAGCTCAGACACGCGCCGTTCGTAGGTGACTTTGATTTCTTCCCGAAAGCTGTTTTCCTTTTGTAGCTTTCCGGTCAGGAGCTTCACCACATCGACCCCCAACGACATCTCTTGCTTGAGCTGGTCGCTATAGGTTTTGCTCTTGGTTTCTGTAAACCAGGCCAGCACCTCTTTTTTGGTGGTTTCAGCGATCGGAATCTGCTGCTTGGAGGCTTTGCTCAACAGCATCAGCGCGATGGAATAGAGAATATTGACATGATTGACATCCGACATTTCGACCATGTCAGCAATCGAAAAGTAAGCCACAAAGTGCTTCTCTTTTCGCATCAAGCCTGCCAGCTCATTCAACAGCGTCGATTTGCCGCAGCCGCGATGCCCCGTGAAGATGACTTTGCCGTCGGGTTCAGAGGCCGAAATTTCTTGCTTGAGTTTGGCTAGGGTTCGCCGTCCATACTGCACCCGAAAGTCTTCAATTTCTTGAGCCTCTAGCAACGGAAACAGGGCAAGATTGCGAAAGGCTTTCTTAAAGCGCTCAGGGCGATCGGTAGAGGTCATAGATCAAATGCAAATGATGGCAGCACGATCAATCATGACAGAACACGATAGATTGCCCTTATCATACCGGAGTTGTTTGATTCATTGGCATAGACGATGAAGTGAGCCATTGGGATGGGCGATCGCGACAGCATAACGTGCCTGCCAACGACAGATTATGATGAGAGTGCTTTAGCTCAAACGGTTAACGAGACTCTCGTGAAGCGACAATGGTTTTGCATGATTCATCCTGGGATAGCGGTTGGGGCGATCGCCCTTTTCGCGACAGCCTGCACCCAATCCTCCGCAAATTTAGGAATTTTCTCAGAAGAATCCAGCCCGACTTCGACTTCTGAGAGTGGTGCTCTGACGACCGATGCGGCTGAGGTGGCTGAACCTGTTCGCTACGACACTCACGAGCTAGACACCGCCATTGTTCATACCGTCTCGATTGCCGCTGCTGCATCGGCGCAAGTGACGGTCATGACTTCGGAGCAGTTAACGCCTTTAGATGATTTGGTGGAATCAGTGGGGGCGATCGCCGCCATCAATGCTGGATTCTTTGATCCCAACAATCAGCAAACCACGTCCTTTATTCGACTAGACGGGGTGGTGGTGGCCGATCCGAGGACGAACGATCGCCTCATGCAAAATCCAGACCTGGCCTCCTATCTCGATGCGATTTTGAATCGGTCAGAATTTCGTCACTACCGTTGCCTCAAAGAGTCCGATGATTCCAGCAGTGTGGAAGTCTCTGATTATGCGATCGCTCCTCACAATGCACCTGTGCCCTCCCAATGCCGCATTCACTCCTCGGTCGGGGCGGGGCCACAGTTGTTGCCTCAGCTTATGTCTGTCGAAGAAGGATTTCTGACCTACAACACATCGGGACAAGTCGTGCGAGACGCGATTGGCAGCCTGTCGCCCAACGCCCGTAGCGCGATTGGCATCACCGCCGACCATACCCTCGTGTTGGCGATGGTGGCTCAGCGTGGCGATCGCCCCACCCCTTCAGGGCTGTCGCTGCCCGATTTTGCAGATTTTCTAGCGTCTATCGGGGTAGAACAAGCCCTTAACCTCGACGGCGGCAGCTCGACCTCGCTGTTTTATGACGGGGAAACTTATTACGGTCGGCTCAATGCAGAGGGGCAGCCCATCGAGCGATCGGTGAAGTCGGCGATTTTGATTTTAGATTGAGGATTGCAGATTTTGGATTGGGGATTTTAGATTTTGGATTCGGGCGCAACCATTGTCTTTTATGATGCTTAAGGCTACGCTTGCCTTCTTCATCCATCCTGCTTGCATTTATGAAAGTTGCTACCTGGAACGTCAATTCGGTTCGGACTCGTCTACAGCACGTCACGGATTGGCTCAGCGCCCATGAGGTTGACCTGTTGTGTTTGCAGGAAACCAAAGTCGTCGATGCCGATTTTCCCCGTGATGCGTTTACGGAACTGGGCTATGAAACCTATGTCTACGGGCAAAAGTCTTACAACGGGGTGGCGCTGATCAGCCGATCGCCACTAGAAGAGGTGACAATGGGCTTTGCGCCTGTTGTGGGAGAGGCGATCGCCCAAGAGTTTGACGATCAGAAGCGGGTGATTGCAGCCACCCTCAATGGAGTGCGCGTTGTGGATCTTTACGTTCCCAACGGCTCATCCATCGGCAGCGAAAAATATGACTACAAGATGCGCTGGTTTCAGGTGTTGCACACCTATCTGGAGTCGGTTCTAAAAAACCAGTCCGATCTGGTGGTCTGCGGAGATTTCAACATCGCCTTGGATGATCGAGATATCTACAATCCCGAAGGCAAAGCCAAGCACATCATGTCGTCGCCTCAGGAGCGAGAAGTGCTGACCCAATCGGTGCTCGATTTAGGGCTGGCGGATGCATTTCGCAAGTTCACTTCAGAGGGGGGCTACTTTAGCTGGTGGGATTATCGCGCCGCAGCCTTTCGGCGCAATATGGGCTGGCGCATCGATCACCATTATGTGTCACCGTCTGTGTATGAACGGGCGATCGCCTGCACAATTGACACAGAGCCGCGCAAACTTGAGAAACCAAGCGATCACACTCCTGTTGTGCTAGAGATTCGTGATCCTTAATTGAATTGAAGAGTTTTTGAGTCAAGCAGCTGATCAACTGACAGAAGCACTGTTCTAGGTTGGTGTTGAGTGAAGCAAACCCCAACACCAACAATGATTCTGATTGATCTTCTGACATCAATCCAACCTTCAGTTTTAGTCAAGTTAGTTCACTGCAGCAAAACAATGACTTCAAGACCAATAGATCGAATGCTCTTCGTAGTCTAGGCAGTTAATTGCAGATTCTGACAAGGCTTTGCTGGGATGCACCGGACACTTGAGGTGATAGTCTGATGTGAAATAGCGACAATTGCTACAGGGAATGCGATGCATTTGCTTGGCACGACTGGTGCCATCTCGCAAGAAGCTAAAGATGCCCCAAGCGACCATGCCAACGAAGAGCCAGGCGATCGCAAAACAGATCGGTACGATCAGGGGCTGGATAAACTGCAATATCCAGACTAGAGCAGTCAGCAACGCCTCGATCATGAATATTCCTCAAACTTAAAAAACTAGCGGAGAAGACTTGGGAACCGATTTTTCGCACTTCGAGGCGCTAAGCTCCTGATCGTTAATGTCGAGGACAGGCAGCGACCTAAAATTCATTCCCTTGGGTCATTCTATCGCGGGAATTGCAACATCCTGAGAAACGGCTTCACATTAGGTTACTCAGGGTGTTTTTTATCCGATTCTAAAGAACCGTCAGCCTGAACATGCAAGACAACTAACGTCATGTCATCTTCGTTGTGGCGACTCATCCCAACAAACTGCTGCACCTGGTTAAACAGATAGTCGAGGGTTTCTTGAGCCGTGTAGTGATGTTCGCAAGAGTGCCGAATGGCTTCGACGAGGTTTTCCTCATCAAAACGACCACCTTTTTGGTTGGCCGCGTCGGTGAAGCCATCGGTGTAGTAGACAACCATATCGCCAGGAGCAAGCTGAACCTGACCGTCTTCGTATTGGGTGTCCATGTCAAGCCCGATGAGCATTCCTTCGGTATCAAGACGATGCAGGGTTTGAGTAGCGGCTTGCCACAACAACGGTGGATTGTGTGCCGCATTGCTGAATGACAGTTGCCGCGTTTTCGGATCGTATTCTGAATAGAACAGGGTGACAAAACGATTGGAGTTTTCCAAATCGCTATACATCACGTGGTTGAGGTGCTGGAGAATACGCGCAGGCGAATGGCGGTTCAACACTTCAGCTCGCAACATGCCACGCAGCATCGTCATGATTAAGCCAGCAGGAACCCCTTTCCCCATCACATCGCCAATCGCGATGCTCCAGCGACTCTGCTCCAACGTCCGAACTCGAATCTGATCGTAGTTTGCAGGAATGAAGTCATAGTAGTCGCCCCCAACGCGACTCGCGTTTTTGCAGCGAGCGGCCATGTCGATCCCGCCGATATCGGGACAGTGTCGAGGCAGAAGCTGCAGCTGAATTTCAGCACCGATTTCTAGCTCACGGTCGAGGCGCTCTTTTTTGCGAAGCTCGGCATTGAGTTCATCATTTTCGATCGCCACTGCCGTTTGATCTGCCACCAAACGGACTAGCTTTTGTCGGGTATCTGTCCAGGCGTAGTTGGAATCTCGACTAAAAATATAGAGCCGACCGCGTTCGGTATTGTTGACTAGAATAGGCGTGCCAAAGAGCTGTACCTCAGTATCGAGCATTGCCATAACTTGATGATCCAGTTCGCTCATCAAATCAGTATTGGCAATGTTCTGCCCAGTTTGGGAAGGTGTGGTTTCGATAATATGGCGGGCAGCAGATTCAATGGCGGCGCGAATGTCTTGGCAGCGATCGCCATCCTGACAATGGAGCCGCTCCATGCGAATTTGACCGTTAGGGCGAAACATTACCAACGCACCCCCATCTGCATCAGTGACGCGGCTGGCAATCAGCGGAGTGAGTTCGAGAAACTGGTTGAGATTCTTCAAACTCCTCAGCGCAAAACTGAGAGAGCTGAGCAAGTCTTGGATTTTATTTTGATCACGGTAAAGCCGCGACACCAAATCTTTGAGCGCAAAGACAGGAGTCGTGCCTGCGGCGGAACTGCTCCCGCTATCTGACTGAGGCGTAGGTTGTCGAGGAACGGGTGTAGCAGTCATGAGTGTAGAAACTGACTGTGTTCTGAGGATTAGGTGAAAAATACTCTATGATCGCGGACTCCCCACAAGACCAGACTGTGAGTGAACCCGCAACGTGCAAACGTCATGTTCACGATATGCACTTAACTCAACGATTTCAGTGCAACCTAGCATCTATAACTATTGCAATGCAACAATCACAGGGGGTAGAAGCATGATCTAAGTTGGCACTCACGGTAAGATGACGTGGCGCTATTCTACAAGATGATACAGCGATCGCCACATCCATCTCAGCAAAATTTGCCTACGTCAAGATCAAAGCTTCGGTAGAACATTGCCAGGGATAGGCATTTCCTCCGAATCAACTCTCTCATTAAGAAATGATTACATCGCTACAGCCAGTAGTCTTAGGACATGATTGTGGGTCTGCCCGCCGCGCCCACAATCTCATCAAATTGATTCAGGCTGACACGAGTTACACGTAAGCCCTATTCAACATGAATTCCTTTAGGAATGAATTTCGACTTCGAGGGAGTGATCATCGTGAAGCTCAGGGGCTGTCCCCACTGAGGCATCCATTTTTGATGAGTCAGATTCAGGTCTGTCATCCGTAAAAGAACTCTCAACCTGGGAATCAGATGCATTCAATCTAGCGAAGCTATCGGATGACGCTTCGCCTTGACGCTGCAGCAAAGAGGCTTCCAAAAGCCCCAAAAAGAGAGGATGAGGATGGCTAGGACGAGAGAGAAATTCGGGATGAAACTGAGTGGCAATGAAAAAAGGATGCTCGGTCAATTCAATAATCTCAACTAGCCGACTGTCAGGGGAAGAACCACTGACAACATAGCCCGTTTCAGAAAAGAGGTTCCGATAGGCATTGTTGAACTCGTAGCGGTGGCGGTGGCGTTCGTAGACCACCTCTTGGTTATAGAGTGTTTCAGTGCGGGTTCCGGGGGTAAGCCGACAGGCATACAGCCCTAGCCGCATCGTGCCGCCCAAATCCACAACGTCTTGCTGTTCGGGCAAGAGATTGATGACCGGATTGCCGCTGTCTGGCTCAAACTCGGCACTGTTGGCATCTCCAAGTTTGGCAACGTTGCGAGCCCACTCGATGACAGAGCACTGCATGCCTAAACAGAGTCCTAAGAACGGAATGCGGTTCGTACGAGCATAGCGAATTGCGGCAATCTTACCTTCAATGCCTCGCGAGCCGAAGCCCCCAGGAACAACAATGCCATCCACTCCATCTAGAAAAGATTCAGCACCTTTTGCCTCGATTTCTTCAGAGTTAATCCAGAGAATTTGCAAATCTCCACCACAGACGATCGCCGCATGTTTGAGGGCTTCCGTCACAGAGAGGTAAGCATCCGTTAGTCGCACATACTTACCGACAATGGCAATTTTCACGGACTTGCTAGGACAATACAGCCGCTCGACCAAGGTTTGCCAGTGGGTCAGATCAGGAGTGCGCTGCTCTAGCTGCAAAATCTCTAAGGTTTGATGGGCGAGCCCTTCTTTCTCCAGATTCAGCGGAACTTCGTAAATGCTACCCGCATCTTGAGAGGTGACGACACATTGTTCAGGCACATCACAAAACTCGGACATCTTGTCTTTCAAGCCTGCAGGCAGGGGGCGATCGCATCGACACACCAAAATATCAGGCTGAATGCCGATAGAGCGCAGTTCTTTGACAGAGTGCTGAGTTGGCTTTGTCTTCATCTCTCCAGCAGCAGGAATCCACGGCACCAGAGTCACATGCATGTAGAGAACGTTTTGCCGCCCGACATCTTTACGAAACTGGCGAATTGCTTCCAAAAAGGGCAGAGATTCGATATCACCCACGGTTCCACCAATTTCGGTGATCACCACATCGGGCTGCGTGTTTTTCGCAACGCGTAGAATTCGCTCTTTAATTTCATTGGTAATGTGGGGGATGACCTGCACCGTTCCTCCCATGTAGTCGCCTCGCCGCTCTTTGTTCAATACGGCTTGGTAGATCGATCCAGTTGTGACGCTGTTGAGACGCGACATGGAAGTGTCGGTAAATCGTTCGTAGTGCCCCAAATCGAGGTCGGTTTCAGCTCCGTCATCAGTGACAAATACCTCTCCATGCTGAAACGGACTCATAGTCCCAGGATCAACATTGATATAGGGATCGAGCTTCAGAATTGATACCGAATAATTCCGCGACTTCAGCAACCGTCCCAAACTCGCAGCTACAATGCCCTTTCCAATACTCGAAACGACTCCACCCGTGACAAATACAAACTTAGTCATTCCCTGCTGTCGCCTCCTTTTTCCCCAACTCGTGCTTCACTGCTGCTCGTCGCCAAGTGTGCAACCCATTCATTCTGCCATAGGTCTCCGAGAGGGCTAGGATATTCAGCATTGCTCCAGAAAATCTCTAGGCGCATGGCAAAAACTATACCGAGATAGATGGAGGAAGGGAAGGAATTTCTACGGTGAAATGCGTCCATCCCGGCGTTGTGCTGACAGCGATCGCACCTTGAATCTGCTCAACGAGTTTATGCACAAGCGCCAGTCCCAGACCTGTGCCTGGATTTTTCCACGGATCAGAATTGGGGATGCGATAGAATTTGTCGAAAATGCGATCGCACTCCTCCGGCAAAATCTCAATCCCAGAGTTGCTGACTTTCAGTTGAAACCATTCAGATTGCTGCGTGTCCGGTCTCTCTTCTGATCGTTGTTCAGGTGGAGATACCAGACGAACCTGAACCTGAATCTTTTCGTGACTCGCCGTGTACTTGTAAGCATTTTGTAGCAGTTCACTCAAAACTCGCTCAAAGTAGGCAAAGTCGGTGGTCAGAGGAGGCAAATCTTGAGGTAGGTCTAAAGTGAGTGTTTGCTGGCGTTGGGCAAAGCGTTCATTAAATAGATAAGTGACGTGTGGAATCCAAGTTTGCAGCTTCATCTCGTTCAAAAACAGCGGCTCGGTGTCTGCATCGAGGCGTGACAGATCGAGCAAGTCGTCGATTAAATTAATTTCCCGCTTGCATTCGTGCTTCAGAATATAGAGATATTGCTGCAGCCGCGTCTCAGTTTCAACCCGATCGCGCAGATCGGGAATGGCGTCTAATTCCAACATGCTGGAAGCATTGACGCTTGAATTTGTGTCGTTTGAGCTTGTGTCGTTTGACTCTGTATCCACAGGGTTGGGATTTTCACCGTTTTCCAAATCTCTCTCTTCAGCAAACTCAGAAATCGGCGATCGCTGAGCCTGAGAGTCTAACAGTTGCGTCAACGACAACTCTAATAAGTCCACAGCGATTTTGATGCTAGCCATCGGCGTGCGCAGCTCGTGGGATACCGTGCTGAGAAAGTCGTCTTTGAGGGCATTGAGTTTTCGGAGTTCCTCTACTTGAGACTCGGCGGATCGAAAGAGTCGCGATTGGCGAATGGCGATCGCACATTGGTCTGCAACCTGTTTCGCCAATTGCATCTCCATATTGCTGAATTGCTGATCAACCGGACGAAACAGCCACAAGTCTCCCAAAATGGTTTGATTATCCAAGATCGGACAGGCCAGAATCGAACCAGAGTTCCAATCAGTCATCGAAGATCGATTACAGAACTGGAGACAATCTCCAACTTTCAATTTGGGAAGCACATCGTCGTAATCAGCAAAGGGGCTTGCACATCCGCTGAAGAAAGGAGGCTCATCTGTAGATTCATAGCGGATCACCATCTCCCCCTTCGTTGGATCATAGATGGCACAGTCGCAGCGATGCCCCCCTAGGGTAACTTTCAGCGATTCAACAGCAGCAGCGATGATCAGGTTTTCGTCAAGACTCTCGCGAATGGTGGTGGTGAGTCGTCTCTGCAGCGCTTCAAAGTTGAGTAATTCAGAAATTTGCTGAGTTCGTTGCTCAACCTGAGATTCTAGATTTTCGTTGAGATCGAGAAGTTGAGCGTAAAGTTCAGCCTGTTGGATGGCGATCGCCAACTCATCACTAACCTGACGCATCAGTTCAATTTCTGACGAATTCCAGTCCCGTGGCTCAGAACAGTGATGGGCAATAAACAGTCCCCACAGTTTCGGCTCCGCTGCAGGCACTTGAACGCTCTGCATGAGCGGCAACACCAGCAAAGCCTTCACATCAAACTGATTCAGCAGTTCTCGATAGCATGGGACGAGCTGCGCTTCAGCAACATGGGCGATCGCTGATGCTTTTCCCTGTAGATAGAGCGTTGCCGTCTTGCCGTTGAAACAAGGGTCGTCAATCATCTGATTGAGCATCGACCATCTTTGCTGGGACACCGCTTCGTGATTGACGATGCCACCACCATCTGAGCAAAACTGATAAACCACCACCCGATCCACATTCAGCAACTGCCGCAGTTCTTGGACTGCTGTGTTTAGAATGGCATCGATATCCAGACTTTGCCGAATGCGTTGCAGAATCAGCCGAGCGACCCGTTCTTGCTCGGCCTGCCGTTTGAACTGACCTTCAAATCGTCGTTGTTGCGAAAGAGAATAAAACTGGCAGACGAAGTGAAGCTGAAGCTGCTTTTCTTTTTCCTGAAGCCGGGTCTCGGCATATTTGCGATCGCTCACATCAATATCGATGCCCCGATATCCCTGCAGGACTCGATTGGCATCAAAAACGGGGAGTGCAAAGGTTTCCAGCGTGACCGGATATCCATCTTTGTGAATCAGTGTGTTCTCAAATCGGACATAGGGGCGAGGATGCAGATTCGTTTCTTTGACAATTCGCGCAACTCGTTCCGCTTCCTCAGCAGTCATGAATTCTGTTGATCTGCGCCCAAGCATCTCTTCGGGGAAATATCCCAAAATAGAACTTGCCTGAGGACTGACATAAGTAAACACCGAGTCCAGATCTTCTTCCCAAAGCATCAGCTCAGTCGCAGACAAAAGCGTATAGAACCACGGAACAGTGGTCTGTTTTGCAAACGGTAATTCAAAAGCTGCCAGAGACTGAACTAAGGAGTGAATCGTCTGATCTTTAGCACCACTACTGCTACTGTCTGCTGTGGAACGCGAGGCCACCATCTGCTCAGATTTAGACTGTTCGCCAAGACTCAGTACAAGGTTTTGCGCAGCGTGACGATTTTGCTGTTCGCTCAAGAGTTCTTTGGACTCGCGCTCGTGAGAATTGATCAAGCGGTTTTTGAGTTCTGCATTTTGAAGGGCGATCGCCACTAACACCAGCGCCTGCTCAATTGTAGTTTTGCAAGTCTCTGGAAATGCAGCGGTCGCAGAAGAACTTGCCGCAAGCAATCCCACCACGTAGTTGTCCACAACAATCGGAAATAGATCCCAGGACTGTCCTGACGACAAGTCTTGACACGCCTGCAAGACAGACTGCAATGGCTCAGCATAGTTGGCGATCGCCTCTTCAGGCGCAAGTCGTAGGGATCGAATGGAGGCTAGCGCTTTTTCAACTTCGACATTCTCTTCTATCCCGTGCAAAAGAGGGGCGATCGTAGATGTAGAGGGCGATCGCAGATTGGATATCTTACTTTCTGCTGACTCTTTTCTTGAAGAGATTGGTTGAAAATTGTGCCAGTTCGAGTCCTTGTATTTCCCTTGATCGCCCTCCCCCCTGTGTGGCACAACCCGATCGCGCAGCACATACAAATCCGTGCTGCAACAGTCCTTAGAGGAGCTCGCAGAACATCTGCCGCAATGAATTCGCTCAACGGCATCTTGGCAAATCGTATTCAGCGCTGAGCCGCGATGGATTAAATCCGCAAGATGAGCAACTAAGGAGTCTAAAGAATTTGGAGTAGACATAGGAAAACACACTTTAGATAGCCTAGCTCAACGATGAAAGCGCCAAAGACCAACTCAACACAGAGAAAAAGCCAGAGCCAGACTTTAACCAGACCTTAAAGATAATAGGCTTGTTGTGAAATATTTTTTCAGGGTAGCGAGAATTATTAAAATAAGGCATCTCATTCCTCCCATCGCTAGCGCTGCGATAAGAAAAACGTACAAATCCGGCTACTATCCTCACAGAGCAGCACCGTCATCAAATCCGTCGATGCGGTTTCGATGGCGTTGCACATTCGAAGAATGATTTTGGTAGGGGCATCGCAATGCGATGCCCCTACAGCAGGTCATCCATGAGTTG
>JGI12048J13642_10257500_pt1 | contig 12382 bp, 9 predicted proteins | sample ElkSlonscriptome_16_FD_13642 | JGI IMG/M metagenome (IMG submission 13642) | reverse complement strand
GCCGCAGGACGGATCGCTCGTTGCGAAGCGATTCGATCCGTTCACGCACCGGTTCATTCAAGACGACGGCGATTAGAAAACCGATGACCATCAACCAACCAATCGGCCATACCGGTGGCATCCCACCTTTGTCCGTGCCGAGCACCAAGAATACAATCGCCAACAGGAACAAAACAACTCGCGCCGAGCCAAATTGACGATCACGAGATTTCAACTGCGCTCGTTCGGATTCGAGGGTGCTTAGGTCTTGACGGTATCGATGCAGAGCTTCACTTGCATCACCGACATCCGTCTTGGGTGTTGCGTTGGAGGCGTTCAAGTGAGGTCACTTTCACTGAGGGAAATGGGGGTACTTTGCGTTGAGGGCGAGACGCCATCGCGAGCGGTTGCATCGCGACGGCGTCCCAAATTCGATCGGTCCGAGACAACCTTGGTCGCGATTCGATCTTGTAGGTTGGGACGAAAAATCGTCAATAGAACCAAAGGTAAAAACCAAGCAATGTAAAGTCCACCACCATAGCCGTGCCAAAACTGGGCTCCGACCATCACTGCGGCAGAACAGCCGATTAACGTGCCAAGATTCTTTTGAGCGGGCCATGCGGCTAAGAACGAACAGAGGATGACAAAGGCTACGATTAATGGCAAACGCCAAATCGGATCCCAGCCCAATCCCCAAATGCCGCCCAAGTTCGCAGCTTCTCGTTCCGGCAAAAACAATCCGAACATCGCACGCAAATGAGTGATCAACGACTCGGCGCCGGCAAAGGATAGCAGCAGCATCAACAGTGCCAACATCGCACTGACCGCGATCAGAAAACGCCAAGCACCACGTTTCCAGTAGAAGCTAAACCACAGCGGAAGCAGAAATAGCGGATAGTAAACCAACCCCGATGCGAGTCCTAAGAATGTCCCCGACACCAACGGTTTGCGGTAAAATAAAATCGCCCAAAGCAGCAAAGCAGCGGGCAGCGCATGATCGACCCTTCCGGTCATTTGCGCCGTGTACGGCAGCATAAGATAGAGCGTCGCGCAGCCCACCCCCGCTGGCATGTTACTAAAATGCCAATTGCCAATCAAAACGATGCCCGTCACGATCGCAGCGTGCGCCAGGATGGCCAAAACTTTGGCAAGCGTCGCCAATCGAGCTTGGGCGGGCGTCAACGTCGCTTCTTCGGTCGGAGCTCCTGCCGCCAACGCATCGGTTACAGGCCGCGTCGGGATCGCTGGCAACATGTTCATTAGCGCATAGCCGGGCCCCAGTTTCGGACCTTGCTCAATTTGGATCCGAGGTGTACTGGCAACCACATTGGCCATCATAAAGATGAACAACCAAACGCCAATGAACGTTAACCCGCCGTTGGTTAGATTTGGATCCAATTGCGGACGGCGGACCATTAACGGATCCAAAAGTAGCCGGACCAACAACAAAAACTCGATCGCAAACAAATAAATGAATCCGAATCGCCGAATCGATACAGGGTCGACGTCTTTTTTGCTCGGCTCGGCGTCGTCCGCTTGGGAACCTTCGCTACTTGAGTTCGAACTCAATGCGTCGTTGTCCGTTGATGGTTCGGCCAAAACATCTCCGAGCGTTGACTGGACCAACATCGAAACAAACGTTTGCCTTGGTTCCCCATTGTGGTTGGCAGATACGGCAGGCATCTCGACGCTAGGCATCTTTTCGGGTGGCCGATCTTCGATTTGCTGAGTAACGACTTCGGATTCAATCTCCAAAATTTGTCGTCGCCATCCCTCGTGAACCATCAACAAGCCGGGGCCGAGCAAAATCAGCAGGACGATGTCAAGGTTTCGAATGCTCCAAAAGCGATGAAATACGAAGAACAGCCCAATCGTTAAGAACGAGGAAAGGTAGACCCATGTGGTGGGATCGGGACGTCTATAATAGAGCAGGATTTCGCTCATACCCTTCAAAGCAACGTTCGTTGCCGCTCGCTTTCCACGTCAGGAAATAAGAAAAAACAATTGGGAAATTAACATCTCTACAATCTTTATAGAATACGGTTATTTTGGCTCAATGAAAAGCACAACGGTTTATTGGCCGATTGCCAGAACTGCGACACCGCAGAGAATGGCGAGGACGCAAACCAGTTTTGGTCGAAAATTCACCTCTTTTAGTGCTTGAATGCCGAACAGAAACGAAATCACCACGCTACAACGTCGAACGACCGAGACGATCGACACCAACGCGTCTGGGTCGGCTAAGGCGGTGAAGTAGACAATGTCGGCGGCCAGCAGCAGGGGGCTGATGGCAAACATGGCGGCTCGCCAATGAAACGCCGACTTGTCTCGCTTTGTCCATCGCCACCAAATCGCCATCGGTAACATGACCGGCACCAAATAGATCGAAAACCATGCTTGCACGGTCGAAGGCGGTATTTCGATCGTCTGTAGCAAGTATTTGTCGTAGATTGAACTCAAAGCGCCTAGTATCGTGGCAGCGACCATCAAGGCAACACCACGATCACGGCGAAACGATACGCCTTCGCGAAGCCCGACGGCGGAAAAAGACCAAAATGCGACTACGACAATCACAATCCCCATCCACTGAACTGCATTCGGACGTTCTCCCAAAAACAGTGCGGCAATTGCGATGGTCCAAACGGGACTCGTCGATCGAATCGGTGAAGCAATCGAAATCGGCAACCGCTTGAGTGCAAAAAAGGCTAGCGTCCATGACGTACCCACCAGAATCCCTTTTAACATCAATAGCCCGTGCTCGGCGGGTGGTAGGACGTCGACTCGAAACAACCGATGCGGCAGTGTCTCCGGTGACACGGCAGACCAAACGATAAACGGAAGCCATAAACTAGCACCGACCGTCACGCTTACCAACAACACCATCGGCACTGCGTTTTGCCGAACCGCTATCTTTTTGGCCACGTCGTAGAAACCGAGAAGCAGCGCTGAGATCGCCGATAGCTCAATCCAAGTCATGCGTTCGATGCACAAAGGCGGCAGTGGTAGCGATCACGAAATCGAGGTCTCTGCGGTCGGTCGTTAACAAGTGGTCGGCAGCGGGTAACACCATCAAACTACAAATCGCTCGATCGTTCGCTTCGGCTAATTCATTGGGTGATTGGTTGATCAATCCCATGATTCGCAGTGCATGGTCGAAACTAACAATATCGTCGGCGGGCGAATGAAACAAGAGTGTCGGCACCGCGATCCGCGAAATCCGGCTGGCCAAATCATATTGCCGATAATCGTCGAGCATTTGTTTTCGAATGGTCCAACTTTGGCCACCAATCGTGACGTCCCCGACACCCGTGCGATCAATGGCACCGTTCATGCGATCGAGCCGAACCGCCAAATGCCACGTATCACTAGGCGACGCAAGCGAGATGACGCCACCGAGATCGCGGCGAGTTTGTAAATCAAACGCGGCGGCTTCTTCGTCATCGGATGCTGGCGAACCCGCGATCGCCATGGAAGCCGCACCACCAAAACTATGCCCGAAGAGTGTCGTCACCGTGCCAAGTTCGCTTGTCGCAAAGCGAATGGCCGCACGAAGATCAGACAAGTTCGTTTGAAAATTGGTCTGTGAAAAATCACCGCGGCTGCCACCCAGCCCGGTCATGTCGTAGCGTAAAACCGCGATCCCACGCTCGGAAAGACCTCGCGAAATTTGAACGATCGCCTTCAAGTCTTTGCTACAGGTGAAGCAGTGACTGAGGATCATCACCGGGACAACGTCCGACGTGTCGGGACGATCGACGATTCCTGCCAGATCTTCACCCGCACCCCCGGGAAACTTGACGCGGTAAGAACTGCGATTCCAGTAGAGTAATTTTGATGTCAACGGCAATCCGATACTTCTTATTCGGTTGAATGCACGAAAGGTGTGCAGATTGTGAGTTGTTTCTTGATGGTAAGTTAGCAAAAAAAGAGGATCTTCCCAAGAATGAGTGGGTTCAGATAGTGTTACCTGAGGTTTTTCAAGGCAAGGCAAGGCAAGGCAAGGCAAGGCAAGGCAAGGCAAGGCATGGCAGGGCAAAAAGAATATTTATTTGGATTTTCAACCCGCTTGAGATTGTTTGGGGGTAGGATCGATTTGCCTAGTCAAACGGAGATAGACTCTGCTCAGCAGCAACCTTCCAATCGATACTGGTTGCCTCAACATTTCACGTTGATGTTCTTCACCGTTTATGAAACCACTTTCCGGAAATCGCCCCCCCACGATCCACAATGAAACTTGTAACGAAAATACCTTAGTAGCCTATACGCCAGAGGCAAACCAAAAACTGATCGACTTCGCATTCGCTCAGTACATGTCACCAGGCTTGACCCGAACCGCGATCAAACAGTTGGTGCTCAATTACCCCAGTTCTCTAAAGGTCGCCGAGCCATCCGAAACAGCAAAGCGTCGCTAAGCTCTCCGAGCGGATAGCGCCCACTGATTGGCTCGGGCCTACTTTCACTCCTTAGACGACAAACGTGGTTGACCCGGTTCGGAGCAACGACGGGCAATGACTACAACTGGCCAAGCCGATACTCGACCCACGCGGCCATCCGTTGGTACAGCTCGTTGTTGTTTCGGTGACTCGACGAAATCAATCGACTGCGAAGCTGCGAGTAACGTTCGCGTGCGGCACGCCGGTTGGAGCGGACCATGGCCGCTTCCGCAAATTGCAGTTGCCGAGTCAGGTACGTTGTTTCGGAAGAAGGAGTCTCGATAGCCTCGCGAACGATCGAATCGAAAGAGGGTACGTTTGCTGACCGGTTTGACTTTTTCGACGAATCGCGTGCCAAGAGTAATACACAACCGACGACACAGGCGATGATGACGCCGATTTGGATCATGACACCTGGCGAAGAGGATTTGGCCGAAGCGGGCCGCGTCCCGGTTGCTGGCGGCGTAGACTTCGTTGCCGAAGCTACAGCCGGGGCGGGCGATATCGGCGTTCCATCACCATGATGCAATTGCAAGCGGATTCGTCCGGGTAGCTCCAGCATATCGGTATCGAGCCACGGATGATGGCTGCCCGGTTCTATTGAATAACCGCCTAGGTAAAAGGCGACCGACGCCCGATTGTGAACCTGGCACACCTCGTCGCGATACTCCAGTGTCAACGCGTGCGGCGGGACATCGCTACTCGGAACGACAAGATCCATCGCGGGGTCGCTTCCAATGCGAACGACACTGCGAGTTATCGGGTGGACGGTTCCTGCGGCAACGCCAGTTAGGATGTGGATCGATGGGTTCATGGTCGCTCGCTAGGTAATCGCTTAATTGCTAAAGTTCATCACTGCGGGAAGCAGAATCGGGCCGAGGACGACGATCAGGCATGCGATCATGACGAGCATCCCCGGAAAAACGATTTGCACCTCCGCTTCGGCTGCCGCTTTTTCTCCCCACTGAGATCGTTTGATTCGCATTTGATCAGCTTGATCCGATAATAATGCACTTAGCGGTGTCCCCAATTCTTCTCCTTTGACGATACTGAAAATCAGCTCGCCAACGTCCTCGTCGCGAATTCGCTCTCGCAGATCCAACAATGCATCGCGGCGTGTCCGTCCAGCGTCGATATCCGCTAACAGGATTTGAAGTTCTTCGGTCAAAGGGTGGTCAGGTTCTTCATTGGCAATCGAACGAAGGCTCTCTTCGAAACCTCCGCCAGCTTGCATCATCAACGCGATTTGGTCGATCACAAATGGCAACCGCAGCCGTTGCCGCTTAAGCCGCCGCTGGGATGCCGCGAGTAGTGATTGGCGACAAAGAAGCGGGTAGAGGACTGCCAGTCCCAGCCCAAACAAGACCGCTAAAGACAGCGGTCCAATCAGAATGAGCAAGAGCAACACAACGCCACCGACCAAAAAGCCTTCTATAATCTTACCCGCAACAAAGTCACGAGCGGTGTATTGCCTTAGCGACCGATCGCTGCGAAGAGCCATCGTTAACAGGTTGTCTCGCAAATCGATCGCAGGGTCTAGCATCGATCGAACCGTTTCGATCCGGGCTCCGAAAGTACGAAAAACAAAATCCTCATCACGTAGCCTAGTTCGCCGTTCGACTTCGTATGGACTTTGTCGCGTTGGATCGTTGGTTGAATGCTTTGGCTCTGGTGCTAGGAGCCACGAAACCGTGCATCCAACCGCGATCCCGACAAGCAATGAAGCGGTAAGCATCATCATCGACCACTTGACCGTAGGGGTGGTTCTTCATTCTTGGGGTTCGCCTCGTAGAGCTGGGTTTGACCATCGGACCGGGCCGCAAACTCGTAAGTCTTTCCACCTCGAAGCCGATAGCTGACATTCCGTCCAGCCTGTGAATAGCGAATTCGCCATACTCGCGATTCCGTCACCGTCTGAGCCTGCCCCGGCTGCATCGTGTAAGGATATTCGTTCGTGCCCGATACTAGACGATAGGACACCGACTTACCAAGCTCTTTAGGGCATCGAATCTTGAACGGCTTGTTGCTTACATCACTTTGGCTTGACCGTATCGGCGGTTGGGGTTGGTAGCTCGGTTGAGGTTGGTAGCTCGGTTGAGGTTGGTAGCTCGGTTGGGGTTGGTAGCTCGGTTGGGGTTGGTAGCTCGGTTGGGGCTGGTAGTTGGGTTGGGGTTGGTAGCGAGGCTGGGGCCTTGGCGTCACCGGTCGAGGTTCGAAGAAATCACTACCATCGAATCGGCCACCTTGATTGTTGGTTTGGCCGCTTTCGTTCGGCATCGAATAGTTTCTCGTTTGAGGCTGTTCACCGCTTCCGCCTGGTGCCGAACGATTACCGCGATTGTCTTGGATTTGGCGTTGGATCTCTCGACCAACCCCCTCTCGTATTTGGTCGAAGAAGTTTTGCGAATGAGAGGTCGGGGATGTTGCAATCAAGCAAGTAGCGGCAAGCAATCGCGGAAAAGGAAGTCGGCAGATCATGGGTGACTCGCGTTCAATGGTAGGGAATTTGTACAGGTGTAGAGAGGGATGATTAGGGTTTGTTCAACTGCAATACGTTCACTTCGCGACTGGCCGCGGGTGAAAAGGCGACCGGGTATAGTTTTCCATCCGAGATTTTGCGTACGCGCTGCATCCAACCGCTTGATGCTTCTTCACCTGTCAACAGTCCATCGGGTGGCGTTGGCAACACATCGACACTCTGGTCTTTCAAAATCGAAGCCAAGGCGGTCGTCAAGAAACGGGGTCGACCGTCATCGTCCGAAGGCAACCGCTGCTGAAGTGCGGTCGAGGAAAAGAAGATCGTGCCCAGTTCTGGTGCCGCCAAATCCAGGAGAGGGTTTCGTAGCCCAGGCTGAATGGCTTGATCGTTGGGTCGCAAATCTAGGAAGACCAACCGTTTGCAACTCGGCAAATCGTTTCGCAGCGTATGGACGAACTCTCGCCACGAAAGGGCTGTTGCCCGTGGGCGATCAAAGTCGACGTCATGGGCACCAATGTAAAAATTGTCGGAGGCGTCCACAAAGGCGTCCGCAGATAAATAGATTGCGACCGTGTCGGAGGGTTCTGTTTGTTCGATCAACCACTCAAAGCCGTCAAGAATCGCCTCGCGAGTGGCGTCTTCGCCCGTCAGTACTTTTAGTGAAATTGCCTCATACAAACGTCCATCGCGTTGACTCGAAATCGTCTCGGCAAATTGTTCGGCATCTTCCATGGCATTGGATTCTTCGCTCGTCGTTCCGCCTGCGGTGCCAATCGACAATACTCGCAAATGGGTTTTTGGCGATGCATCAGATCTTGCCTCGGGCAACTCCAACGTCAGTCCAGCGAAACCACGCGATTGAGCATTGCGGGCAACCAATTCAATCTCGTTTGTTGCCGCGTCCAGTTCGATCTCGTGCTCGATCGTCATCCGGGTACTGACCGGCGAATCCGGTGCAAACGTTTGACAGGCAATGCCATTGACCAGCAGCGTGACTTCGCGAATCGGCAACCCATTGGGGCTTTCCACGACCGCATTGATATTGACCGTTGCATCGTCTAGCCGCGAACCATCACTTGGCGACAAAAAGCGAACGGTAGGTGGATGATGCGAAGCCAAATCCGATGGGCTACGAAAATCATAGGTCGCCGACTCGTCCCGTTCACGGTTTGCCGCCTCGACGGCGGATTCAAGATCTTCGCCATCGAGTACTCGGTCGATGATGTCAGGTCGATAAAGTGGTTCACGAAATTGGCCGACTGAGAAATACCGAGCACTTTTGGCTGGCCCCCGGTTCACATGCCAACCGATTAGTTTCTCTGCGCCAGGCGCGGCATCGTAGTAGCCTTCGGGGGTCCACACGATCCAGCGATCTTCGTCACCGATAAACACACTCAGGATCGGCTCTGAAAAATCGTAGCCATCCGCCATGGTCATTTCAAACTCGTAATCTTCATCGCCATGTTTCATTGCCACAGGCACTTTTTGACCGGGGCGATAATCGAATTCGCCCGTCAACATGCGTTCGTACATCTCTTTGATGCTCATCCCATCGATCGCGACGATTTGATCACCCACGCGAACACCGGCTTTGGCCGACGATGTGCCTGGTTCGACCTTGGTGACGGCGGCATTTTCGAATTGGAAGTCGAACGTGCCTGTCGGTTGACGGTTTTCCAAACTCCACAATCGAATGGTTCGATCACTCGAACCACTCAATAACATTTTGCTGTTCTCGGCAACACTAATCGACGTGACCATCGATTCGTGACCGATAAAGGCTCGCGACAAACGATCGGTTTGCGAATCCCATACCGCCAATAATCCTGTATTGTCACCGACCAACACCGGATTGTCCGAACCGAGCGTTGGTTGTTCGATCAACGAGTAGACGCTTGGAATACGGCCCGACATCAACTCGTAGCGAGCGACCGACTTGCCGTCGCGTTGGCGAGAAACCGCCAATCCCGCATCGCCAGCCAAGCGTTCAATGACAATTTTGTCCCGATCGTTTTCAGCCGTCTCCTGAATGGAATTGAGTTCATTTTCGGGATCAATTTCGTAGATCGACCGCGATCTTAGGTCGAGCACCTTTTCGATCGCTCCGTAGCGATTGCGGCCCCAAACATCGGCACCAAAAGGGCGGGTACCAAAGGCAATCCGATTCGAATCACGGTCGAGTGCCGCTTCGTAGACCGATTTGCCTTGAGCTCGTAATCGGTGCAATCGTTTGCCCGTTTCGATGTCCCAAACATGCACTTCACCAAACTTGTCGCCGCTTACGGCAATGCCTTGCTTCGGAGCGATCTCGATGGCATTGATTCGCCAACGATGGCCCCGGTAGACCACCCGGGGCTTCGTCTCAGGATCTGCTTGAGGATCTTGGCCAGCCCAGATGCCGATCCAAAATTGGTTCTTGCCACCTTCCTTGCCAATCCCGGCAGCGGCCCATTTGTTTTGCTCGAGTTTCAAATCGATCACACGAGGATCGTCGACCGTTTCGAACGGATAACTGAGCTTTTGTCCGAGCAGGTTCATCATCCAACCTAGCAACCGCGGTGGTAACTTATCGGCAGCCGACAATTGACGCAGCGTGTCCGCATCACGAAGAAAGGGGCCGGAAACATCAACACCAAACAGCACCGGTTCGTCGCCCCCAAAATGCAATTCATCAATAATCGGTGCTTGCGTGGACCGCGGTGGTATTATTTTGAGTCTCTTTCGGTTTGGCCAATCCCAAACGGCGATGTTGCCATCCGCATCGGCACTGGCCATCGTTTTTCCGTCGCGAGAAAACGCCAATTGGCGAATCGGCGATGTGTGTCCGGCCAACAGCGAGTCGATCTCATCAAAGGCATCCGTTTTGTAAACGCGAATCGCACCATGTGGTTGATAATCGCTGACACCGACGAGCAAAAAATCACCATCGGGCGAGAACACCAACGTGTTACAGTTTCCGTAGGAGGTTCGTGAACGATCGCCGCGAAGGGTATGTAGAAGCCTACCTGTTTCCAGGCTCCAAATCCGTGCAACCTTGCCACCCGACGCCGCGATATAACGTCCGCGTGGGTCGACGGCGACGTCGGTCACTTCCGAAAGAAAACCGCCCGCGTCCAACACCAGTTCGGGGTTGCCCTTGAATTCGGCGAGTAGCTCGCTGGTGTCCACCTCGGCTTCTTTTGAAACGAGTTCCAATAAACCACCAAGCGGGTTCGCTTCGGGATCCACTTCAGCTGACGGAACCGACGTTTCCCCTGGTTCGGTCATCGAGCTGGAGGGTTTGTCGACCGCGATCATTTTGGGCTCAGGCTCAATGGGCTCAGGCTCAATGGGTTCAGGCTTAGCGGGCTCAGGCTTAGCGGGCTCAGGCTTAGCGGGCTCAGGCTTAGCGGGCTCGGGCTTAGTGGGCTCGGGCTTAGCGGGCTCGGGCTTAACGGGCTCGGGCTCAGTTGGTTCTGGCTCCACCGGCGTTGGCGTCACGATCTCGGTTGGTTCGAACTGGGCCAGCTTGGTTACATCGTCACTGCGTTTCGACTTGAGTGCCAATCCGACTCCAAGTGCGGCCAACAGAATGAGGGCACATAAGGGGTAGAGAACATACGGCTTCTCGATCGCACGGTTAATCTTGTCGCGTGTGTTGACGGGCGGATTGCGATGGAGTACGTGGCCTGCTGCGGGTGTCGATGCTTGTTGGCGAGGATTGATTTCGCGAACCGCAGCGGGCATCATGTCGACCGACATGGGTACGGGCGCGGCCGCGACGGCCGGGACCGGCTCGATCGCAATCACGGCTTGATCGTCAAGTTTCTCCAACACCTCGCTTGCCGATGCGGGTCGATCGGAAACCTGCTTTTTTAGCAGTTCATCGATCGTCGTCGCCAAGTCGGACGGGACGCCGGGGATCAGACTGGCGGTGCTCGGGAATGCCTCCTCGCTGCTGTGCTTGCGCAACCAAGCGACATCGGAGTCGACCGAGGCCGCTTGTGAATCGAGAACAAGCGAGTCAAAATTCGGACCAGCGAGCAGTTCCAAAGCGGTAAACCCGAGACAATAAAGATCCGAAGCTTTTCCCAGATCACCGAACTCGCTACGTATCCATTCGGGAGCCAGATATTTCTTGCTCGACGTTGGCATTCGCAGTTCACCATCGAGATCGATTTGCTCGAAGTCGCTAAGCCGAACCGAACCGGCATCGTCAATGAGAATGTTCGAGGGACGGATGGAACCGTGTAGTTTGCCTCGTCCATGCAGAAACTCGAGTGCGGAAAGCAATTGCCGCAGGATGCTGCGAACCGTCGTGCTTTCGATGGCCGCATGCTGGATCTGAGCGGCCAAGTTGCCCTTCATCCGTTCCATCACAATCCATCCTTTTTCAGCAACGACCGTATGGATTCGCAGCATTCCTGGATGTTCGGTTTGGGCCAAGTATTGTGCCTCGCGAAGGAAGCGTTCTTGTCGCTGGGGGTCGGATTTGCCAGCAGTTGTCAGTTCTTTGATCGCAACGTCGCGTCCGAGCGTTAAGTCGAACGCTCGATAGACGACGGTCGTTTTGGTGCGTCCGATCTCTTCGAATAGTTCGTAGTTTGGATGCGTCTGGCTCATCGAGCTGACCGGGGGGTTGGAGGACGTTGGATAACGGCTCTCATTCGCTCGGCATAACGGGTCGTTACAGAAAAACTGCCAGAAAATCTGGACGGATTGTGAAATAGATTCCTGTTTGCCGCGAATCAGTTGCATGACGCTTCACGAAATCTATTCACAAACGACTCGCCGATTCTTACATCCTGTCGTGCATCTGCTCGACGACGAAGACGTTTCAGAGATATTGATCAATGGTCCGGATGTTGTTTACGCCGAACGGGGAGGCCAGTTGACGTTGCAATCGGAAGTCCATTTCGATGGTGAAGCGGCGTTAATGGCTGCGGCTCGCAACATTGCCGAGTATGCCGGACGTCCAATCGGGCCGCGCACCCATAGTGTCGACGCAAGGTTGCCCGATGGGTCTCGCGTCCACCTAATATTGCCACCGAGCAGTCGGGGCGGCGTCTGTATCTCGATCCGAAAATTCAACACCGCCCGTTTAAGCCTAGGGGAACTGGTCACGCTAGGCACGCTGAGCGAGCCATCGGCGCAGTACTTGTCCAATGCGATCAAACAGCACCGCAATTTGGTCATTTCCGGGGGAACGGGATCCGGAAAAACATCGCTATTGAACGCGTTGTCGGCCGAGATCGATTCGAGCGAGCGGATTGTGGTGATCGAAGACAGTTCGGAATTGCAATTACAACAACCCCATACCGTTTACCTGGAAGCCCAACCCGCCGATCGATCGGGCCATCATGCGATCACCATTCGCGATTTGTTTGTCGACTCGCTACGGATGCGTCCCGACCGCATCTTGGTTGGCGAAGTGCGGCGTGAGGAAGCATTGGATTTGATTCAGTCGATGGTATCAGGACATCGAGGCGCGATGACGACCGTCCATGCCTCG
>JGI12048J13642_10643701_pt1 | contig 12384 bp, 12 predicted proteins | sample ElkSlonscriptome_16_FD_13642 | JGI IMG/M metagenome (IMG submission 13642) | reverse complement strand
CCCGCTCACGCGGGGACCACGCGTCCATCATCCGCCCCATGGATCGGACCGACGGCCTACCCCCGCTCACGCGGGGACCACCAGTCCACTCGCGCCACTTTCGGTGTTTCGCGCGGCCTACCCCCGCTCACGCGGGGACCACCCGGTGAGGCTGCCGGAGGAGAACAGAGTGCCGGGCCTACCCCCGCTCACGCGGGGACCACGGGCACGGGCCGTCCCGTTCCGCGTCTGCATACGGCCTACCCCCGCTCACGCGGGGACCACGTCTCATGCTCGCGATGCTGGCCCCATAAACGCGGCCTACCCCCGCTCACGCGGGGACCATCTTGCTGTACTTTGCGGCACGCCGCTGCTACTCGGCCTACCCCCGCTCACGCGGGGACCACTCGGGGTCACATCCACGTCGCCACGTCCGAGCAGGCCTACCCCCGCTCACGCGGGGACCACTCCGACGTCTCCCGCAGGGCCGCCTTGTACCGAGGCCTACCCCCGCTCACGCGGGGACCACGCCGAGCCGATCCGTATTTCCCCGTCGACACAGGGCCTACCCCCGCTCACGCGGGGACCACTGGAACACCGACACCGAGCTCGGATTCTACCGCGGCCTACCCCCGCTCACGCGGGGACCACCCATCCGACGCCTACACGGCAGCGGTCGAGTACGGCCTACCCCCGCTCACGCGGGGACCACTCGAGCGCCGTGGTGTCCTTGTCGCACCAGACGGGCCTACCCCCGCTCACGCGGGGACCACGCGACGTTCAACGAACATAGCGGACTAGGATTCGGCCTACCCCCGCTCACGCGGGGACCACGCGTCACGGTGTCGGGCACGCTACGTCGAAACGGGCCTACCCCCGCTCACGCGGGGACCACATCAGGGGCGTACCATCCTTTTCGAGACGGATAGGCCTACCCCCGCTCACGCGGGGACCACGGGGGAGAGTCTATGAGACTCGGGAATAGCAAGGGCCTACCCCCGCTCACGCGGGGACCACCTGAAGACGACACGCAACGCCAGCCGGTCGGAGGGCCTACCCCCGCTCACGCGGGGACCACCGAGGCCGAGTTCCGGCATCGTTTGCCGGGGGCGGCCTACCCCCGCTCACGCGGGGACCACGTCTACTTTCGCACCCTGACCGCGTGCAAGCAGGGCCTACCCCCGCTCACGCGGGGACCACCAGTTTATCGGGGTCGCGGACCAGAACGAAGTGGGCCTACCCCCGCTCACGCGGGGACCACATGCGGACTTCAAAGCTCGACGTTCCCGCCGTAGGCCTACCCCCGCTCACGCGGGGACCACTGGCTGTCCGGCGGCATCGCGCTGGCGGTATCCGGCCTACCCCCGCTCACGCGGGGACCACGCGGAACCGGAACTGCAACGCTCCCCTCAGACGGGCCTACCCCCGCTCACGCGGGGACCACGGCGTGGGACTGGTCCCGTAGAATTGGGGGCACGGCCTACCCCCGCTCACGCGGGGACCACCATCCAAGCGCACGACCCTCCGACGCCGCAGGGGGCCTACCCCCGCTCACGCGGGGACCACTTCAGGACCAGACCCGACATGTTGCGGACCTGCGGCCTACCCCCGCTCACGCGGGGACCACAGATCGACCTGATAATTCGTGTATCGCCCGTACGGCCTACCCCCGCTCACGCGGGGACCACCGGGATGGTCGCACCCTATGTAGTGTCCACCGAGGCCTACCCCCGCTCACGCGGGGACCACGTCAGGGGAGTTCGTTTCTTTGGTCATGTCTGAGGCCTACCCCCGCTCACGCGGGGACCACTCGTCTCGACGCTTCTCGATCTCCTTCGCCTGCGGCCTACCCCCGCTCACGCGGGGACCACTTTCGGTTCCCTCTCAACGCTCCCCCCCTTCGAGGCCTACCCCCGCTCACGCGGGGACCACCATGTCGCGTGCTCGAGCGCCTCTCCCACGATCGGCCTACCCCCGCTCACGCGGGGACCACGGGCGGATCACGCCTCGGCCTTCGCAGAGGTCGGGCCTACCCCCGCTCACGCGGGGACCACGAGATATCGTCCTTTTCGATCGACTCGGTGACGGGCCTACCCCCGCTCACGCGGGGACCACGGCGTCGCGTGCAACGGGGGTCTCTCGGGACGGGGCCTACCCCCGCTCACGCGGGGACCACTCGTCCTGAATCTCCGCCGTGTACGTGTTCCCGGGCCTACCCCCGCTCACGCGGGGACCACTTCTTGAGCTTGCGAAAGGCGGGGAATCCTCCAGGCCTACCCCCGCTCACGCGGGGACCACGGTGGCTGCTGGTGATCCTGGCGCTACTTGTGAGGCCTACCCCCGCTCACGCGGGGACCACCGAAGGACCGCAAGCGATTCGGCGTCGAACAAGGGCCTACCCCCGCTCACGCGGGGACCACGTCCTGCCGAGACTCTAAACCGGCTATCTATGGGGCCTACCCCCGCTCACGCGGGGACCACGTCGAAGCCATGCACGGGGCGACCGTCGAGCCAGGCCTACCCCCGCTCACGCGGGGACCACTAGCGCCTCGCCTCGTTGAGGCCGCTCTGGAGAGGCCTACCCCCGCTCACGCGGGGACCACTCGACCTCGCCTCGGGAGCGGCGCCCGTAGTCAGGCCTACCCCCGCTCACGCGGGGACCACATGCGGCCGAGGTCCAGCCGCCCTATCCGTCCGGGCCTACCCCCGCTCACGCGGGGACCACGAGCGGAGCGCTCCGAACATCCGGACGGTCTCCGGCCTACCCCCGCTCACGCGGGGACCACGCGACTCGTTCCTCGCGAAGTCGGCGAAGAATCGGCCTACCCCCGCTCACGCGGGGACCACAGGCCGGAGTCGAGCCGGCGGTCCCCTCCTCGAGGCCTACCCCCGCTCACGCGGGGACCACGGCGCCGGATCGATGTATCGAGCCTTCACCCAAGGCCTACCCCCGCTCACGCGGGGACCACCGTCTTCGTCGGGGCTCGCGCGACGCTCTCCGAGGCCTACCCCCGCTCACGCGGGGACCACGAGATATCGTCGTTTTCGATCGACTCGGTCACGGGCCTACCCCCGCTCACGCGGGGACCACTCGGCCATGACCGTTGCGGCCTTCTCCTGTCGCGGCCTACCCCCGCTCACGCGGGGACCACAAGCCGATCCACGTGTACGAATGCCCCTGATACGGCCTACCCCCGCTCACGCGGGGACCACGAAGAAGCCCAGCGTGCCGATCACCTTCGCGTTGGCCTACCCCCGCTCACGCGGGGACCACCGTCCACGATCCAGGGCAACGGCTAGAGATACGGGCCTACCCCCGCTCACGCGGGGACCACGAAGCGAGAAACGGGTTATAGTACGCTCCTGGCGGCCTACCCCCGCTCACGCGGGGACCACTCTTCCTGACAAGATACTGTGGGACTTGGAGTTAGGGAATCCCGAAAATCGGTACGGGGTTTGTTCGGTGTCAGAACTCCAGCTCTACCTCCCGGTCGATCGGGAGCCAACGGCTGACGAGAAGACCCTCCCGACGGGTCACAGCACGGCTCGGATCCCCACGCATGCGGCACTCCAAGCCCTGCTCCGTACGCGAGTCAGGCCAGAGCATGATGGCGCGCGTCTCCGGAGTGGACCACCGCTCGACGCGGTCCCATATCTCATCTCGAACGGATGCAGGAAGGTTCGCCACGTACACTCCGGTCGAAACCTGGAGCGCCCAGGACGAGCAATAGCCGCGGAGCTTGGGTGGCGCGAGTTCAAGAATCAGCAACAGCACCGATCACTCCGGTTGTATCGTCGACGATAGTCTCCAGCAGCCGCTCGGTCCGGAAGAGATCCCGGCAGGCGCGACGCACATCCATTTCCAGCGTGTCCCACGGAGTGGGGTCTGGACCCTGCCTGGACACAAGGCGAAAGGCCAGCGGTACGGTGTGCCGCAGCTTGTAGAGATCTGCTATGTCGAGCACGAATGAGATACGTGAACCACGGTGAATGAAGCCGAGGCCGGATGACATGCCTGTGGCGTTGATGGCCGTCTCTACCACGCCGTACAGGCAGGTGTTGGCAACGTTGAGTGCGAGGTTCGGAGCATCGGTTGTGCCCGCAGGGTTCCCCGGCGTGTATCGACGCCCTCGCCAGATGATCCCCGCAGTCTGGGCGGCGAGCTTGTAGGCTTCCCGGACCCGCGCGCCCTCGATGCCCCGCAGCTGTTCGATGCTCCTGCGCTCCATCCGCACACCGAACCTGCGGAAGAACATCTCCCGCGCCACGGCTAGCGAGAGTTTCGGATCTGCGTAACAACGCACCTGGCGGTCGAGCCACTTCGTGGTATCGGACCACGGCCGGCCTGCCGAGTAACAGCGGACCCCGTGCTCTCCGACCCATTGAATCAGGACACCGTAGGCGGCAGCCAGGCGAATCGCTTCGCTGGTAACACTTGTTCCTGGCCCAACGAGGATGGAAGCTGTGGATCTCGCTGGCACCTCGTACTGCGCCTCGTCATCGCTGTCCGTCAGCACCAGGCACCCGTCGATGACCGCGAGGGACCCCCGTTGGACGTAAAAGAACGAGAGCCGGCGGTTCATCGGGAGCATCGCCGGGCCTGAGCTACCGGCTCAGGTGTCGACGGGGGAGAATCGTACCGGGACGAGACAGACAGATGAGCCCGCACCCGAACGCCTTCGAGCGACCCACCCCGTGCTGGATTGTCTCAACAAAGGATACCGGGTCTGTCACCGTTAGCGTGCCGACGAGATTTGTTGCGACGAATGGGATCGCTCGTCTCCCGTGTCGCGCGGCCTTCCGAAAGCTTCGCTCCATGACGTGACAGCTCTCGATGTCGGCGGAGTCCTCAAGCTTCCGTGCGAGGTAGGCTCGGTAGATGTCGGCCTTGGCGATTTCGGGACCTGGATCGTCTTCGAACTCGGCGTCCCAGACATCAAGCCGCTGCTTCTTCCCAGACGCCCGTGTCTTGACCTGTGTCGCATTGATGCGGACCTCGTAGTCGAGCCGCTGGCCGAGGGTGAAGGTCACGTCGTACGGCCGGGTCTCGACCCGCACCACCTGTCCCCAGTCTCGCGATGCAGGGGACGTGTCTGGGCGAGTGTCGGAGAGGACGAGCACGTTGACACGACGGTCGCCGACCGTGGTCTCTCGGTACAGGAAGCCCCGGTCGTCTCGGTCCCCGAACAGATCGGACACGAGCTGATGCGTGATGTACGTGGCGTTGAACCCGCGCGTGACGTTGAGCGCGAGTCGGACACGGGACAGGAATGGTGTGCTCATGCGTTAGCCGGTACAGGCTGCCGAAACGAGATCACCTCACGTACCCGTGTGAATCTGTTGGTCTCGAAGTCGCGATAGTCCCAGACCTCGCTCCTGGCGGCGTCAGACCATCCCTCATCGTCGCGACGATCGACCCAGAACCTCACGGACTCGCTGTCCATGACTTCCCCCGTGAGATTCGTGGTCAGTGCCTGATAGGCAGACGCTGCCGAAACTCGAGCTCGGAGGATCGGACTGGAGGGCGGACAGCTCCTGCGACCCAGAAATACGGGGCGCGCGGGGCGACGCAACGCGTCCTCGATATCGCCCAGGGACGGAGCTCCAGCGTCGTCGATGCCGAGTGCGACCATGTAAGCCGCATCTGCAAGGTACTCTTTGCGTTGGATATGCGTCCCGCCCGACGAGCCGCCGCCCGGTTCCGTGGGGCCCCATCTGCCCCACCCCGATTGGGTCGACAGGTCCGCGGTCTGGAAATCCCACATACGATCCGGCGCGCGGTCCTCCCGGACGGCGTATCGGAGTCGCTTCTGTAGAGCCGTCGTCCGTGGGGCGTCGCGATGAGTCCACCCCAGAGCATTGGCGAGCAGACCGGCCAGAGCCGACATCCGTGGGAATTCACCGGTCGGTCTGGACGGGTCGATCGCCTCACGACCCCACGACTGCATCGGTGCCTCGAACTTCAAGAGGAGGAAGTCCTGCACTACGCCTCCCCACCAATGATCTGTTTGATCGCAGAGGCCAGATTCGAGCGATCGGGGCCGTCCGCATCTTCTGCGTGAATGGTCGAGAGCACGGCCGATTCGTGTGATGCGCCGTACATCGAGTTCATCCGGTCACGGTAGTCGAGAATTGCCCGTGCGGACCGATCCATCAGGTCCGTTCCACGACCGTCGATCGCATCCCGAAACGCATTCGCGAGGGTGCGAGGCTGGGCACTACCGCGCTCCAGGAGGACGAACTCGGCCCACGCGTAGGGGGCTGTCGATCCTCTCTTCGCACCCGGGCTCTGCATCGCCATCGTCCGGATGAGGTTCGCGACGAGCTCATCCGCCTTGTGGTCGAGGTCTCCAAGGTTATCCCGGAGCTGATTCATGTCGACGACGGCGTAGAGATAGAAAACGCCGCTCGTGAGCTCGGTGTCCTGGATCAGGCCAGCGCCCGCGTCGTCGTCACCATCCTTCAGGGTATCCACAGCGGTGAAGTAGTCGGTCTCGGCAGCTTCAGGATGCGTTGTGATCGCGTGTGCGACACTCACGGCTCCGTCCACGCGAGCGAAGTAGTCACTCGTCACCATACGCCCGAAAAGCGCGGTATCGATCGAGGCCGGCAGCTTCTTCAGTTGCTTCTTGAGCTCCTTCTTCCGGCCTGAATTCAGCGGCTTGAGCTTCTTGAGAGCCTTCACATCGGAGGCGTCGACATCTTCTTTGCGCGCATCCTTCAGGATGTCGGCCGCCAGTTCACCCATGAACTCCGTCTCAGCCCTCGTGAGCACCAGCAGCTGGCCGGTCCGGAGCGGTTGGTCCTTCTTCTCGGCCTTCGTGTCAACGAACTGCATCAGGTACGTCGCGATCGCCTCTGCCTCCTCCTCGCTAGCGCCGTGGTCGGCGATGAGAGGCTCGGCGATACGCCGCTCGTAGATGAGCGTGCTTCGGTCTGCCATGTCTCCGAGCTCCGTCATGGCCGTGTGCTCGCGCCAGTGCTTTTTCAGGCACTGAGACGAGACACGCGTTCGCAGCACGCCTCCGAACGGCACACGTTTCGCGAGGCCCGCATCATCTCGATTGAGTAGCGTCGCGGGGTAGGAAGTGAGCATGTGGATCTGAATCATGTCGCCGTGGGCCATCAGTCTTCCTCGGATACGTGGTTCGAGCTGCGGTGATACGCCGTGAAGTAGTCTCGTGCGAAGCGACGCCGGACCTTCTCGTCGTCCCATCTTTTCAGGAGTGATCCGAAGCGCGCCCAATCGAGTCCGGAGGACCCGAGCTGCGAGAGGAGGCGTCCAGCCTCTCGCCAGGCGCTCTCACGGTCGCGGCGCAGCCACCGAGTGACGCGCGACGGGGAGACCCCAGCTTCGGCGAGCACGCGTCCAGGCCGGCGCCCTGTGTCGTGCCGGTGTTGCGCCATCAGCGCCGTCACGGTCATCCAGAACGTGTCCTCCGCTGCCGACGGTACAGGATCGAGCCGCTCCGTCAGCCGCCAGTATACTTCGGGGGGGACAGCATCCGGAGTCATCCGACGCAATTCGGCGCGCTCTCCGCGACTCACGCCATCCGACCCGATGGTTGCGGCGATCTTCCCGAGTTGGCTGAATAGTGTCGGGGGACCGTCGTCAGGATCGGATGATGGTGGTGTTTGACCCGCTAGCTCGGGAGATCCTTCGGTCATCGTGTCGCCTCCGTCGTGACAGGTTCGGTGTCGTCGACTGCCGTGTTCGTCTTACGGAATGTCCACAGTTTTCTATCCACGTAGCTGAGCGCCGAAACTTCTCGCTCGAGACGTTGTGCGCCGGGAGCCGGAAGTGAGGGCAATGCCCTGTTGAATACGGCTTTGCCTTTGGCGCTCAGTTCTTTGGCCCACTCTTCGATCCAAGCCTCGGATCCAGCTATCTGCTCCCGCGCTGCTCGGAACAGGAAGTCCAGATAGCGTCCGTCTCGATCCGCCCACTCGTCGAGTGCGTTCGTTGAGAGTGCCACAAGCGCGTCGTCACCGGTGTGTGGCCTCGGCTCTCCATGCAAGACGATGCGGGATGCAGCCCGAAGAATGCGCTTCACCTCGTCGATCCGCTCCAGCATCCCGCTGTGCACCTCACGGAAGGGGTCCGGGTCTGAGAAGGTCAGGGCCCCCAGCGAACTCACGGGAAGCGGAATCCTGCGGGTGTGGAAGCCAAGGGTCTTTCCCTGCTCGTATGCGACGCCCTCGAATCGCACCCCGACATTCGGGAGCTCTGCGCTATCCGGCTCGTGGTAGAATCGCTCGACCGAGCGTGAAGGTTGTCCGCGATCACCGAAGCCCAGCAATTCCACGACCTCGGAATATCCAAAGCCGCGCTCCATCACGCCCCGAACCTTCCACTGGTCCTCGTGCTTGGGATTCGGGAACAGAGCTGTGAACGGGTCACCGAACACAGCCCCATCCGTGTGGTCCGTGATCGCCGCGTCGTTCGACGACCGGAAAAGGAAGCCATCGAACCGTCCAAGAGCGTCAGGCGCGCAGATCCGAACCATCCGGGCATAAGGGATGAAGGCCGGATCGAGCTGCGTCGAGGGCAGCGACCCCTTGCCGTCCCAGGCGCGGGTCCAGACCGCCCAGACCGTCCCTTGGAGACCACGCTCATCACGGATCATCGACCAATCTGCAAGCAGTGTCTCGACGCCCCACTGGAAGGTGCGTCCGCCCGCATCGTCGAACTCGATTCCCATGAAGGGGACGCCGCTGCCCTTTCCAGAATTCGAAGGTGTCAGCGCAGTCGGGTAGTTTCCGCGGCCACCGTAGATAACGCCGGATTGGTATTCGATCAGGCCGTACACCACCTCATGAGCGTCCAGATACCGCGCGGCTTCCGACTTTCGCTCGAACTCCTTCGATCCGATAAGTGCGGTCAATTCGGCGATCGCGCGGCGTCTATATCCGGCCTCATCGGGCGTCTCCGCCCCGGTCACTGGAGTCTGGAGGAAGCCGGCTACTGACGGACTTTCGGGCACCAGATCCCAAGCCGACAGGTCACCAGCCGCGTCGATCAGTGCGGCCTCAACTCGGTCAGAGAGCTCCCTGCGAGCCATCTCTGTAGCCGTGGCGATGTCGACCTCCATCGTTCTGAGCGCGCGTGCTGCGCATCGCACGAGAAAGCGATGCCAGTGGCTCCGTTGCTCGATTGTGAGCCCGGGATACCCGGCTACGGGGTCGTCCTCGGTCAGCAGGAGTGCGATCAAGGAGGTGAGGGAGCGCGTGGTCTCTGCACCGTCGGATCCGCGTACGACGAACAAAGACGACGTTAGAACGTTCAGGACGGGCCTGTCGTCGGCATGTGAGTCGCCCATGTCCGCCTTCGTCGGTAGGAGTCGTCGTACGGGACGGAAAACTGCTTGCTGGGTGTGACAGTCCGGACCCGCCCCGCTTACCGTGACCCACCTGACAGTTGATGCGCAAGGAGACGAGATGGGCGATTCCAACACCGCGAGCGGCGCTCGCTTTTGGGCGAAGACGGATGGCTCCGAGTACCATCCGCTGCTCGGCCACTCGGCCGATGTGGCGGCTGTGTTCGCTCAACTCGTAGGCGAAGGATCGAGCGGGCGCCGCCGGCTGGCGCGTGCGAGCGGAGTCGAAGAGGTGGGGCAGCTCGCCCAAACGCTCGTGTATTTGGCTGCTCTTCACGACCTCGGAAAGGTCAACCACGGGTTTCAGGACAAAGCGGGGCCGTGGTGCAATCCGGACCGCGCCGAACGTTGGCAGGTGAGCGGTCACGTTACGCCTGTACTCGGGACGTTCACAGCCGACCGAGAGTTCAAGCGTCTCGTAGCGGAGCTGCTGGCTCCGCTCCCGCTCGACCAGCCGACCGCGCTCGACGCCTTCCTGACCGCCATATGTCATCATGGCCAACCGCTCGACGGACCGAGGCGCTCCCTCCACCCATCCCGTTGGCGAGCGATCTGGGCACCTGACCAGGGGTCGGGCCGAGATCCGATCGCGCACATCCGTCGACTTGCTGACTTCGCGAGCGCGGTGAGCGGCATCGGGGAGGGGCTCGGCGCGCAGACAGTGCCCTGGAACGAAGACGTCTCGAATTTGTTTGCGGGACTTCTGACTGTTGCGGACTGGCTTGGCTCCAATGAACGATGGTTCCCGTTCACGCCGCAGGCCGATACCGACCCCGAGGCGTACTGGAAGGTTGCGAGCACTCGTGCGCGAGAGGCTGTCTCGGCCGTAGGGCTGCATACAGCAGCACCAGCGTTTTCCTCGGTCGGTCAGCGACGGTATGACGAGCTGTTTCCGGACGTGTTTCCCCGGTTCTCACCGACCGAACTACAGCGACTGACCGCTGAAATTGTATTGCCCGAGCCGGGTAGCCGGCTGGTGATCGAATCGGACACTGGAAGCGGGAAGACGGAGGCCACGCTCGCGCTGTATTCGCGGCTACGGGAGGAGGGTAGAGTAGACGGGTTGGTGTTCGCGCTCCCGACCCGAGCGACGGCGACAGCAATGCACGAACGGATCACCGATGCTCTGGCTCGCCTGGCCCCAGACCGTCGACTTCCCACCGTGGCGTTAGCGATGGGCGGGCGATCGCAGCACCAGAGCTCGGGTGGTGCAGGCATGGAGGACGCGCGTCTGTACCCGGACGAGGTCGACCGCATCGGATATCGCTGGGCCTCTCAGAACAGCAAGACGTTCTTCGGCGCCGAGATTGTCGTCGGCACGATCGATCAGGTACTCCTCGCAGGACTCCCGGTGAAGCATGCACACCTTCGCCTCGGGCTGCTTGGCCGACACCTGATCGTGGTCGATGAGATCCATTCCTGTGACCGCTACATGAACCGGATCCTGCGCACGGTCATCGACTTCCACACACGGGGAGGTGGGATCGCCGCCTTCCTGTCTGCCACCCTCGCGAGACGGGCGCGGATGGAGTTGGGAGATCTGGAAGACGAATCGACGCTGGAGGCGGCGGTCGAGACGCCATATCCGTCGCTTTCGATACAGCCGCGACCGTACGCCGTGTGGCAGGTGCATCCAGCAGGGACCGGACGTACCCCAAAAGAGATCGAGTGGGATACGACGGATGACGCGAGTGGTCTCAGTCGGGCGATCGAGCTCGCGGAACAGGGAGCACGGGTATGCATCCTCCGAAACACCGTGAAAGACGCGCGACGAACGGTCGAGGTGCTCTCGGAGCAGGCCGAAGGTCTTCTCTGGCGCCCCTCCGGCGCTGTCCCACATCGACCGCCGTACCATTCCCGCTACTGCGCAGCCGACCGTGAGGCACTCGATCGGGCCGTGCTCAGAGACTTCGGAAAACACGCCGGCCGAGACGGTCCCGGATCGATTCTCGTCAGTACGCAGGTCGTCGAGCAGAGCCTCGACGTGGACTTCGACTGGATGATGCTCGATCTGGCTCCGATCGACGTACTACTCCAGCGCATCGGGCGGCTGCATCGACATGATCGTGATGGTCGAGCTGAGAGCGTCACCACACCCCGCGTCGCCATCCACGCTCCCAGGGAGATGTTCAAACCGCGTGCCGGTGGGTTCGGGCCCCATGGGTGGGGGACCGTCTACGAATCGTGGCTGGACCTGGAGTTGAGTCGAGGTCTTGTCGGTCAGCACGACAGGATTGTGATCCCCGAGATGAACCGGGCCCTCATCGAGGGCGTGTATCATGAGGAGGCCAGATCAGGCTTCGTAGATGCTCATCCTGAATGGTCGGAAGCGGCGGACCACGACGAGGGGGTGCGGACCGGGCGGGAGGCCCACGCCCACCTAGCCGCCCTCGATCTCTCCGTGAGCTACCCCAGCCAGGCGCCCCAATTCAGGCGGGCGAAAGAAGAGAACATCCGTACCCGCTTGGGCGATGACCGAATCGAGGTTCGTCTCAATGAGCCCGTCGCAGCTTGGTACGCACCGAGTCAGTCGTCGAACTCCGTGGCACTTCCGTTGCCGAAGTTGGTGAACGCGGGGGTGGAAGACTTCCTGGATGTAGTCGCGGAGGGCCAGTCGACTCCTGATGATGTTTCCATGTATCGCGTCGGCGAGACAGGAGTGCTCACATACGGTCCGGACGGGTGGAGTTTCCAACCACGACCTTGACCGGCTCGACTCAGACCTGGGAGCATCTGCCTGTATGTGCCGTGCCCCGCCGCCAGCCGTGGGCGGACCGGCTGGCGACAGTTGCACCAGACCTGCACTTAGCGCGGTGCACGGTTGAGCGCCTAATTCCCGGCGCCACGTAGACTTATTGAAGACTTGACTGCACACCCCCCAGAAACACAAACGCCCCGAAACGACCGAAGTCGTTCCGAGGCATCGTGTTACCCAAGTGGAGCCAGCCGGGCTCGAACCGGCGACCCCCTGCTTGCAAAGCAGGTGCTCTCCCAACTGAGCTATGGCCCCTCGCCGAGTAAGGTAGGG
>JGI12048J13642_10098078_pt1 | contig 12400 bp, 9 predicted proteins | sample ElkSlonscriptome_16_FD_13642 | JGI IMG/M metagenome (IMG submission 13642) | reverse complement strand
CAAGACTCGCCTGCGGAGGCGAACGAAGGAGCGGCGAATGCGACAGCAGCCGCAGCGACAAAATTAAACAAACTTTTCATCTTTGTATCTCTTTTTGGTAACAAGCGTTGAGTGTTAGAAACGTTTTTTCCAGAAGGTGCCTGGAGGAGAGAATCGAAGACTTGCTGCCGGCAAACAGCTCGAATCTTTCCTTTGCTTGAATGTTAGAGGCACGTCAAGCGGCAAAAGAAAAAAATTTCCAAACCAGGACTTCTCGTCTCTTGCTCGCTAGTGTCTTGCTTGGGTGATCCGCATCAGCCATGCTTTACAAAGGTCAGGCCACTGCGACGCGCCTTCGACATTGTGGGCCATTCCCAAGCCGTGCCCCCCTTCATTGAACAAGTGCATCTCCACACTGACGCCGTGTTCAACGCAAGCTCGGTAGTACTGCAAGCTGTTTTCGACAGGGACGGCTTGATCAGCAGCGGTGTGAAACAGGAATGCAGGTGGCGTGTCTCGGTTCACTTGCGCAGGATTGTTTAGCGATGCCAATAGCTTTGGATCTGGATCGGATCCCAACAAATTCTTTTGGCTGCCTCGATGCGTATAAGGTGTCCCCATCGATAAAACACCGTAACAAAGGATGCTGAAGTTGGGTCGCGATGACACACGTGCGATCGGGTCTTCCGAATCACCGCGGACTTGTGCAAAGTGGGTCGACACGGTCGCAGCCAAGTGCCCGCCTGCGGAAAAACCGATCACGCCAATTTGATCGGGATGAATGTTGAATTCGCTGGCTCGAGCACGCAACGTTTGAATCGCTCTTTGTGCATCATGCATTGGAGCAGGATGCCCATAGCCTTCACCACCATTCCCTTTGCCTCGCAAACGGTAGGTGCAAACCGCAGAGCTGATTCCCATCGATTCGAACCAGCTAGCGAACTCGTTGCCCTCGTGATCCATCGCGTGCCTGCTATAGCCGCCACCGGGAAAAATCACGACCATGGGAGTCGGCGAATCCGATTCGGCCAATCGAATGTACAGTAGAGGATTATCACCTTCAGCGGTAAAACGGGCGCCCGGGACTCCGGATGGCCAAACCGGTTCGGTTAGCGTGTTGGGAGCGTCAGCAAGTGCGGTAGAAACCAATACGGGGGGCAGGGTGATCATCAGCAGGCTCAGCATTAATAGCGAGAGAGAAGCAGTGGAAAAACGCGACATCATCAAGAAAGCTCCTAGGTAGGTGAGGCAATGGCGACAGCAAAACCAATCGATGGGATCGCTGGATTCAAGCCTATCGGTGATTCGGGGAGGCGTCTAAATCGGCTTAAGTCTAGACTCCGACTTTCATGTTGCGATGATTCCAGACGCTCGGGTTATTGTAGCGTATCGCTGCGACGCTAGGATAATCGGAATTGAAAACCAATGACAAAGAACGAAAGCTTATTGTGACCGTGACTTCTTCTCCGACACAGCCCTCCGACGAGCGTATTGGCGAGAATGGAACGGGGATCGCGTGGCGTCTATCAATGTGGTGGACTATTTTGCAAACCGCTTTGGAAGAGCGGTTGGTTTACCGAGGTGATTTTGCCATCGGCACCCTGATGCGTTTTTTGCCGATCATTACACAGATTTTCTTGTGGTCCGCCGTCTTCGATGCAATCGGTGCTCAATCATCCGTTGACGATGCGGGTGTAAGCTCAGCTGACGACATGACTCAAGGTTTGGAAATCGGCGGTTTCGGCTTCCGCGACATGGTTGCCTATTACTTATTGACGATGATCGCTCGTGCGTTTTCAAGCATGCCAGGTCTAGCGTCGGGGATTGCTTTGCAGATTCGTGAGGGCGAGATCAAACGCTACCTGATTCAACCGATTGACTTAATTGGGTTTCTACTGTTGACTCGCATTGCTCACAAATTGGCTTACTATGCAATCGCCGTGTTTCCGTTTGCTTTGGTGTTTTATCTATGCCGCGACTTTTTTGCCGGCGGCTGGCCACCCGCCCATGTACTGGTCGCCTTCATCGCTTCGCTCATCATGAGCTTTTTGATTGGATTCTTCTTTGAAGCTGCGATCGGGATGATCGGTTTTTGGTTCCTAGAAGTCTCGTCGCTGCTGTTTATCTTTATGCTGTTCTCGTTCTTTTTGTCGGGGCATATGTTTCCGCTCACACTACTACCTGAAGGTGTAGGCACGTTTGTGCAGCTATTGCCGTTTAAGTATCTAGCCTATTTCCCCGCAGCCGTTTTTTTGGGTAAGATTCCCGAAGATCAGCTGGCGTTTGAAATGATGGTCCAGGCCGGATGGTTGGTTTTCTTTATCGTGCTTTGCCGGGTCGGCTATGCTCGAGGCGTCAAACGTTATAGCGGATTTGGTGGGTAAACAGCATGAGCCATTCGAATTTAAGCCAGTCCGACAACATGAGCCCGTTCGAGGGGCAAGTCGCCAAACGAGTCGGTCCTCATTATGGCAAGGTCTTTTTGACTTTCGCCCGTAATAGTTTGGTGCGCGATATGACGTTTCGGCTGAACTTTATTTTGCAGTGTCTTAGCAGTATCGGTTGGACCGCGATGAATGTCGGTTTCTACTTGATCTTGTTTCAATATACTGGCAGCATTGGCGAGGACACCGGTTGGGATCAAGATCGGTTCTTTATCTTTTTGGCAACGACGTGGTTCATCAATGCTTTGGTGCAAGCGTTCTTTATGCCGAACGCTCAAGAGTTTAGCGAGATGATTCGTACCGGCGGACTCGACTTTGCGCTGTTAAAGCCGATCGACACCCAGTTCTTGATTTCGTTCCGCCGCATTGATTGGAGCGCTTTGTCGAATTTCGTGGCTGGTTTGCTGATTTTAGGCTATGCACTCTATTGCTTGGCGACACGGCAAGACGATCCGATGATTCCATCGGCAATGTCCGTGGTTCTGTATCTGTTTTTTATTCTTTGCGGTGTTGCGATCATGTATAGCTTGATGATCTCGCTAAGTGCGACCAGTATTTGGTTAGGACGGAATCAGACGCTCTATAATTTCTGGTTCTACATCACCAACTTCAGCCGCTATCCGATGGAGATCTACAACCGCGGCTGGGGGCAATCGCTCTACGGCTTCTTTACGTTTGTGATTCCCGTACTGTTGGTGGTCAACATTCCCGCGCGTTTATTGGCGAAGCCCATCGATCCTCGGACTGAGTACGAATGGATGCTGGTCGGATGGGGACTCTTGGCGACACTGTTGAGTGTGATACTCAGCCGATGGGTGTTCAAAATGGCGCTGCTGAGTTACCGAAGCGCTAGCTCTTAGCGCTACGAACGATGGTTCGGGAATTTTGCCTTCTCCTTGGTGCTAAGCGGTCAAGCGGTTTTCGCTGCACAGCCGAATGTTGTGTTTCTGCTTAGTGACGACCAAGGTTGGAACGACTATGGATTGATGGGGCATCCACACCTGCAGACACCGAATTTGCTCACGCGAAAGTGATGGCGCTGGTACAGGACAAGATGCACTCGATGCCGAAGGTTGCCCTTGTCGGTCTTGTATCACGAAAAGGTCGGCACGCTGCTTGCCGGCAGCCCGATGAAGCGTTTTCGTTGACCCCGCGAATCGAGACTCACAAAGATAATATTTGGTACACCCAGCCATACACTCCCTCTCCTTCTTTGAGGGCGTGACGCTCTTCCGCTACAGCTTCGTGTCCGCGATTAACCGGATGGCTTCTGGCATCGCGATGCACTCTTGCTCGAAAACCCGAGCGGCCAATGTGTCGGCGGTATCGTCTAAGCGAACCTCGCATGCTCGTTGCACAAGGATCGGGCCGTTGTCGTATTCATTGTCGACGTAGTGAACCGTGCATCCCGTCACCTTAACGCCTCGATCGAGAATCGCTTGGTGGACGCGGCTTCCGTACATCCCTGGGCCACCAAAGGCGGGTAACAACGATGGATGAATGTTGATCACTCGGTTCTCAAAATCAGCGGGGATCAAAACGTGATTCAAGTAGCCCGCCATCACGACCAAGTCGACATCCGCTTCACGACAAGGCTCGAACATTTGTCGCGAATGATCGTCAGGATTTGGATAATCCGATTTCCGGACGATTCGAACATCCATTCCTTCGTTGCGGGCGATTTCGACGCCCCGCACATCGCGACGACTACTGATCACGACACGAATGTCAATCGGCAATCCGTGTTGATCGCGATGATGAATGAGGTTTTGTAGCGTTCGGCCACTGCCACTAAGAAAAACACCGATCTTCAAATGGCGATCGGTCATTTGAGTGATTCCCTTTGTACAAAAATTTGGCCGAACTCGGTGTCGATCGGCGAGACCGCATCGATCGCTGAATCGGTCAATTTGCTCGTCAATGTTTCACCGCAAATCAAATCGTGATGCTGCCGAACGGCTGCTAAAACATCCGCGTCGGTTGTGACGACTGCCACCACGATTCGGTCGGTATAGTCACACTTGATCTCTTTCCGTTGGCTTTGGATCGTGCGAATCAAGTCTTTGGCAACACCCTCTTGTCTTAGTTCGTCGGTAACTTCCGTATTGAGCACCACGACGCATCCGCTGCCTTGGGCGGCTGCCCAGCCTGGCTTGGCCTGCAAACGAACTTCGATATCCTTATCATCAAGCTCGATCGACTCGCCCGCCGGTAAATCAATTTTCACGCTGCCATCGCGGCTGAGTGACGCGAGCAGCGAGTTGCCGTCGGCTTGGCTCAAGGCCCTTTTCACGGCCGGGATGTTTTTTCCAACGCGAGGCCCCAAGCGTTTGAAATTCGGTACAACGTTGTATTGGACATACTGCTCGCCATCGGTCGTGTAGTCGACCGCTTTGACGTTCAACTCTTCGCGGATGAGCGAATCGTGCGTCTTGAGCCAAGCAATTTGCGAATCGTCGGTCAGCACGACTTCCACTTTCGAAAGCGGTAGTCGGACTTTCAATTTTGCATCCGCGCGAGCGGCACGACCGAGCGACGCGATTTCGCGAAGCAGTCTCATGCTTGTCGATAAACTGGTATCGACCCGTTCGCTATGTCCGGCGGGGTAATCGCAAAGGTGGACGCTCTTCTTTGCCTTTTCAGCGAACGGTGTACTCAATTGCTTCCACAACGTTTCCGCTAGAAACGGGACAAAGGGAGCAATCAGTTTGGTGGTTTGCAGCAAGGTTTCATACAGTGTCCAATACGCATCGTACTTATCGGGGGATTCCGTTTCGCTATCCCAGAACCGATCGCGGCTGCGACGAACGTACCAATTACTGAGTGCATCGACGAACGATGTCAATGCTTGACAGGCGTTGTAATTATCGAGTGCATCCATTCGCGACACCACGATCTCGATCGTTTGGTTGAGTTCCGAAACGATCCAGCGATCGATTTCGCTTCGCTCTTTGACGTCACGATAGGTTGGTGAAGAAGCGAAAGATTCGGGCGACAATTGTTCGTCGGCATCGTTGGCGGTTGTCGGATCAAAGCCATCGATCTCGGCGTAAATACTGAAGAAGCTGAAGACGTTCCAAAGACGGAGCAAGAATTCAGGGATCGAATCCTTGATCGATTGTTCGCGGTATTGGATCGCGGTCCAAGGTGGTTGCCCGGCAAAGAAAAACCAACGCAGCGCATCGGCACCGTATTTGTCAAAGATTTCGCTCGGCTCGCGGTAATTCTTTTTCTGCTTGCTCATCTTCTTGCCGTCTTCGCCGAGCATCAAGCCGAGCACGATACAGTTGCGGTAAGGATGCGGGTATGCTTGATCGGAAAGAACGTTCAAACCGGCTGTTTCTGCATCGCTGGCCTTGTTTTCCAAAGGCAACGATTCATCGCGGATGTGTGCACCTTCGCCGAACAACATCGTGCTGATCGCCAATTGGCTGTAGAACCAACCTCGGGTTTGGTCAAGTGCTTCACTGATGAAATCGGCAGGAAATTGATCGCGGAATCGTTCGTCGTTCTGCTGTGGCCAACCCCATTGGGCGAACGGCATCGCACCGGAGTCGTACCAGCAATCGATGACCTCGGTAACCCGCTGCATCCTGGAATGATCGGCGAAAGGCGAGGCGTAGGTGACCGCGTCGATGTAAGGTTTGTGGACCTTTAAGTCATCAGCAAGTTCGGGGGCTTCCGCTTTCGCTTTTTTCCAAACCTCGGTTCCACGGACGTCGGATTTGGCCATCAACTCGTCATAGCTACAGATCGCTTCGGCACGTCCGGTCTTTTCGCACACCCAGATTGGCAGCGGAGTACCCCAGTATCGTTCTCGCGAGAGTGCCCAATCGACGTTCGATTCCAAAAAGTTGCCAAAGCGTCCGTCACGAATATGCTCCGGTTGCCATCCGATTTTGGAATTGTTTTTCAACATCAAGTCGCGAAACTTGGTGGTGCAAATGAACCAACTTTGCCGAGGGTATTGGATCAACGGATCTTCGTCGGCACGCCAACAGAACGGGTATTCGTGAAGGTATTGTTCGAGCAGCAATAGCCGATTCGATTCGCGGAGCAGGCGTGAGAGCGGCTTGTCAGCATCTTTGACCCACGTCCCTTCCATTTCAGGGAACTCGTCATTGAACTTGCCGTTCGAGGCAACGGCACAGAGCAATTCGGGCCGATCGGATTCGACGAAACGCGTTTGCTCGGCCACGAGTACCTCGTAATCGACCTCGCCAAACGCGGGCGCTTGATGAACGATGCCGCTACCCGAATCGGTCGTCACGAAATCTGCCGAAACGACTCGCCACATCAAAGGTTCGCTTCCGCCGCTGCGAAGTTTGCCCGTTTCTTCGCCCCGTGTTTTGTAGTAGTTGTCAAACGGCGGCACATAGCGTTTGCCGATCAACGATTTGCCCGAGATCGTTTCGAGGACGGGTAATTCACGCTTTAGTTTCGAAGCAATCGTTTCGACCAGCGCCGATGCAATGACCAATTCGCAGTCGAGTTCATCATCTCGGACGACGGAGTATTCGAGTTCGGGGTGGACCGCAGCGTACATGTTGCTCGGCAGCGTCCATGGAGTGGTCGTCCAAACCACCAACGAGCGGTTGGAATCGAGCAAAGGGAACAGCACATAAACGCTGGGGTCGGCGACTTCGCGGTATCCTTGACCGACTTCGCCCGCTGACAACGCGGTACCGCCTTGAGCCCACCACCAAACGATTTTGTGGCCTTGATATAACAGGCCCCGTTCGAACAAGTTCTTCAAACTCCACCAAACGCTTTCGACATAGCTTTGGTGATAAGTCACGTAGGCTTTTTCGAGATCGACCCAGAACCCGAGACGGCGGGTCAGTTGTTGCCACTGCTGCATGTACCGCCACACGCTTTGTTGGCATTTTTGGATGAACGGTTCGATACCGTACTGTTCGATCTCTTCCTTACTGTGGATGCCCAGTTCTTTACCGACTTCGACTTCGACGGGCAAACCGTGAGTATCCCAGCCAGCTTTTCGCTCACAGCGATAGCCTCGCATCGTCTTATACCGCGGGAACAAGTCCTTGATGCTGCGGGTCAAACAGTGCCCCGGGTGGGGCATACCGTTGGCCGTCGGCGGGCCTTCATAGAAGACGAACGATGGAGCATCCGCTCGCTGGGCCAACGAAGCCGCGTAGATGTCGTGCTCATCCCAAAATTTCAAGACCTCAAGTTCAAGACTCGGAAAGCTGGGACTGCTAGCGGGGGCTCGAAACGGGCTGATCGATTCAGACATCGGTAAATCGGTTTGGAAGTGAAGTGAGGTAGAAAGCTTCTACGTTTGACCGCGTGCCCATCGGGCCGCGACCGTTCGCAATACGCGGGGCGATGCCCGCGCGGTTCAACGATTATCAATCGGGGGGAAGTTCATCGTCGTCGACGTCATCGAAGTCGTCAAAATCTTCAAAGTCTTCGACTTCATCGTCATCCTCGCCCGTGCTAAGCCCAAATTCGGCACTGATTTCGTCATCGATCTCGATCTCATAATCATCCTCGAGCTCTTCTTCGAAGTCGTCGTCGAAGTCGTCGTCGAAGTCATCTTCGTCAATGTCATCGAATTCATCAATGTCATCGTCTTCATCAAGTCCATCATTGAACCCTTCGTCGGTACTGACTTCATCGTCGTCGATGCCAAAGCCATCGTCTTCGCGATCCACCGCGTCATCGTCATCGTCATCGTCATCGTCTAAATCGTCGTCATCCTCATCGAGACTGGCAAGCGGCGTCTCGAAACTCAGAGGGCCTGCGGCGAGTTGACCGGAGACGTTTGTGGGGAAAGAGGTCTGCGAATCGGCAAAGGTTCGGTGAATGTCGATGGACTTGCTAGCCGGATTCGATTGCAAAGATGCGATAGACATGGATCGGGACGTCTCGAAAAGATTCGTGAAAATGATGCGGTCTAGGACGGGAAGGGTGCTGAACGTGCGGGAAGCCTATCCCAGATAAATTTGCTGCACAATAACATCCAAGGCGGTGCGGAGCGAGATAGCCCGAAGTTTAGGCAGTTTAGGTGAATTCACAAGAGTTTCTCGGTCATTCAGATTTTGTCAACGCCGCCCGCTCCAATTTGCCGATTGTGGAATGGAGCACTATTTTGATATCTGTGATCCTGCTCACAAGCCGACTAATCAATTTCCCAGCTCGAATTTGGCGAGAAACCAGAAAAAGCTGCCTTATTCTTTGCAGTTTCTCAGCCGCCCGGCATCAGGTAGGGCATCGATTGCCCCCGCGATCGCCATTTGCAAGCTAACGGACAAGCTAACGGACAAGCCAACGGACGACGGACACGACATGAAAAAATTTGCCAAATGTTCTGGCTATTTAGCCTCGATTGCCTTTTTCACGATTCTGGGCGGTTGTGCGGGACGCCAGTATGCTCATTTGCTCAAGCATGATGATGTCGACATGGTTGGCAGCCATGCGGCGGGTGCAGCGACTTGGAACCCACTCGTCGACGAATCGGTCGCCAAGATCCTCGGTCGATGTCCGCCAGCGATTGAAACCGTTGGTTTCGAGATGGCTGGGCAAACGACTATGGGGCAAACGACCATGGGGCAATTAGCCGGGCATCAACCGCTCGGCAGCGAGATCGGTTCCGCATTGGCGACGGGACCGGCCAGCGTTTGTTTCATTGGGATTGAGAACAAGAGTGCGGAAGAGTTGCTTGATTTCAAAGACCAGCTTTATGAGCGAATCGACTCACAGATTAATTCAGCCGAGACGTTTCGCTGCATCAGCCGGCGGATGGTCGACGCAGCTTTGTTGGAAACTCGATTGCGGCCCGATTCATTGTTCTTACCCGAAAACCGTCAGATCTTTGCCGCATCGCTGGGCCGAGCCGGAACGCCAGTCGACTACTTGCTTTACGCAACGATCACCAGTGGCACCACGGACCGCAATAAAAGTAGCCAACGCGATTACGTGCTGACACTCGAAATGGTCAATTTGCATACAGGCGATTTTTTGAAGGAGTCGGCAAAGATCCGCAAAGGCTATTCCAAAGCCCGAACGGGCAAATGGTGGAACTACGGCCCCTTCGGCCAAGCGGACGGCTAGTCGCCGAGGACCTTATGAGCCGCCAGCGACCGGACGGTACTGAAGAGGTAACGAAGCGACGATTTCGCATGAAATTCATCCACCATTTCGTCGGCATCCTGCTGCTGCTCTTATGCAGTAGTGTTGGCTGTGCGCGCTCGCTCGCCCGCATCGACGTGGCGCGTGACGCCTTTGCGGTTGGCGACTTGACGATCGCCGAAGAGACGTTGGTGGATCTGTCGCAATCGAAGGATCGCTTTTCCTCCGCTGCGGCGCTCGACTTGGCCATGGTCGAGTTAGCTACGGGCGATGCCAAATCGGCGGAGCAGCGGTTTCGGAAACTGCGAGATGAGTTTGATTCGCTACCAAAGGTTGCGCCTGTGCATGAGGCTGCGGCGATGGTCAGCGACGATACCGCTCGCATCTATCGCCCTTCGGCCTACGAACAAATCATGATTCGTGCCATGTTGGCGGTTTGCTCATTGGCAACCGATGGTGCGGACGCTGAAAGCTATGCGCTACAAGCCGCGATGCGGCAATCGGAATTGGCCGAGGAGGCCAAGGGCCGCGGGATCGAAAACGTTTCGGCCATTTATCAATCGATCGCATTCGCTCCCTATTTGCGCGGCGTTCTTCGCGAAGCGACGCATCACGATTACGACGATGCGGCACGTGCCTACCAACTCGTCAGTGCTGTGGAACCTCGCTTCTCGGCGGTTTCAAACGATATTGCTCGAGCTAACTTGGGAAGTCACAGTAACCCCGGACATGGTGTTCTCTACGTGATCGGATGTGTCGGAAGGGGCCCCGTGCTGAAAGAAGTCGAGGCACCGACGACAACCGCAGCGATGCAGATCGCTTCCGCAGTGCTGAATGTAACGACGAATCAGAAAGACGGCGGGAAGGATCGAGCCTTGGCGTTGGCGAATATCGCTTCGGTCAAAGTCCCCCAAGTCGTCACGCCGCCTTCCGAAGTGATTGGTTTGGGAGTGCGAGCGGACGGGGTGGCGATCGGCGTGACCGAAACGTTGACGAGTGTTAGCGAATTAGCGACGAAGCAGACCGAGGCCGAGATGCCATGGACGATCGCGCGGGCGGTGATGCGGCGAGCGGCGAAAGAGACGACCGTAGCAACCGTGGGCAATCAATTGGGACTTTCGGGTGCCGCAGGATCGCTATTCCATTTCGCCGCAGCCTCGGCATGGAGCGGCAGCGAACGCGTCGACACACGGTGTTGGGGGCTGTTGCCGCGAGAGATCCAGGTGCTCCGAGCCGAACTGCCAGCCGGCCACTATACGATCTCGCTCAGCTCAATCGGACGATCGGGCCACCCGATTGGTGGGGGTGTCGAGCGCCCGGTGACGATTATTGACGGACGAAACGAGTATCTGATCGCAATCGCCCCTGACGCGACAATCTACCTTGCGAGGTAAGACGTCCAAGCTTGACTCGAGTGGCTGGTTTTTCTTAGGGTGGACTCGTTATGGCATTCTCTCGTTTACGTTGGTTTAAGTAATCATGTCGTTTGGGCGACGCACGATCGATCGTCGGCGGCGGGTTCTCTATTCGACTCAGCAAGCTGATCTGGCAAATTCGACGGCGGCTAGTCGCCGCGCGGCGGAGCATTTGCGTGAAGCTCGAAAGCCGACCGCAGCCTTTGGATCGCGGGTTCATCGACGACTTCGCGGTCGATGGTTCTCGCTGGTTCCCGTCAAACGCCGCACGTTGATCGGCGTGACCGGGGCGATGTTTGCAATCGTCCTGCTGCTTTCGATCGCCCATTACGCTTCGGTCGCTTGGCCATCGGTTGCCAATCGTCCCGAAATTGCACGTCCACTTAGGCTCGATCGAGCCGATAGTTTCGGGAAATGGGTCGAAGCGATGTTACTGGCCCTATCCGCCGGGGCCTCCCTTCTAATCTATCAAGTGCGCCGCTACCGGATCGACGACTACGTGGGGCAATACCGATTGTGGCGTTTGGTAATCATTACATTGGTACTCTCAAGTGTTCATTCGTTGGTAGGGGTGGTGAATTGGGCGGGCGCGATTTTGGACAGCGTCCTCGGACAACGCGTCGCTTTGGCAGGAAATGATTGGCTCCGACTCGTGCTTTCGCTCGGTGGTGCCGTGTTGGCGCTGCGAATGATTGCCGAAGTCCGCCGCTCAAGCTGGTCTCTCGTGACCATGATCGCCACATGGACTTTTATTGCCATTCCCGCTAGTGCGAGTTGGAACTTTATTTTGGTCGACAGCGTGGGCAAATGGACGATCGTGACCTGTTTACCGTTGATCGCTTCAGCCACTTTATTTGCTTCACTTGGTGGCTATTTGCGGATGCTGGTTCGACAAGTACGCAAGCTAGAAGAAAAAGATTCGCTCGCCGATCGCTTCGCAGAATTCAAACAAAGGTGGCTGACGCGATCGAAGGATATTGTCCTGGAAAAACAGGCAAGCGAAACCGCAGGACCACCGAAACCGGAGCCGAAAACAACCGTCGAAGCCAAGGCCGAAACCGTAGGCGAAGCCGAAGCAGCGGAGGAGCCCAGGAAAAGGAAGCGGCGATGGTTTGGGCTGCGAGCGGCCAAGCGAGAGACTGCTTCAAGAACCGATACGAGTCCTGAAACGAACGAAGAAGAAGAAATCGAAGAGCCCGCCACCGAGGCGGACTCGCAGCCGCAGGATGAAAGCGGAAACGATTCGGGGGGCAAGAAACGTCGCTTCTCGCTCGGCTTTTTAAAGCGAAAACCGAAGTCCGCGCCAACACCTGGGGGTGAAGCGGACGAGGATCCAACCGACACGGACGAAGCTCCGCCAGCGGCGGCTTCGCCACGCAAACCACCTCTGCAAGTGAATCGTCAGCAACGCGACGAAAATAATGACAGCGGCGATCCTGACGATTCGAACGAGCAAGAGGACAT
>JGI12048J13642_10257749_pt1 | contig 12402 bp, 8 predicted proteins | sample ElkSlonscriptome_16_FD_13642 | JGI IMG/M metagenome (IMG submission 13642) | reverse complement strand
CTGAGAAAGAAAAACAGCATGACCCCGCCGAGGCTGAATCCAAAGAAGCCCAAGACGCCGCTGAACCTCCGGGTAACGAAGTAGAGAGTAAGGCGCAAGACAAACAAGTTGGGGAAATGAACCAACAGCAGCCTGGAACCTTTAATGCGAAGGCTTTCAAGGCAAAGCTGATGGAAAAAATTGGCGCAATTATTCCTGATAACGAAGAAGACGCCAAAAAATTCAAGGAGAGTAATCAGCTTGATTCGGTGAAGCAGGATGTCTCCTCACAAGTAACTGACGAGGAAAAAAAAGCAGCCGGTCCCATTGAGCAGAAAACCAAAGCCGCCCCTGATACCAGTGGTGTTGAACCGAAACCCGTCACGCCAATGCAGCCGCCAGAAGCGGGAGCTGCGCCAACTGATATTAATGCCGAGAAAGCTGCACCGAAGCCAAAACCTGATGCTGAAGTATCCGCACCGTTTGAGGCAAATAGTCAAGAACTAGATGACGAGTTAGCCAAGGCGAAAGTCCCGGAAGAGACACTGGAAAAATCAAATGAACCACAGTTTGTGGACGCGCTAAGTGCGAAGAAAGAAGCACAAACCCACGCTAAAGAAGCCCCACAAACCTATAGTCGGGATGAAAAAGCCACTATCAATAAGGCTGAAGCGGAAGCACAAACGACGAGCCAAACTCAGCTCCAGGGAATGCATGGTGAGCGTTCACAACTGTTGAATCAGGTGATGGGCGCTCAGAGTGAAACTCAGGGCAAGGATACCCAGGAACGGACTAAAATTGCCAACCATATTAATGGGATCTACCAAGATACGAAGAAAAAGGTTGAAGACGTTCTTAGTAACATAGATGAAGAAGTAACCAAGAAGTTTGATGCAGGTGCTGCAACTGCCAAGCAGATATTTGAGAATTACGTTGACCAGAAAATGGAGGCGTGGGAGGATGAGCGCTATGGTGAATGGTACGACGTAACTGGATGGGATGAGCGAATTAGTGATAGTTGGCATGGGTTGCCACCGGAGGTGAATCAATTCTTTGTCGATGGGCGGCAAAAGTATCTCGATTCAATGGATGGAACCCTGACCGACATTGCTAATTTTGTTGCCCAAAAACTGAATGAAGCTAAACAGAAAATTGCTGAAGGCAAGCAGAAAATTCAGGAACACGTTGCGGGTTTGCCGGAAAATCTCCGGAAAGTCGGACAGGACGCGGCACAGAACATTCAAGGTAAATTTGATCAATTAGAAGAGAGTGTTAATAACAAGCAAGATGAGTTAATTGACTCCCTGGCACAAAAATACAGTGAGAACCTGCAAGAGCTTGATGCCGACATTGAGAAACGGAAAGAAGCAAATAAGGGTCTGAAAGATAAAGCGAAAGACGCCATTGTGGGAACCGTTCAAACCATCATGCAACTGAAAGACATGCTGATGGGCGTCTTGGCAAAAGCCGCTGGTGCCGTGGAGAAAATTATTCTCGACCCGATTAAGTTCTTAGGGAATTTAGTTTCTGGGATTAAGCAAGGGTTCCAAAGCTTCGTTGGCAATATCTGGGAGCATCTGAAGAAAGGGTTATTGGGTTGGCTGACGGGTACGATGGCAAAAGCTGGTATTCAAATGCCAGAAAGCTTTGATCTCAAAGGCATCTTCACCTTAGTGATGCAGGTGCTAGGGTTAGCCTATGACTCGATTAAGTCACGGACAATCAAGGCTCTGGGTAAGAACGGAGAGAAGATGTTCAATGGGTTAGAAAAGACCTTTGAAATCTTTGTCATCTTGAAGAATGAAGGATTAGCGGGTCTGTGGCAGTTCATTCAGGATAAGATTGGTGACCTGAAAGTGATGGTAATTGATACCATCCAGAATTTTGTGATTGAGAGTGTGATTAAACAGGGTGTGCTGTGGGTAATTAGCCTGTTGAATCCAGCCTCGGCGTTTGCCAAAGCCTGTAAGATGATTTACGACATCATCATGTTCTTCATTGAGCGCGGTAGCCAGATTGTGGAGTTGGTGAACGCGGTGATGGAGTCGGTGACAGCTATTGCCAATGGGGCGCTGGGTGGAGCCGCGAAATTGATTGAGAATGCTTTATCTAAAGCGCTCCCTGTGGTGATTAGCTTCATGGCGAGTCTATTAGGCTTAGGTGGCATTAGTAAGAAGGTTCAGGAAATCATTCAAACTGTAAAAAGACCGATTGATAAGGCGATTGGTTGGTTGATTTCTCAAGCGGTGAAGTTTGCTAAGAAGATTGGTAAGAAACTTGGATTTGGGAAGGATAAGAAAGGTAAGGATGGTAAGCCAGATGAACGCACAGACGAGCAAAAGCAAGCAGACCTTGAACTTGCTCTGCGCGAAGCTGATACTCTTGCCCGGAGCAAACAACCAGAAAAAGAGCTTAAAGCATCTCTTGCAGCCATAAAGGCAAAATATAAAATGACAGTGCTTGAAGTTGTGATCGACAAGCATGGACCAAAAGAAGATGTCGTGCATGTCCACGGGGAGATTAATCCAAGTCTCAGCTTCCCACCATTCACTAGACCAACGGTTGGGTGGAAATTGGCATCGGGTGGCTTGAAAGATCACGAGAACAAAATTCTAGCATCAGGGAAGGACGTGCATCTCTTCACACGGCATGGTGAGAATGTTGCTGAAGTTGATATGGAGGCTGAGTTAGAGCAACGCCGTGAAGACTTCAAAAATGGTCAAACTGCACTGATAAACTACTATAAAGCACAAGTCACTTCCATCTCTAACAAAATTACTTTGGAGCAGAAAAAGGGGCGGCTGCCCACTGATCGGAGACTTGTTGAACTCCATCAACTGCTTACAGACAATCAGACCAAATGCAATTATTGGCAAAATGTCGATCCAACAGATCGTGCCGCCGTCGCGGCCGCAAGCGCGACCCGTGAATGGAGAGGTAAAGTGGCGGGTGGTCCGCGTAAGCCTTTTGAGGCAAACAAAACGCGCTTTAGTGACAATGGCGAACTTGAGGGGGCTGTCTTGACAACTGTCAAGAACAATGAAAGCAATATCAATACAGCGCTTACCGCAAATCCGACGAAAGAGGTTAAGGTTACCAGCACATTTCCGGGCAACCTTGGAATTGGATATGAACTGGACGCAAGTATGAATGTGGTGAAGCTAAACACACCACTTACAAAAGTTTCAGCAATTATTCGTTCCTCAGATGTGGCAAAACAGGAGTATATGGTACAAACGGCATGGCCTCATGCATAGTGAAACAGTATGAAACAGAATGTGTAAGGGAAAGAAATGAAAGAGCAAGAAGAAGCACTGGAACTCATCGGGACATTTCTTCGCGCCCACTATCATGAGGTACGTTGGGATATTGAAGGAACAACTGAAGTACTTCAAATTTGGCAGCCTGGTGATCCATATCGCAAGGAACTCTCCTATAAATTTCGGTTTCTCTTGTCGTCTCCGTTAGCAGAAGGAACTTTAACAAGGTTAGTTCAATACGAAGCCAATCGTTTAGTACACAATGACGAAGAAGCACATAGATATTTGAAGGAAATCTATGATGACATTCATTTGGATTGGGAAGAGGAGGATTGATATCATGTCCGGTCAAACACCCCTAATAAAAAGGGAGCATCCCAATTTGGCGCGTTAGCTCTTTTCAGGGGGCTGAAACCCTTGAAATATCGTTGCTTTTGGGAATGGTGTTTCCAAAATGGAATGCTCCCAATAAAAACACCTGACACCCTCGTTATTACAGCATTGCAATTATGGGCAATCATGAGGACATGATATGATTACTCTCTGTGCAAGAGATTCGGAGATCGTAGAATTTTCCAGATCGGGCTTATTGACTCTATTCTCAATTAGCCAAGGTTGTAACCCTCATTCTTTCCTTGGACAGCTAACTGTATAGGGAATTACAAAGCTCCCAAACCTTTATAAGGCAAGGAAATTTATTTTTGAAGAAGTCGAAGCTTAGTAAAAATTATACATGAACGCCAAGACGGAAAATCATCAACTGGAGTGCGAACTAACACTACGAGACTCCTCCCAATCTCCCCTACCCATCCACGCCGTCACCCTAGCCTTAACCAAACAAGACGACGAACTCATTGAATGTCGTCTCACCTTCCAAGTCAACTCCGAACTCTACCAGCGCATCGACACAGAAGCACTATTCAATCTCAAGCCAGAAGTGCGTAACCCCCTCTCGGCGGGAGAATTTCTACCCGAACCCGACATCCAAATCGAAACCCTTTTAAAACCCGACTTGCTACCTCGCCTAGCAGAACACACTACAACCATTGACGAAGCTGCCACCTATATCCTGAATCTCAGTCAAGAACAACCCGATAACCCATTACTCTTTACTGAGAATTGGTTAGCCCTGTCGGTCAAACAGCTACAGGAATCAGGCGAGATAGGCTACCGCACCCTCTGGGATTATATTAGTCCAGCCGCCCTTGCTCAAGCCACGACTTCAGGTTCAAGCGAAGAAATTGCAGAAGCAATTACTACCTTCTTCAAAGATTGGACGGAGGCTAATCTATCTGAAGTAACGCAGAAAACCACGTCCCAGATGCTTGAAGGAATAACCAATTTCTTCGATGAATTAGCTGATGTTAGTCTGGATGCCCTAGAAAAGCAAATACCCAACACTATCACCGAACCTGAACCATCCAGCATCCCAATTTTTGCGGAAATGGTCAATTTCTTCAAACAGGATGATTGGTCTTTTTACCAAATAAAAGAACAACCTGTATTACAAATGGGATTCCAGGGAAAAAATGGTCAATGGACTTGCTACGCTAGAGCCAGAGAAAACGAACAGCAATTCGTATTTTACTCAATTTGCCCAGTTACAGTACCAAAAGCCAAGCGTCGAACCTTAGGAGAATTCATTGCTAGAGCTAATTATGGCATGGTTATTGGCAATTTTGAGTTAGACTTTGCTGAAGGAGAAGTTGCCTACAAAACCAGCATTGATGTTGAAGGGTCAACACTTACATTTCCTCAAATGAAGCGCTTAGTTGACACCAACGTGGCGATGATGGATCACTATCTACCGGGAATCAAATCTGTGATTCAGGGGGATGCGTCACCAGAAGAGGCGATCGCCCAAATCGAAAAGCAGTAATGCGCGATCGCTGATTCACTGATTATGACCTAACTTTTCACGGGAAGTCTAGAGACCTGAGTAGGGGCGGGTTTAGTCACATCTGGGTGCAACCAAAAAGATAGTTGTGAAACCCGCCCCTACACACTTAAAACTAACGTTGCGCCACATAACGCGAAAAGTCAGATTATGACAGGTTTTGCCGAACTTCCCTTGTATCCCAGACATTTAACTAATTGTTATCAACCGAATGAAGAATGAACCATCAACTATCATCTAATACAGCCAATCTCCCTCAACATATCTAAATGCTTCTGTATCGGTGCAAGAGTATTCGCCGCAATCATCCCACTCGCCGCCACTGCGGGTAACCCAATTCCGGGAAAGGTGGAATCACCACAGCAGTATAATCCGGGTAGAGGTGTACCCACTCCAGGAAAGAAACCCACCCCCGCTGGAATCGCTGGTCCATAAGAACCCCGATACCGTCGCAAAAACCGTTCATGGGTTAACGGTGTACCTACTAAGGTTAAATCACACCGCGATCGCACATCGGGTATAATTCTTTCCAAGGCTTGCCACATCACTTGCGATCGCACTTGCTTTTGCTGTATATAGTCTTCACTACGGCGATCAAGTCCCTGCCACAGTTCGTAAGGTTCATTCCCCGGTGTATATACATGAATTACATGTTTTCCGGGTGGCGCGAGGGAGGGGTCAAGAATCGAAGGAATTGAGATTAACACCACATTTTGCGGCGCACTCACCCCTTTATCCCAATCATTGACCACAATATGGTGACAGGCTAAATCTGAAGGTAATCCTTGGGCGTCAATCCCCAAATGCAGATGCATGAAACTCTCACAAGTCGGTGTAGCTTGTCGAGACTGGCGAAATTCTCTAGGAAGCGCATCGTCGGATATCAGTTTCAGCGTATCCCAAACCGACGCATTGGACACCACTCCCTGACGCGCCCGGATTTCCTCACCCCCGCGTAATCGCACACCAACCGCCCGATTATTCTCCACCAAAACTTGCTCGATATGAGCATTTAGCCTCAGTTGACCCCCGTGTTTTTTCAGTCCCCGTATCAAGGCTTCCACAAGTACGCCACTTCCCCCCACGGGATAATCTAAGACAACACCCGGTTTATACCAATCCGCAAACATAAACGCCATCTCTGCGGCGCTGGTTCCATTCGCTGGGAGTCCCGATAGCAGGAAACAGAGTAGATTTAACCAGTTGCGTAAGAAGGGGTCAAACACCACATCATCCATAATCTGGCTAAAGGGTCCCGTCAGCTTCATGGCATTCAACCCATGTTGCCACATTGACGGCGCAAATCGCCCCACCGTCAATGCTACCCCCAAATCCCAGCGTACCGCCGCTGGGGGAATTGCGATCGCAGCTTGTCCCAAAGGTTGCATTACCTGTTGTAATGAACGCCATTCCGCTACCGCCTGATTCCCGCGTAACTGTGCCAGTACCTCAGCAAATTGTGACGCCCCCACCGAGGTGTCAAAATCTCCTTCTGGTAAACAGCATCCCCAGGTATCGTAAGTCAGACAGGGGAGTTCCTCACCAATCGCATCTAGAACTTGGCGTAAGGGGTTCGGGGAAGGACTATAGGATAAGCCAGAGTATAGTGAGGGACCCGAATCAAAGGTATAACCGTTGCGGGTAAAACTGTGTGCCGCCCCACCGGGAATCGAGTGGCTTTCACAAACCGTGACATCTAAGCCATAGCGGGAAAGTAAAGCGGCGCAGCTTAGACCGCCGATACCACTACCGATAACAATAATATCTGGACAACTCATTATATATTGCGATCGCGAACTAATTGAGGGACTGGATGCCGAAGAGTAAAAGGTTCTTTTGTCAATAGCATCCTTCATAAGCATGGCATCACCTTGCTCAGGACAAATGTACCCTTGCTCCCCCAGCTCTCCCAGCTTCCTCAGCTTCCCCAGCTCCCCCTCACCACAACACTTATTCAGCAGACCCTAATTAGGCATCTATCCGCTGACAATCACGAGTCACCTAATCCTTAAGTAATTATACCCAAGTTCTAGGGGTGTTTTTAAATTAAACTAGACTAGGAGGATATATATCGTTAAAAATTGGCAAATTTTTATCCTGTTTTATTTTCGGGATTGTCATGAAGCAAGAAATGATGTTTAGTAAATTCGATTTATTAAGCTTTATATCTTTTTGTCTTATTTGTTCAGTGACGTTTAGTCAAAGTTCAGTCTTAGCACTTCCATTGGAGGAAATCGACGATATTATAGACAGCATAAATGATGGAATTGAGGAAATTAATCGCACTGGGGAAACGATAAATGAAATCACAGATTTTTTAGGGATTGATGGAGATGATGATGAAGAGGATGAAGAGGATGAAGATGATCAGTCCAACAAAAAAGAAAAATTATTCCGACTCTATGCAACATGGTATAAAGGCTTATCTCCATCCGAACAAAGACTTGTTTCCTGGCTGACTTTAGAGTATGCCAAGAATCAAGACATGACTTTCAATATAATTACTTCCCGTGAAGGCTTTTCTGAAAAGCCGCTTCAAGAACAGGCTAAAATTGGTCACATTTACCACACGTTTGATGCCATTTATAAGGCTGTCGAAGAAGATAAAAGTATTTTTTTCTCGTTTGCGTTTTGTGTAAATAGTGGTTCTGATAGTTGCCCAGTCAATGAATTATTATTTTGATGTCAACACCAAGTCATACCTACGGATGTAATATTTCTTGGCATTTGGCGTAATTTGGTCTGAATCAAGCCGCCGAAACTTGGCATTTCTGACGCCAACTCTGCAAATCAGCTAAAGCGCGATCGCGATACGCCCCATACCGCTCTTTTTTCCCTTTAATCCGTACTCCCAACGGTGGTAAAATACCAAAATTCGGTGGCATGGGTTGAAAGTGTTTCGGTGAGGCGGAACTAATAAACTCAAATAATGCCCCCATCATCGTCGTTGGCGGTAACGTAATCGGTTCCAATCCCAACACCAACCGCGCTGCATTTGTCCCCGCTAACCACCCCCCAGCCGATGCGGCTGTATACCCTTCCGTTCCCATCAATTGACCCGCCGCTAACAGGGTTGGACGATTTTTAAACTGTAGCGTGGGATACAGCAACTCTGGCGAATTAATAAACGTATTCCGGTGCATCACTCCCATCCGCACAAACTCGGCATTTTCCAATCCTGGAATTAACCGAAAGACTCGCTTCTGTTCGCCCCAACGCAGGTTTGTCTGAAACCCAACCATGTTCCACAACTGACCCGCCTTATCTTCTTGGCGTAACTGTACCACCGCATAAGGGCGTTTACTCTGATTTTCGGGGGCGCGAAAATCTCCCTGACGGCTATCAAATAATCCCACAGGCTTTAGGGGACCATAACGCATCGTATCTTCCCCCCGTCGCGCCATTTCTTCAATCGGTAAACAGCCTTCAAAGAACTTTGCCGTTTCTTGCTCAAAATCCTTTAATTCGGCTTTTTCCGCCTGACACAATTCCTGCCAAAACCGTAAATATTCCTCCCGATTCATGGGACAATTCAGATAAGCTGCCTCTCCCTTGTCATATCGGGACGCCATAAACGCAATATCTTGATTAATCGACTCCCCGACGACAATCGGCGACGCGGCATCAAAGAAACTGAAATAGTCCATTCCGGTGAAGCGCTGCAAGTCTGTTGCTAAAGCTGGACTCGTCAACGGACCTGTTGTCAGTACCACAACCCCATCTGGGGGAATTTGTGGCACTTCTCCCCGCCGTAACTCAATCAGAGGATGACTAGCCAGGGTTTTGGTCAAATCGTGGCTAAATACCCCCCGATCCACCGCTAACGCCCCCCCAGCCGGAACTGCATGGTTATCCGCTTTCGCGATAACAATAGAACCTAGACGGCGTAACTCTTCATGCAACAACCCCGCCGCGCGATCGCTTGATAGCGCCCCAAAGGAATTACTACAGACCAATTCTGCTAATTCTCCGGTATGATGGGCGGGACTCATCTGCACTGGGCGCATCTCATGGAGTACCACAGACACACCCGCTTGGGCAATCTGCCACGCGGCTTCCGTACCCGCTAATCCACCACCGATAACCTGAATTGTCTGTTGTTCCATGTCTTATTTATTATCACACGTACTCCCAATTAACCAATGACTAATGACGACGAACCCCTCCTGAAATTTGCCCTCCTAAAATTTGATGGAGTAAATTCTACTCGAGTCTAGCCGTCTAACACACTGGGGTCAATTAGAGTAATATCAAACGGGTCTTGAGATCCGCTTTGTTTGTCTTCGGACTTAAGTCTTTTATCTTCGGGCTTCAGTCGGTAGTATTTCGCACTCACGCCTGAACTACCGCTAAACATAACGTGATCGCTATCTTTAAGTTCGTAAGCACTAATTTTACGACCATTAACCAAGATACCATTGGTGCTAGGTTGACCTTGGAGATTGCCATCCATAATTTTGTAGCAGTAAGACCCGTCATCAAGTGCTATCCGTCGTAACGTCGCATGTTGGTTCGAGACAAACATGGAGAACAAGCGGATATCGCAATTCGGCGATCGACCAAGGGAATAGACTTCCGCGTCTAAGGGAACGATTCGGCGTCCTTCATCATCTTGCACCAGCAATAGATGGCTTTCTTGAGCATCTGAAGCCTCAGAAGACTGATGTAAGTCCTTGGGGGTGCTGTTGTTGGCAGGTTTTTGGAATCGGGAAGTTTCAGTTTGAGACATTTTTTTTATCCTTGGGTTTACCGAAGGCGGTAACAACGACAAGCGAATAACCCACAGTAGTTTGATCTAGTTTAACCATTGGGCGATCGCAACTCTTCGGGACAAGGGAGATAAGGGAGACAAGGGGACAACAAATATCTTAGCAGGTTAGGATTTTCCGCTACTCTACATTAGGCGTCCCCGGAGAACGCTCTAGAGAGCCGAAGAAATAAGATTGCGTTTCTTTCATGCTATATCGAAAACTAAAGGACTGGCGACGCCTAAAAATTCAACCATTGAGACAGGGTTCCCGGAACGGGTAAGAGAATACTCACCAAAACAGTCAGCGCCAGCAATCCGGCAAAATCTCGCCAGTTATCCAATTCTGAAACATCGTTCAACGCGGGTTCATCGACAACGGGTAGCAAGATTAAAATAATCGCCCACAGGAGTAAATCGGGTTGTAGGAATGCCAAAACCAACATCAATAAGCGACTCAGTTGACCAATGGCTGCACCAGTTCTCTGTCCAAACATGGCGTGGATAACATGACCACCATCCAGTTGACCGACGGGCATTAAATTAAACGCCGTAACGACTAACCCAATATACCCAGCCACAGCGACTGGATGCAGGTTGATTGCCATATCTGGCATGAATTGACTACCTAATGCCCATTTGCTGATCACAGACAGCAATAGGGAAAAACGCGGATCTAAGGATTGGATATTCACCAATCCCGATTCTTCCGTCAACGGAACCGGACTAGAATGGGCTAACCCCCAGAACAGAAGGGGAAGGGCAACCAGTAACCCCGCCACCGGACCGGCAATGCCTACGTCAAATAAGGCTTTGCGATTAGGTACAGGCGATCGCATCTGGATAAATGCGCCAAAGGTACCTAAGAAAAAGGGTATAGGGATAAAGTAGGGCAGAGTCGTCCGCATTTTGTAATACATCGCGACGAGGTAATGACCGAGTTCGTGAATCCCTAAAATTGCCATCAGGGCTAAGGCATAAGGCAATCCTCTCAGTAACGCCTCTGGGTTGGATTGCACTTGTTCGGGAGAAAGTCCGGCAATTTGGGTAGCACCCACCACAGTTGTGGTAAACAAGGTAATCACCAAGAGAGCTAATGCTAAACCGGGTCGGGTTAACTCGTCCTGCAACCGTTTGTCTCTAGACTGGGTGTAGGGGTTGGGAACCAGCGCAAAGAAAGGTTTCCCACTGAAGCTTTCCTGAAAAATCACAAAAAAGCGATCGCCAAATTCTGCCTCAACATTTTTCCGCACTGTTTTGTAAGCCGCATCCGGATTCGTGCGGAGTTTACCCCGACATAAAACCGCTTGGGGACGATACTCCAGATTTTGGAGATAGTAAACCCCCCAGGGAAAACAATTTCGCAGTTCCGTTTCTTCCTGCTTGGTTATTGGACGCAGTCCTAACTTTTCAGCCGCCTGGGAAACCGTTGATCCAGTCGCTGAGTTTTGAGAGGGTGTCGGCATCCGGTTCATCCTGGTAACCGAGTACCTGCCAATAAAGTAGGCAATGAAAACAAGTAAAATTAGGAGTAACCAGAGTTCCATGATGTACAGATAACTATTCGTGATAAAAGCAAAATCTTGACTAAGATTAGTCAAAGTGTCTGATCATTACAGACCCACCCCAATTGTGTAACCTGATTGGTATCAAACGGATCAGTGTGTTTCTTTTCTCAGCTCATCGCCAAATCAATAACCTACTGTGTTCAAATCCCCACGCCCAGTCCTTAATCACATTTTCGCATTTCCACCCAATCGCGACACCTTAGGAGGTACAGCTTATTTCATTGTAGAGAATGGGGCTGGGGTATTGATTGATTGTCCAGCTTGGAATGATGTCACCCACCAATTTTTGCGGGATCACGGCGGTGTATCCTGTTTGTTCATTACCCATCGCGGCGGTATTGGCAAAGCCCAGGAGATTCAGGAAGCCTTTGGCTGTAAGCTGGTGATTCAAGAACAAGAAGCCTACCTGCTACCCAGCGCCCAAGTTACCCCCTTTCAGCGAGAATTGGCGATTGGCGATCGCTGTACGGCTATCTGGACACCGGGTCATTCTCCGGGTTCCGCTTGCCTTTACTACAACCAGGAAGGGGGCGTATTGTTTTCTGGACGCCATTTGCTACCGAACTCAGAGGGAGAACCAATGCCCTTACGAGTGTCAAAAACATTTCACTGGCAACGGCAACTTCGCAGCCTCCAATTTCTCCTCGATCGCTTTACACCAGACACCTTGAGTTATATTTGCCCTGGAGCAAATACTGGCGCACTCCGAGGAAAAGGCGCGATCGATCAGGCTTATCAACGGTTGTCTCAAATTGACCTAGTTTGATGGTGTAGGGGCGGGTTTCACTATTATCGTTTCCTCCCTCACCCCGATGTCACTAAACCCGCCCCGACTAAGTTTTGACGGCTCGGATCAGCTCTATTAATTTTGGCGTCCCCTGAATCCTGAGGAAGGGCGGGTTTAGTTCAGTTATCGGTTGGTGTCAAAACGTTATGGGTAAAACCCGCCCC
>JGI12048J13642_10853797_pt1 | contig 12403 bp, 15 predicted proteins | sample ElkSlonscriptome_16_FD_13642 | JGI IMG/M metagenome (IMG submission 13642) | reverse complement strand
TCACCCTCGTATTGCCCGCATCTACAACTAGATTCATTTTGCAAAGATCACAAATTGATAAAAACAATTGGCTTTTTTAGGCAATTAGTTTGTATATCATAAATTTGAAATTATATTTGCACCCGCTTTAAGAAGCTTGGTGCCTTAGCTCAGTTGGTAGAGCAATGGACTGAAAATCCATGTGTCCCTGGTTCGATTCCTGGAGGCACCACATAAAGCAGCGAACCCGCTCCCTCAAGAGCGGGTTTTTTATTTTGCAGGATTTTGGGAAGCCTGATCAAACAAAAAGAAGGGTAATAAAACAGCAGCTGCCATGGGCAGCTGGATTCGTTGTTTTCAGCAGGGGGTCCTAAAAGGAACTACGAACGGAGCGAGGTTATATACTGCAGGTACCTAAGATTGGTTTTTGGCTTCATAATCCTTTCCTATGTTCTTATTTTAGCCTCTCCTGTTTCCATTTTTGGCAATGTTAAGGCAGCGTCTAATTTTTTTTTGTCACATCCTTTTTGACTTGCCCTTTGCATAGCCAACCCATACCATGCAATTCTCCATTTATAGAAGTCAATAACGTGACGATGTTCATTGGCCATACAACTCCGCTGCGGTATAGTAAAGTTGCGATTACAGTAGACATTTAAACACCCTCTATTTTGTCCGGAAACTTTTTGGAGGGTATTTTTTTGAGCTCTTAGCGTCCGTTTTCCCTCCCCCAAACCATAAAAATCCAATCCCCTTGAAAGGAGGGTCTTAATTTTAAGACCTATCTTGCACGGAACCGTAAAACACCTATTTTGATACAGATCGATGTTACGATGGAGCCAGCCTCCCTAGCGGATTATATGGCACAACGCCAATGGCTGCAAGAAGGGGAGAAAGTGATCGGCATTTCCAAGCCGGGTGAGGGCAATATGAACGTGGTGCTGCGGGTGCGCACCAACCTGCGGTCCTTCATCATCAAACAATCCCGCCCGTATGTGCAGAAATACCCACAAGTGGCCGCCCCCTTGGAACGCATTCACATAGAGCACTTGTTCTACCGTGCCTTGACACAGAGCACCCTACAGGACCACCTTCCCAAGGTGCTGGGCTTTGATGGCGATAACCACCTTCTGCTCATGCAGGATTTGGGGGACTGTGATGACATGACCACCCTCTACGCCCAACGAGAAATAAGCGGCACACAGCTAAAACGATTGATCCAAATCATTGGTGAAATCCACAGCACGCCCACTCCCCAGGATTTTCCGGACAATTTGGAAATGCGCAAGCTCAACCACCAACATATCTTCGTACTCCCTTTTAAAGAAAACAATGGCATTTCCTTGGATGAGATACAGCCCGGCCTTGATGCACTTGCCCAACCCATTAAATCGGATAAGGCGTTGGTGGACACCATTTGCCGTATTGGCGATACGTATTTGGAAAAGGGCAGCACCCTGTTGCATGGCGATTACTACCCCGGTAGTTGGATGCAACAAGGGGGCGACATGTACGTTTTGGATCCCGAATTTGGTTTTGTGGGCTTTCCGGAATTTGACCTTGGGGTCATGGTGGGCCATTTGATTTTGGCCACACATGATATCTCGTATGCCCAAAAGGTCGCCCAGACCTACCCCCATTCCTTGGATGAAAAACTAATGGCGCAGGTAGCCGGCATTGAAATCATGCGAAGGTTGATCGGCCTTGCCCAGTTGCCCTTACAGCGCAGCGTGGCCGAAAAGGAAGAATTATTGGGCATGGCCAAGGACCTTATTACCCCATAAAAAGAGGGCATGACTTTGTTGGCCTACTTGTAAAACAAACTTTATTTGAAGCTCCTCCCTTGCCATTGCAATGGAGCGTTTAGCAAGAAGTTGGGATGTATTCCCTTGGTCAATGCTGACCGCTACCTTGTCCAAACAGCTGAAAATACAGCAGATGCCGGCATATGGATTGGCAAAACCAAGCATAAGGAACGAGCCCTTTTTGCCCCCACCAAAAACCACTTCGCTACCCCAAGGGCTTTGGCTCTACCACTGTCCAAAAAAGCCTCTGGCCTATGGGTCTTGTATGCACCTCTCACGTCACCACCACGCAACGGTCCGCGCCCGCCAAAAAGTTACCCCCTTGCAAACCAATTCCTCCTAAACACTTACGAAGGGCATTTGAAGACTGAATTTTTCATCATTGACCTGGGTTAGGATAAAAGCTGCCAAGTCTTCCCTGCTTATTTTTGTACTGGCATTCACGCCCACCCAACCAACACGGTAGGTACCTGAGCCGGGGTCATTCGTTAATCTTGGCCCTCTTACGATAGTCCAGTTTAGACCACTGTCCCTTAATACCTGATGATGCTTAATGGCATCGTTCAAAATTTTTGGAACGGCTATTTTCATTATGGTCCTTATCAATTTATCCGCAAATTTGGGCTCATCCTTTTCTGGAAAGGGCAGACCGCCTCCCGAAAGGGAAATGATCCTGTCCACATCATGGTCCTTCATTGCTTGGACGATGTTTTTAGTGCCATTGGTTTGCAACCATTCCGGCGAACCCTTTACATGCCCGAACAGACTCACTACAATATCGGCCCCTTCCACGGTTTGTTGTACATCCTCCAAGTTGAGCACATCTCCCTTATGTATTTCCAATTTGGGGCTGGTTTGACTGATTTTTTCAGGACTTCTCGCCAGGGCTTTTACTTCATACCCTTTTTCAAGCGCCTTTTCCAAAAAGTGCTGCCCGGTTTGACCGGATGCGCCGAACAATGCTATTTTCTTTTTCAATTTCTGCTGTTTTTAATGAGTGAATAGTTATTTTCCAATTGCGATAAGGGCATACATCCACTTCCGATCTTATGATAGGTTCCATCATGCTCCAAAAAGACCGTGGGGAATCCCGTAACCTGTAATTTTTGAGAGGTTTTAAAATCCTCTAGCGCTAATGCCATGTACGTGCTGTCTTTCATTTTTTCAATGAAATTGCCAGCTTCAAGCCCAAAATCGGCAGCTATTTCACCATACGCTTCGAGGTTCTCCGGTTCAATTCCGTCATAGTATATAGCTTTCTGCAACGCTGATGCAAATGCGACACTGTCCTTATCGGACCCCGAACTTTTAAAGACAGACAGGGCAATTGCGGGTGGTATGGAGGTGAAGATGGCATCTCCCTTTTCTAAGGTTCCCTTTAAAAATACATCCCCAAAGACCACGCCGGTGGCCTTTTCAACATCTTTGTACGCCCTGCTGATGTAGGGGGCAACCTCACCAACGGGACCGATTCTTTCTCCTGTTATCATTCCCCCGGAAACGACCTCAAAACTTAAACTGTCCTTATGCTTGGCTTGAAATTGCTTCATGACCGGTGAAAAACCATAACACCAGCCGCATAGGGCATCATATACGTAGACGATCTTCATTTTTATTCCTGTTTGTAACGCTGTTGTGTCTTGGTGGGCCATTGTTGCATTAAATTTTTTAATTTCCAATGAATCCAGTGCAAATATATTTACTTTTGACGTACGTAAATAATAAACAGTACTCACCAAAAAGTAAGTATGGAAAGGGAGGAATTCAAAATAACGGCTCGGTGTCCCATCAGGACCACCACAGAACTACTTGGAGGAAAATGGAAACTCCTTATTTTATTTCAACTGGCACAAGAGCCATTAAGGCCATCACAATTAAAGAGGTTGATACCGGACATCAGTGAAAAAATGTTGACACAAGAATTGAAAAATCTTACCGACACCAATTTGATCGCACGCAAAAATTTCGGGGAGATACCGCCCAGGGTGGAGTATCGATTAACCTCCATAGGACACAGTATAATGCCGCTCATTGCTGAAATGCGAAACTTTGCCATCAAATATGAAAATGAAATATTGAACCCTTAGAAAAAACAAACAACAATGATAAAGATCTACGATAATTGCGGTTCCTATGCCCCGCCCAAAGTGAGGAACCCTGAAAAGAGCCTTATGATTGCTTTCTAAAGTACGTGCGTTAACCACTTCGTATCCTTAAACCAACACCAATTGCCTTTCATGAAACCTACCATTTTAATTCTAGTACTACTGCTGTCCCTCTCTTGTAAAAAAGAACGAGCGGCGGTACAACTCAATGCGCCAAAAAGTGCAGCCTATACCAAAGATACCTTAACCCTGACCAAGGCCCACTACCATGACAAGGTGTTGGGCGCCCTGGTGGGTTCCGCCATTGGGGATGCCATGGGGGCCAGCACGGAAATGTGGCACAGAAAGGACATCCAATTAAAATATGGGTACATTACCGGGCTCACCCCAGCGGAACGGGCACAGTCCCCCGAGGGCACTTGGGAAAACAACCTTTTGGCCGGTGCCACCACAGATGATACACGATGGAAATACCTTATGGTGGATTACCTCAAAAAAGTGCAAGGGGCGCCGAATGCCGCGGCTTTTTCCAACTATATTACCGAATACTACCAATTTCTGGCCCATGACCTGCAAGATCCGGACATTGCCACAAACACGGACCTGTTGGACGAAAAAATGGAAAAACTGGATTGGATCAAGGAATGGGCCCGGGTATCCATGGCCTATGATCAGGACCCTAACCAGTATCTGGCGGCCCTGAACCGCTTTTATGGTGGGGAAATGTCCTGTGCCGGGCAATTGTATACCCCCATGTTTGGCCTGATCGCGAAAAATACAGAGGAGGCCTATGCACTAGGGTACGAACATGCCCTTTTTGATATTGGCTATGCCAAGGACATCTCAGCCTTAGTGGCGGCCATGGTACAGATGGCCCTCCGTACCCAAGATATGCATGCCATTTTGAATGTGGTGCCCTTTACGGACACCGAAGGCTACCAAGACAGTAGGCTCGTGGGCCGCATCCCCTATGCCATCTGGACTACTGCCCTGCAACAGGTCCGTCTGGCGGAGGAAGGCCATCTGCAAGGAACTCTTGCCCTGGATCCCCCACATCCTCCCAAAGCGCCAAAACACTATCCGGGCACTACTATGGATTGGGCCCAACAGGAACAACTCTATCGGTTTTTGGAAAACGAGAAAAGGGCCATTCCCTTTCATTCCGCTGAAATATGGCAGATCATGGTCACCGGCATGGCCCATGGCAAGGGCGACTTCCTAAAAACGCTACAGTTCATTGTCAATTATGGGCGGGACAATGATACCGTGGCCGCCGTGGCGGGCATGATTCTTGGCGCCCAAGCGGGTTATGCCCAATTGCCCAAAGAGCTCCGGGAAGATGTGGTGCGGGTGAATAAGGAAAACCTGGGTATAGACCTAGAGGCCATGGCCGGGCAGATGACCGCATTGGCCTATCCTTAATCCCAAATACGGGCAACGGGGCGCACGGTCATTTCCGTGATGGCCAACGGCGCTGTTCCTTTGGGGACCATTTCCAGAACGGTATAGTCCTGGGTTGGGAAAATCTGGTTGGTCATGACATACTGCCCCTTGTTCACAAAAACCTCCAAGGAGGAGTTATCCAAAAACATACGGACCTCTATGGGGCCTTCCGGCAGATGGGGCATGGGCATCTCTTGCACCCCGTTCACAAAACGTTCGGAAAAATCCACTAATCCCGATTGGGACCGGTCTAGCCGGGCCATTTCCCCATCCGCATCCAAAGAGAGGTTGAGGGCTTCGCCCTTTTCATTGCGCAGGATGAGCTGCATGTTGGGCCGGGTAACCGTAAATTTGATCTCTATTTGGTTACCGCTGGGCAATGCTAGCTGGGTCGTATCGCCCGCTGCCATTTCCATGCTGCGCCCTGTTATGCTTCCGTCCAGAAGCGCGTCCACTTTCGCAACGGGATAATTGAACAATTCATATCGCCCGTTCATATTTTCCAAACGTAAGGTCCTGGGCAAGGTCATGGCACTGCGCCATTTTTCCGTGGGAGTATCCCGTGCATAGTCCCAATTGCTCATCCAGCCTATAAAAATACGTTCCCCGTTCGGGGCATCGTTAAAGGTGACACCGGCGTAATTGTCCCGCCCTAGGTCCAACCAACGGGCCCCGTCCTGTTCCGTGGTGAAGGTTCTTCCATCAAAATCGCCAATAAAATATTGCGTGCCGCTGCCCCCATTGGGCGCTCCCGGATTGATGCTGATGAGCAGTACCCATTTTTCCATAGCGGTCCCATCCACCTTCAACTTAAACATATCGGGGCACTCCCAAACCCCGCCATGGGCCCCTTTGTCCCTTCCAAATTCACTTACCTGCTCCCAGACCTTAAGGTTGTCGGACAGCCATACCTGCATGTGGTCCCCGGCCACCAAGAGCATGGTCCATTTGTTCGTGTTTTCATTCCAGAACACCTTGGGGTCCCTAAAGTCCTTGTATCCGTTATTTTTGATGACGGGGTTGCCCACATGCTTTGTCCACGTTTCCCCATTGTCCAAACTGTAGGCAATGCCCTGGGTTTGATAATCATTCTTGCCCTCCTGTTCCCCCTTCATATCATGATAGGTGAAAATGGCCACCAAGGGCGGATTTTCCAAGCTCCCAAAACCGGAGGTGTTGTTCACGTCCACCACAGCGCTACCCGAGAAAATAAGCCCATGTTCATCCGGGTACAGGGCAATGGGTTTATGCTGCCAATGCACCAGATCGGTACTGGTGGCATGCCCCCAGTGCATGGGCCCCCATACAATGTCCTCTGGATAATATTGATAAAAGAGATGGTAGATGCCCTTGTGGTAAACGAGTCCGTTGGGGTCGTTCATCCATTTTTCCTCGGGGGAGAAATGGAATTGGGGCCTAAAGGCCTCCGTATAATAGGCCGTTTCCTGTTCATTGGCCCCTTGGGCCTTCTCCGTATTTTTTGCCGTCTCTTTACAGGATAGGACCAAGGCCCCCAAACAAAGTAACAGCCACAAAGGGCGCAATCTAGTTTTCATTAAATCCGATTTAAATTAAGGTTTCCGCAACCTACCCATACTTTACTAAAATAGTACCTTTGTGGCAAACCAATTGTGCGACTTATGCGATTTTCAGCACTTTTTTTGCTTTTGCCTACTTTAATGACCATGGCCCATGGCCAAACCAAAATGGACAGGGCACTACAACGCTATAACAGGGGCTCTGTACCCTACGTGCAGGTGCAAGAGGTGACCCCTTCCGAAGACATCCTGCTCTTGGATACCCGAGAACACGAAGAATATGCCGTAAGCCATTTGCAAGACGCCCATTGGGTGGGCCATAAGGATTTTGATGCGGAAGAGTTCACCAAAGAACACCCAGACAGGCAGCGGCCCATCATCGTCTACTGTTCCATTGGCGTGCGTTCCGAGAACATTGGGGAAGCGCTGCAAGAACTTGGCTATACCCATGTAAAAAACCTCTACGGGGGCATCTTTGCCTGGAAAAACGAGAACCGTACCGTTTACAATGGGCAAGGACAACCCACGGACAGTGTGCACGCCTTTAATAAGCAATGGGGGAAACTCCTCCAGAAAGGAACGAAGGTGTACACCGGCCCAAAAAAGTAATGTTCAACCCCAATTAATTATCTTTCCGTGGGAATACTCCAAAACCATAAGAACCAAAAAGACGAAAAGACGCTCGATTTTACCTTGGCAACCTCTAAAAATCTGCTCTTGATATTTACCCGAAACCCGGAATTGGGCCAATGCAAGACACGACTCGCAGCCACGATCGGGGATAAGGCCGCGCTGGACATCTACACCTTTCTTTTGCGCCATACCGCCACCATTACCCATAATCTTTATGCCCATAAAACGGTATATTATTCCGAGGAAATTTGGACCCATGATCTCTGGGACAATGCGCTCTATGGCAAAAAAAAGCAGGCGGGCGCCGATTTGGGAGAGCGGATGGGGAACGCTTTCATGGACGGTTTTGAGGAAGGCTATGAAAAAATAATCATCATTGGCAGTGATCTATACGAACTGGATCAAACAGATTTGGAAAATGCCTTTAAGGCGCTGGACGAACATGACTACGTCATTGGCCCCGCCACGGACGGTGGCTATTACCTCTTGGGCATGAAAAGTCCCAACATGACCCTCTTCCAGAACAAGGAATGGGGAACGGACACCGTGCTCCAAAAGACCCTGACCGATCTAAAACAGGAGTCCTACCTGCTATTGGAGGCCCGTAACGATGTAGATCGGTATGAAGACATTAAAAACCATACGGCCTTTGCGCCTTTTTTAAAACATATGCATCCATGACTAAAAAACAATTGGAGGAATCCGTTCAGTACTTAAGGAACAAAGGCTTTGAACAACCGGAAATAGGCATTGTGCTGGGCACCGGCCTTGGGCGGTTGGTGGATGAAATAGAGGACCCCGTTGTGGCCCATTACAACCATATTCCGTTTTTCCCATTGGCCACGGTGGAATTTCATTCGGGCAAATTGGTCTATGGCACCATTTCCAATAAAAAGGTGGTGGTGATGCAGGGCCGCTTTCACCTCTATGAGGGCTATGACTTTTTGGACATAACCTACCCCATACGGGTCATGCACCTCTTGGGCATACATCATCTCTTTATTTCCAATGCGGCCGGGGCCGTTAACCTAAATTTCAAAAAAGGCGATATGATGTTGATCGAAGACCATATCAACCTGCAGGGTGGGTCGCCCCTGGCCTTTAAGAACGTGTCCGAATTCGGGGAGCGCTTTACGGACATGTCCGCCCCCTATGATAAGGTCATGGGGGATAAATTGGCCAGCATAGCGGAAAAACATGGCATTGCGCTAAGAAAAGGGGTCTATGCCTCGGTTGTGGGGCCCCAATTGGAAACCCGGGCAGAATACCGCATGTTGAAGATCATGGGGGCGGATGCCGTGGGGATGAGCACCGTTCCAGAAGTCATCGTGGCCAACCATCTCAGCCTGCCCGTAGTGGCCGTTTCCGTGCTTACGGATGAATGCGACCCAGATGCGCTGCAACCCGTGGATATCCAGGAAATCATAGCCATTGCCGAAGCAACGGAGCCAAAAATGGTACAGCTTTTCCAGGAATTGATAAAAATAGTGTAAGGAGCCCCCACATTTTCCTACCTAGTTGGCAGCGTTCAACAATGGCATCAGCAGAGCTACAGCATATCAGCATCATCATTCCCGTGCTCAATGAAGAGGGCTGCCTGGGGGTGCTGCTGCCGCATATTTCAAAACACAGCGCCATGCAAGGGGCGCTCGAGGTCCTTGTGGTGGATGGCGGCAGTACGGACCGGACCGTGGCCGTGGCGAAGGCTCACGGCGCCAAAGTGGTGCTTGGTGAAAAAGGCAGGGCCAAACAAATGAACCTGGGGGCCCAAAAGGCAACCGGAAACATCCTGTATTTCCTGCATGTGGACACCTTGCCCCCGCCCCATTTTGATGCCCAGATCGTAAAGGCCGTCCAAGGCGGACACCAAGCTGGTTGTTTCCGCATGAAGTTTGATGATGATAGCCCCTTTCTTAGGTTCTTTGGATGGTGCACACGGATCAACCTTCTTATCTGCAGGGGCGGGGACCAATCGCTCTTCATCTGCCGTGCGCTTTTTACGGAATTGGGTGGTTTTGATGCCGCATACACGGTCTATGAGGACAATGAATTTATAGGCAGGGTGTACCAGCGCGTTCCATTTAAAATAGTACCCAGCACGGTGACGACCTCTGCCAGGCGCTATCGGAAAAAGGGCGTGATAAGGCTACAGTTTCATTTTGGCATCATACACCTAAAACATTTTTTGGGCTATCCGCCGCAAGCCCTGTATGGCCATTACAGCAAATACTGCGCCCTGAACTAATTGGTATCGCCCTCAAAATCGAGTAGGATGCCCTCAGATATCCATTTGGCCAGGGCTTGGCGGTTATCGGGTTCCAAGATGCGCTTTTGATCCTTTTTGTTCTTGATGTTCCCTATTTCAATAAAGGTCATGGCGGGATGCGTCTTTTTTACCAAATACAAGGAAGTACGGTCTTCAAACGTACCCGAATACGTACGGTTGGGCTGATACTTCTTATAGTTGGCAAGAAAGGTCTTATGAATACTCTCCGCCAATTGCTTCCCGTTTTGGCTCTTTTCATGGTGATAGAAAAAAACATCTATGTTCTCCCCCACGCTCCTACTGTCCACATGGGTAACGATCAACCGTTGGTATTTACCCTTATTTTCCTTGTAGAGTTCGTTGACAATGGCCACACGCTGCCGTAAACGTGCTACTTGGTTCAAGGGAATTTCCAGATCGGGATAGGCCACTTCATCCCGGTCCATTTCCAAGATACGCTCATCCCGGATCCCATCGTCATCCCGGATGATCACATAGACCGTGGCCCCATGGCTCAAAAGCTCGTGGGCAAGCCGCAAGGTAATGTCATAGGCATATTCATCCTCACTGATCCATTGTCCCTCATACTCCGCCATGGCTCCTGGATCGGGGCCTCCATGACCGGAAACCAGATAGTAGATGGTACCTTTGAGCCGGTCGGACTTCATATCCACCACCTCTTTGTCCGGTCCAAAAATGGGAAATCGAAGCACCTCCTCCCCCTCATTGTCTTTCTGAGTTTCTTTGCCCAAGGCAATGTGGGCTTGGGCGAGGGTATCTATAATGGCTGGGGGCAACTGATAGGTGGCCCCGGCGTATAGGTGCACACTGTCCCTTAGGTTTTCCTTGTTCAAATGGATGAACTCATCATAGTATTGATAGGGATCTACCCCTTGCTTGCGCAACAGAGAAAGAACGCCATCGCCCTTTTCAGCGGTGATGGTGAGCAGGGAATCTTGGGACCATAGGACCGCGGGAGCCAAAATCATCCAAAAAAATAGACATCTTATTAGCATCATACAACCAACCTTCAAGATCCATGCCTTTATTCCGCCGCCTTTATTCTTCAATCGTTAGGCTGGAAATACTTGTACCATCTTTCCAAAGGCCATCTTCCAGCATACGTGCCAGCTTTCCAGAACCGGACTTCACCTTAATGCCCGTCACCTCTTTATCAGTGGCAGCGTTCAAGGTGAGCACGACCAATGGGGGCAGTATATTTTTGGCCAGATAAGTGCCCACGGGATCTTTTAGGTCATAGGGCGTTCCCGGTTGCTTGGTACGTACCACGGCATTCCGCTGAAAAACATCCTGCAAGATACCGGAGAGCTGCCTACCCTCCGCATTGGCAGCATAACGCCCCACGGAAACATAGAGCTCCTTACCTTGTGCCTGAACATCACGGATCACAATGGCACGTTGGGACATCCCCTTGTTCTTGAGGTATTCCTTGTTCACAAAAGTTGTGAAATCGCCCAAGACCGCAACATTTTCCGTGTCCCAATAGCCAGGGCCATCGGTATTCTCCATCACAAAGACAGTGGCCCCTTTTGCAAGCAACTGCGCCGAGAGCTGTTTCAGTTCCTTTGAGATTTCAGCAGCGCCCGTGCCCTCTTTTTCCTGGGTGTGCAAGAGATAGTACACGGCATTTTTTAGGGTACTGTCCTTCAATTTCATGGAGGCGAGTTCTGCTTGGAACAAGGGCTCATTACTGCCCTGATCCACCAAAATAAGGCGACCCCTATTTTTAAAGGAATCCGGGGCGTGGGGCAAGGTATAGGTCTCGCCCACCATGAGTTCACTGGCATTGCGGATCTTTTCCTTATTGAGCTCCAGAAACGGCACATAGTATTTGATCGGTGGTATGCCCTCTTGGCGGAGTAAGGAGAATATGCCATCCCCGGGCTTGGCCACAACGGAATCCTGTTGGGCAAAAGAACAGTGGATTCCCAATAAGAGGACGAGAAGAAATAGACGGTTGGTCATGGGTTTGGTGTTTATGCCCACAAAGATGGGCAAAAAAGTAGGGCAACGCCAACTATCACACCATAATTTCCAGGAAACAAACCCCTCTTGGACAACTAATTGGCATGTAGTTGATAGTGCTTGGCCACAGTTCGTTGTGCAGGTTTGTTCTGGGGCGTAAATCTGTTGTCCGTGACCCCACCGGAATTTTCATGGTGTATGAACCATTTCCAAAGATACCCCCCTGCAAACCAGTCCTCTGTCCAAAATTCCTCAAAGATGGCCTCTTTGGAGTTCACTTGGGCGATCATGTTCACACCTTCTTCGCTCCGATCTACCAACCACGGCTTCTTTGCGGTGTAATCCATGCTCCGGTAGCCGAATTCCGTGAACAGTACGGGCCTGTTGACCGTTTTGGCAAGTGTTCTTATTTTTTCTTTCCACGGCTGCCATCCTTCCCTAAGCTCATTGACCGTAGGTGTTTTGGCTTCTGACAAGGGAAAGTAAGCGTCTATGCCAATGTAGTCCAGCTCCTTCCAAAAAGGCGTGCGCTTGTATTCATCCCAATTGGCAGCGTAGGTAAGTTTGCCTGTGTATACGGCCCTTATTTTTTTTATGAGGGCCATCCAATAGGTTGGCCTATGGGCCACGAACTGCTCCAACTCTGTG
>JGI12048J13642_10046658_pt1 | contig 12405 bp, 9 predicted proteins | sample ElkSlonscriptome_16_FD_13642 | JGI IMG/M metagenome (IMG submission 13642) | reverse complement strand
TATAGCAACACGAAGGAAACCGATGAGCAATAAGAGTTTTCTTGGGAGCAAAAGTGACATGCTCCCGTTTTCTTCGTGATTTAGTCTTTAATGGCGGTGTGCGCTGAGATAAACCGATCGATGCCCGATAGATCAGAGTGAGCAGCGATCGCCCTATATCCCTTCGTCTGCAGAAGATGCCGAACCGTCTCAGATTGACCGATCATCAGTTCCACAATCCAGACTCCGCCAGGATTGAGATACGTCAAACCTGAGTGAGCAAGGTGTCGAAACGCATCAAGACCATCTGCGCCACCGTCAAGAGCGAGCAGAGGCTCATGCTGGAACACCTCCGCTTGCAGATTCGGCAGCTCCTCTGAGGGAATGTAAGGTGGATTGGAAACAATGCCACTGAGGCTATTCCTGAGCTGGTGTAGCGGTTCGAACCAAGATCCTTGGTGGAACGTGATGCGATCGCTCAGGCCGTTAAGTTCAGCATTTTGCTTGGCGATCGCCAAAGCCTTATGACTCCAGTCCACCGCGTGAATTGTCGCTTCGGGAAACGCTTCAGCTAAACCCAGGGCGATCGCTCCGCTACCCGTGCCTAAGTCGGCCCAGTGTCCTTTTCTCAAGGCAGGGTGAGACTCGGTTTTGGCGATCGCGATATCGATAATGAGTTCCGTTTCAGGACGAGGTATCAGTACTGCTGGACTGACTCGCATCTCAAAGGTGCGCCAGGGAGTACTGCCCGCTAAGTATTGGATTGGCGTGCGATCGCTCAGCCGCTGCTGCCATAGCGAATCGAGTTTTTTCAAAGGACATCTAAGACAAACCTCCGCCTGGTGCCGAATCGTGCCCAATCGGAGGCTAAGTCTGTCGAGTTGAGCGAGTTCCTGCAACAGCCAATCCACTTCTTCTGGAGAAATGTCATGTTGCTGAGCTTGTTCTAGGGCTTTGCTGCGCCACTGCCAAAGGCGATCGCCCGCAACAGTATAGAGCGGTTCATTCACAGCTGCACCCGGATTCTATAAGGTGGCTTACACTTGCTTGAAGTAAGCTACTCAAACAGCAGTTCACAGGTCTAGTGATACCCCTCATAACTCTCTCTAAGCGCGATTATTGCTGCTGTTGTTCTTGTTGTTGAAGAAAGCGGAGCGTCTCGCTGGAAGGAATGAGCCGAATTTGGCTTAGTTGCTCATCGTCAGTAGTTTCGAGGGTGTAGATCAAGTCCTCTAAACGAATCACATGGGGCGTGAGAGTTCCGGCCAGTTCGGGTTGCGCAGTTTCGATCTCACCGAGTAGAGAAGATAAGTCTTCTTGATTGAAGAAAACGGGAATGACTTCCTGGTCACCACGCTGGATCGTTAAATAGCCAACGTCATCTCCACCAACTCCAGAACGGGCGGTAAACAAAGGAACGCCTGCAAACTCATCGACGCTTTCATCCGTCACTTCGGCTTGCTCGATCATCACCGCAGACTGAACTTGGTCTTGCTCAGGAACAAAGATGAACTCTAAGCGAGTGTCCTGATTTTGGCCCATCAGTGCGACTTCGTAGATTCGAGCTAGAGAGACAGGCGTAACTTGAACTGAGCTTGCCAAGTCAGGCGCATTGGTGCGAATTCCTTCAATAAAAGCCTGGGCATCGTCTTGGCTGATGAAAACTTGAGTAACAGGAGGTACGTCGTCGTCTGCGGATAGCTCAGATACTAGCGGCGAGCCAGCTTCGTCAGTAATAGTGAAGACTGGGACATTGCTGAGCTGTTGCACGATCTGCTCGCTGGTGAGGGCGATCGCCTCAGCTCCAGCAACCAAAACGGATCCAACAGCTAGTGCGCCAGCGGTTAATAGGGTTGCACCTTTGCGAATGAGTGACTTCATAGCAGCTCCTAACGATAACGATTGATAACAGAGAAGGAAAGGACGTAAAAAATGGCGACTCGCCTGTAGCCCGTCTAACTAAAATTCAACACCATTATTCACAGCAGCGAGATTCAGATCAGCCCGATCTATGCAATTTGTCTGGCGAGAGAGACAGCAACAGGCATTGAATAGGAAGACGATAGCATTAGAGGACATGTTTCGTGTGAGCGCAGGCTTTTTGTGATAATCGGGACGAAAGTTATTGACTAGCCAGTGGCTTTTGGGGTTTCCCGAAGAACAGGAAGCCATTGAATAGAGAGCATTCCGAGGGGGCTCAACTGGAAGGACAACCTAAGCCTCGGCGGATCATGCAACGCAGCTAAAATGCTTGCTGGGCAACGACTTGACACAAATAGCTAAACGTTCAAAAAAACCTCTTCCCTTTGTCCAGCACCAGTTTACATGACGTGATAGGTCGTAACAATAAACAGTTTCTATCGAGCCTCTCTCTTGTGTTTTCAATAAAGTTTCAGGCGTTGCACATTCGAAGAATGATTTTGGTAGGGGCATCGCACTGCGATGCCCCTACAGCAGGTCATCCATGAGTTGAATCTTTCCGCGAGTTGAATCTTTCCGCATGATTCCATGCTGTGCAACGCCAAGTTTCAAGTCCGTCACCCAGAAACACACCTCTTAAGGATTCGACCTATCATACGAAGTGAATGACTTATCCGAATGGCGATCGCCATTGCACAGCGGCTTTCACACTTAACATCTATGCATGATTGGTGGCAATCCACATTTCCCAAAGGTCGCCAGAGCCTTACGATCCTAGATGCCAATGACACTCCCGTTAAAATTGCCTATGGCGAAATGGGTGAAGGGCCTCCCCTTGTTTTGGTTCACGGGATCGGCGTATGGAGCTATTACTGGCGACACAATCTCGAAGCACTGGCACAACATCATCGAGTGATTTGCTTCGATGCCAAAGGCTATGGGTTTTCTGACCGTCCCCTCGCCCCTGAACCAGTAGGGCATCAAGTCGTGGAATTGGCGCGAATTACCGAAGCCTTGTGCGATCGCCCCGCGATCTTTGTTGCAGAGTCATTGGGCGCGCTGACCATTCTGGGTTTAGCGGTTGAGTATCCTCACTTGTGCGATCGCCTTGTCACTATCAATGTACCGATCTTTCCTCAAGAGTTGCCGAGTTGGGGGATGAAGCTTTTGTCGCAGCTTCCCCTCGGATTGATTCGCATGGCAGATACTGCCCGACTTCCCCGTACATTTGCTCCTACAGCTCGATGGCTAGCGGAGATCGCCCGCAGAGATGTTGTGATCGACCCCAGTGCAATCACGCCTGAGGAAGTGTATTGGGCAACCTATCCCTACATTGAATTTCCTTATACGTTAACGAAATTTGCTGAAGACCTACAAATTGGCCTTCAGCAAATTGATAATCTGATTAAAGGCAAACCGAGCTACATCCGAACGATTCAGCAAGGTTTGTCAGGTGTTGTCGCCCCAACTTTAGTATTGTGGGCAGCAGGCGATACCTGGTTTCCCCCTCGTGATGGGGAAAAGCTACATCAGCATCTGCCCCATTCGGAATTTGTGATTATTCCAAATTGCGGACACCAAGCCGCAGCAGGACGCCCAAAAGAAGTGAATGAAGCGATTCTGAAGTTCCTTGCGACTTCTAGCAGGGCAGATACCGTGCAATCCTAATGCTCAAAGGGGTGTTTGAGTTTTCCGCTCGGATCTTCTGTCCCCGTTATCGGATCTACAAATTATCGGACTCGTCAGAGACATCATTACCGCTTGGAGACGAGTTATAGAGCTCGTCTAACCGCTCACGAGCATCTTCCATCGTCACTGAGCGCATCACCAAATAGGGCTCTCGAACGATTCGTCCTGACTCATCAAGGAGTTCGGGATGGGGATTAGAGCTGTCGGAAGATGAGCGACGCTTGCTCGAATTCACGGGGCGACGTGCATCTGAACCCAACATCATTAGATTACGAACGAGATTAGTTACCGCTAAAAACGCTAATACTGTAAACGCAATTATGTAAATCAAGTGCAAGAACATATTGATAGTCCTACATCAAACCGACTAAATCAGATTTCAAGCACCGCTGTGTTAGCGGCGGTTGAGAATCACGAAAATATTGGAGCAAATAAAATTACGTCTCAAACTCAACGTTCGAGGCTTGAGACTCTTTCTCAAGTGTGACCTCGAGTAAAGCCAAGGTGAACACCCGTAAGTCTCATTTCCTCAGAAATACAGCCTAAGGCTGCAGAGAAACCCCTTCATTTATGATTATCACATTATTGAAGACTGTCTAGCGCTCTTTCTCCAGAAAGCCTGAAACAGTCGAAGCATGGCGAGTGGCAAAGGTGAAAGCCGAATTGCAAACACAAAGCACCCAAATGCCCCACAAATACGAGGACTTGTAGGACATTTGGGTGGGCTTTTAATAGAAATAGCAAAAGTCTTACTCGTTAGGAGCTAGTGGTAGGTAACTTCTTAGAGTCTAACAAGGCCGGTTCGGAGTGCTCGGACAGCGGCTTGCGTGCGATCAGCCGCACATAGCTTGCTGAGAATGTTCCGAACGTGAGTTTTGACCGTGCCAACAGTGATGTAAAGCTCTTCAGCGATCGCCGCATTGCTACACCCGTCTACGATTAGCTCAAGTACTTCCATCTCCCGATCGGTCAGGGGATCAGCTTCCAAGACTTGCTCGTAATCAGATTCATCATCAGAAGCATTGCCCACGGCATTCGCTCGCATGGCTTTTCCTTTCTGAGCCTGTTGCAAGACAATGCGGGCGATCGCCGGATCGATCCAAGATTGGCCTTCGTAAGTAGAATGAATGGCTTCGCTCAGCTTCTCGATGCCTACGTCCTTAACGCTGTAAGAATCGGCTCCTGCCGCAAACGCAGCTAAAACTGATTCCTCGTTATCATGCATCGTCAGAATTAGGATCTTGGGCTGATAGGCCGCAGTCTCGCTACCGGAAGGACTGCTGTCATCTGTTGCACTAGCCCGGAGGTGATTTGTCACCTCGATTCCGTCCATGTCGGGTAGGCCAATGTCTATGATGGCCACGTCAGGCTGAGTTGACCGGATCAACTCAATCCCTTTTTGGCCATTGGCAGCTTCACCCACAACCTCAACAGACTCTTGCTGCTGAAGTGCTGTTCTTAGACCGATGCGAGTAAGATCGTGGTCTTCTACCAATACAATACGAATTTTGTTCATAGACGTTATGACTCTACAGGATTGAGGTACCGCAGTCTCTCAGAAGAAGTACTTGATTTAACTGTACTCCCTATTATGCAAGATCTTTACTGAGGGTTTCGTCTATCTTTGGTCATAAGTTTCTAAATAGGACTCAAGCGGGTTAGGCTCCACATACGAAGATTGAAAGAGCTCCTAGCTGGCTGCCTGACACATCTTATTTTGTAGCCAGAGTCTTTGATGATGTAGGTTGCGGTTGAGCTGGCGAAACCCAACACAGCCAGATTTTAATGGCATTGTTGGGTTTCCTTACGTCAACCACAACCTACGAATCCTGGTCATTTCAGGAGATGTACCAGGCAATCAGAAGTTCCTAGTCTCTTCTAGCTGTAGTCAGCTTGTTTAAGTCATAGATATTTTGAAGTTATAGATATTTTGAAGTTATAGATATTTTTATGGCTATGCGGACTCAAAAATTAAAAATGTCCTAAAGCTACTGACTGTCGCTATAGAATCAGAGATGACACCTTATTGCAGAATGTCCAATTGGCTGTCGTGAAGAGAATGTATCGGTTATCTTTGGAGAGCCGTCGCGTAATTTGCGAGAGGCACAGTGGCCAGCTCAGTCAAATCTAATCGAGCCTGACTTGGAGTGCGATCGCTCGAACCTAAGACGCAATTAAATCAAATTACGGGCTGCTTTTCCCCATCCAACTGAGACGTTGCATGGGCTGTAGATCATGATGAAAGCTCAGCATTTTATCAATATCAACCGAAATGGTGTAAACAGACAAGTCTAACGATGGAAGACTCTACTCGATTAGGGATGCTAGGAGCCATTCATCCTGAGGAACGAGAGCGCATTGTTGCTGAATGGCGTGAAGCGATTGAGCAAGAGGAGCCCTATCAAACTATGGTACGGCTACAAAAGGCCGATGGATCGCATCAGTGGTACGACCTTCAAGCTCATCCTCTCCAGGCTCCCGAACATCAATCTCAGGATGAGTCATCCCATGTTCATCGGAATGGCTCTATCAGTAGTGCCCAACTTCTTAAAGAGGCGGAGGTATCTCTCCTAGAGGGAGAAGAATTTCTCAAGTCAGTTCTCTTTCACTTGTCTGACGGTATTGTGGCTTGCGACGCAAGTGGCACGCTGACTTTGCTCAACCGAGCAGCTCAAGAGTTTCATCAATTGCTTTATCAGCCCTCAACTGCAGACGAATGGGCTGAAAGCTACGGGCTTTACCAATCAGATGGTGAAACTCCCTTGCAAATTGAAGAAGTTCCTCTCTATCGAGCGCTTCAGGGAGAATCATTCAGAGACGTAGAAATGCATATCATTCCTCCAGAACAGGGAGATCCGCGCATTGTCTTGGTGAGTGGCAACGCTATTGTTAGCCCTGACGGTAGAACGCTAGGGGCTGTTGTGGCGATGAAAGACATTACCAAGCGTAAGGAAGCAGAAGCTGCGCTGCAATCGCTCAATGCTGATTTGGAAGCTCGTGTACAAGAGCGGACGCTGGCACTAGAGCAGTCTTGCGAAGAGCTGAAGCGTGAGATGGAGGCTCGTAAGCAGATCGAACAACGTCTCATCGAACAAAACCAAGTCTTGCTGCATCAAAACTGGGAACTGAAGCAGCAGCGACAACGCATTCAGCAGCAGAATCTCCAACTTACTGAAGCGTCCCTTACGAAGTCGCGGTTTTTAGCCACGATGTCTCATGAGCTGCGGACACCTATGAATTCTATTATCGGATTCTCTCAGTTGCTGATGCGTCAACGAAAAACACCGCTTTCTCCTCAAATGGAGGAAATGGTGAAGCGCATTCTGAACAACGGCAAAAAGTTGCTGAGTATGGTGAACGAGCTATTAGATTTTTCTAAGGCAGAAGCTGGAAAACTCAATCTCAGACCTCAACGTTTTGATCTGAGAATGCTGCTAACTTCAACTCTAGAAGAGCTGCAATCTCTTTCTGATCAGAAAAATCTACCAATCCGCCTTGATGTTCAACTGAGCCATCCCTATGCGATCAATGATCCGAGTCGTCTGCGACAAATCATCGTTAACTTGCTCTCTAACGCCATCAAATTTACAGAAGAGGGCCATGTTCTTGTCTCTATTCAAGAGGGTAGTATCCTTCATCCTGCATCCTCGGAATTCACACAAGAGCTAAGCCCAGTTGTCAACGGCGATAGAAGAAACCTTGGTACAGATGAGGGAGCTAATACGCTGTGGCAAAAGGAAGCTGGCCAGAAACCCCACCTTAATCGAGAGAGCGATCGCCTCGTGATTACTGTTGAAGATACGGGAATTGGGATCGACCCAGAAACTATTGGCCTCATCTTCGAACCTTTCTGCCAGCTAGAACAGACTCATGCTCGAAGATACGCTGGTACAGGCTTAGGTCTGGCTATTGTCGATTCTTTGGTGCAACTGATGGACGGGCACATTTCGGTAGAAAGCCAACTTGGAGAAGGGACGACCTTTAGAGTCGAAATTCCTCGCTGGATGAACGTCGATTTATAAGCTCTTATGCTCAGAAGAGAACGCGTTTTTTAATCTAAGGAATTGTAATTGATCAGGCTTTGCTTCAGGTTTTTCTAATATAGTGCTACGCGCTGATATAAAACCAATAGTTGATTGAGAAGCCGCGTAGTGCGCGGCTTCTCAATCAATATCTGACCTAACCTATCTGCGCATTGCTATACAACCAGGCTGAGACTTTTAGGGTGAGCTTTGGTTGCTTTTTTTAAGATTTTTTTTATAAAGTGATCCGCTAAGGGGAAAGCGGAGGAAGTTAGATATCCGCGTTGAACAGAGCTAAGCATACGGACTGTTGCGAACAAACTTTGGTTTTCCTAAAAAAAGCTTGTAACGCCACTTTAGCTACGCTCTCGACGAAGGACTTCTTCGGTGTTGTGATTACCGATATTTAGGAAATAATCTTGAAACTTGGCTCAGTTCTACAGGGCATAGGCTCTTGAAAACCTTGATTATTCCCAGAAATAGCTCTCTTGGTAGGAAAACTCCCTCTTGTGGGAGATGTGGCTTAGATCACAATTTTGGAACCATAGGTACAGGACTAACTTCTGAAAGTAATCGACATTAGCAATATTAGTAAAGTCATAACTTAAAAAACCGATGGTCTGTCAACCTATAGTGCAGATGTCAAGCCAAAACTCATCAATAACATCACATTATTCAACCTCTGGAGCCGCCGATATCGTCTTAGTTGTAGATGATTCTCTCGACAATTTATTCTTAACTGAAAGCATTCTTTCAGAAGACGGGTACGAGGTGATTTGCGTAGAAAACGGAGAATCAGCCCTGTCTCTTATGGAATCGCTGACACCGGATTTGATGTTGTTAGACGTCATGATGCCAGGAATCGATGGCTACGAAGTGACTCGTCGGATTCGGGCAAAGCGCGATTCGTCCTATATTCCTATCCTTTTGGTAACAGCCCATGATCAGCCCTGTGTGGTCGATGGTCTCGACGCAGGGGCAGATGACTTTATCCGTAAACCTATTATTGAAGTCGATGAGCTATTGGCTCGGGTGCGATCGCTCTTGCGACTCAAGCACACGATTGACGAGCGCGATCACATTGCGAAACAGCGCGAAGATTTTGTCTCGCGACTAACACATGATCTACGCACACCCTTGATTGCGGCTGACCGCATGTTGTCCATGATCAATCAGGGAACGTTTGGTGAGGTGTCAGAGCCGATCTGCGAATCTATTGATACGGTGATTCGCAACAACGAAAACCTGTTGGCGATGGTCAACACTTGGCTAGAAGTCTATCGTCACGATGCAGGCAGTAAGTCTCTGACCTTTTCGCGATTTAATCTATGCAGGCTTATTGACGAAGTCGTGAAGGAGTTGAACCCTTTGGCGTCGGAGAAAGGCATTCAACTTCAATGTCGCTATGAACATGACAGTGGCATTGATCTGCAAGGGCGAGAGATAATGCCACAAATGCCGAAAGGAGCATCGGCGAGACGTGACGATGAGCTTTACGCTGCTACGTCAAGCGGGCAAGCTCAATACTCCGATCATGTCCAAACAGTAGCTGCAAAGTCAAAATCAAAGTCTTCAGGCTGCCGTATTTTGGGCGATCGCTTGGAGATGCGTCGTGTGCTGACCAACATTATCGGCAATGCGATCAAGTTTACAGATGATGGAGCTGTTGAGATTACTGTCGAGACGTTAGAGCAGGGCAAGCCTTCTTCGCCTGTCAATAGCGGCTTGGACGAGCAGCCGACCCAGGTCGCCCTATCTGGCTCAATGCTATTGATTCATGTCAAAGATTCTGGAGCAGGCATTTCAGAAGAAGATCAAGAAGCAATCTTCGATCGCTTCCGTCAGGGCCGCAACAAGAGGGCTGGTAGCGGATTGGGATTGCACTTAGCTCAACGAATTGTTGAAGCACACAATGGGAATATCCAAGTGGAATCCCGTTTAGGTCAGGGGAGCACGTTCACAATTCAGGTTCCTATGAACATGTCCGCAGGGGACGAGCAATAGGCAAGCTGAACGTCGAGAACTTTCAATTTTATAGACAAGAGACCATTCTGAACCTTAGCATTGGCTGATGTGTCAGGAATGGTTTTTTGTTTGGTTTCTTTTGGTTTGTTTAACTACAAAATCCAGCTTTCATTACACATCGCAACGTCTTATCGCTCAACCGCTCCTCGATCTGAAAAGGTTCGGCTAGAATATCGGAGATTCTAGAGAATCTCCCCATTTCAGTTTTTATGTGCTGAACCATGGGGCGATCGCGAATCAATCGGCTTCTGCTGTCTGTCGAGTATGGTTCATCGACGGTATGGTTCATAGCCCGTCATGTGAGAGAGTTGATTTAGCTTTGGAGGAGCGCTATGGCAGATGACAGAGAGCGATCGCCGCGAGCACCGCGCCGACGAAACACGCGATCGCTTCGCCCTGATCTGCATTCCTCTTCTTCTCGTCGAGGTCGCAGCAACGCATCTGCCGCATCTCGTCGGCCTAGGTCTTCAAGCAAGTCGCCCCGGCGATCATCAGCTCAATCAGCATCTTCTAGCCCGTCCCAAAAGCAAGCCCAAGTTCGCTCCCAGAGGGATGCAGTCAATCCTACAGGTCGCCCCGGTGGCGGTGCTGCGGTTGATGCTAATGCAGGCAGCATTGTGCTGCGGTCGTCGAGCAGTCTGGCTCGTTCTAACGGATCGGTGCGAGGTCGAGATGGACGCCGGATGAACATTGCCCCTGATCCTCGTCGTCGAGCACAGGTAGGAGCCTATGCCCCTGCTTTTGGCGGACGGCGATCGCGCTCTGTAGGTGCCACTCCCCGCCGACCGATTACATCATCCCCCTTAGCTCCGACTTCTTCGCCTCAGTCTGCGTTTCCAGGTGCTCAAGCTGCAGGTACCTATCGCCCTGTCCAAAAGCTTTCACCGCGTCCGATCTATAAGCACAGACCTCCTGAGCCCCGCAAGCCTCGACGTAAGCCTGTCAGACGTCGTGTTTCGCCTTGGATTCATGGCATACGGCTGCTGATTTTGGGTATTGGTATGAGTGCGATCGCTGGAACGGTTTTGTCGGTGCTCAACCCTTCACGTCAGGAGCTAGCCGCAAACGATTCAGATGGCCAACCTGCAGCGGGTGGTGCTAGCCAGCTCAATGCTCTAGTCGCGGCACCAGAATCAGGGCGATCGCTCATGAGTTCTTTGCAGCCCGGTCAAGAAATGAGCAGCTTGTCTCAAGATATCCAAGACATCACAGAAGCCTATCCCGACCTCAATCCAGGGGTCTTTGTCTATGACTTGGACACAGGCAACTACGTCAATGTCAATGGAACGACGCCTTTCTCAGCCGCCAGCACGATCAAAATTCCGATTTTGATTGCCTTCTTCCAGGATGTAGAGTCGGGTGCGCTCAACCCCGACGAAATCCTCATAATGGAAGAAGAAGATGTTGCCTCAGGCTCAGGCAACATGCAGCTTCAGGCTGTTGGCACAGAGTTTACAGCTCTGGAAGTTGCAAGCGAAATGATCATTACGAGCGACAACACCGCGACGAATATGTTGATTCGTCGGTTGGGGGGAATGGAACGGCTCAATGAGCGTTTTCGCGCTTGGGGCCTGCGCCACACAGCTCTCAGAAATTTGCTGCCTGATCTCGAAGGGACAAATTCCACATCCCCCAAAGAACTAGCCGAACTGATGGCGCTGATCAGCCGCGAAGAATTGCTGTCTGGGCGATCGCGCGATCGGCTGCTCCACATCATGAGACGAACCCAAACCAATACGCTGCTTCCTCAAGGACTGTCGAGCGATGCCACCATCTTTCACAAAACTGGAGATATTGGCACAATGTTGGGAGATGCAGGTCTGGTCGATGTGCCTAATGGCAAACGATATGCGATCGCCGTTCAGGTACAGCGCCCCCACAACGATACTCGTGCTCACGAGATTATTCGCCGAGTTTCCAGTCAAGTCTATAGCGTCATGGAAGATGCATCTTTGAATCCTTCTCAGTCTCCAGCTCGTGGAGGATCGGATTCGAGCGATACGGATCGTTTGAACTCTGAAGATGACTCGGGCGCAGCTTCCCCCAACTTTGAAGCCGATTGAGTTAGGGGATTGATGCGGGGAACGGGGCAACCCGCAGTTTTGCTATGGCAGCGCAGATATGGCTGCATGAACTTCCCACTGCATATTCTCAAGCTATAGTGCTACGCGCTGATATAAAACCCATAGTGGTGTATGGAGAAGCCGCGCACCGCGCGGCTTCTCCATACATATCTGTCCTAACCTATCTGCGCATCGCTATACAAGCTTCACGAAGATGGATCTGATAGCCTCATCAGCGTCAGCTGACCGTCTGGTGGATGGTAGCCCAGATGAATCCAAGCGGCTGGAGCTGCAACGCGCCCTCTCGGTGTGCGCTGGAGGTAGCCAATTTGCATTAGATACGGTTCGTAGACCTCTTCGATCGTCTGCGCATCTTCTCCTGTAGCGGCGGCTAAGGTGTCGAGTCCCACAGGGCCACCGCCAAATTTTTCAATCATGGTGGTTAACATGCGGCGATCGGTCCAGTCTAATCCCATTGGATCAACGTTAAACAACTCTAGAGCTTCGGCAGCGATCGCCCCAGTCACCGTTCCATGTTGTTTGACCTGGACATAATCCCTCACTCGACGCAGCAGCCGATTGGCAATCCGAGGAGTGCCGCGCGATCGCTGTGCAACTTCAATTGCCCCTTCGTTGTCAATCGGTGTTTTTAGAATCTCAGCGGTTCGCAACACGATCTGAGTTAGCTCATCACGTTCATAAAACCG
>JGI12048J13642_10137067_pt1 | contig 12412 bp, 4 predicted proteins | sample ElkSlonscriptome_16_FD_13642 | JGI IMG/M metagenome (IMG submission 13642) | reverse complement strand
TGCTTTTGACGGTCCCCGATCCATTGCTGTTGGTTCCGACAACCATATTTACGTCTTGGACGCCGGCAATTTCCGCGTTCAGAAATTCGATACGGAAGGTAGCTTCGTGCTCGCCTTTGGGTCGGAGGGTGTAGGTGACGGACAATTTTTCGACCCGCTCGCTATCGCTGCTGATGCTGACGGGTCCATTTTTGTATCCGAAGGAAATCTGGGTGCCCGTATCCAACGCTTCGACCTAAAGGGTGGCTTTATCAGCAAGTTTGGCACTCCTGCTACTATTGGCGGCAACCTAAACACCCCCACCGGCATGGCCATCGCTGATAACGGCAACCTGCTGGTTGCCGATGGACCGCAGGCTTCCATCCTTGAATTCAATTCCAGTGGGGAATTAGTGCGCATGATCTCCTCCTACCAGCAGGAAGGGTTGCCCGTAAACCCATTTGTTAATCCAATTGATGTTGGCGTTGATAATAACGGCCGGATCTTCATCATGGATAATTTTGATGGGGCCCACCGATTAATTTCTCTCAGCAAAGACTTGATCTTTAATGCTATTTATTTTGTGAACGGCGGCGGTGCCTTCAGTTTTGGGCAACCGACCGGTTTGGGTGTCGATACCCTCGGCGGAAATCGCATATACCTCACGGATGCCGGCCGCGGCAAACTGATCCGTTTCACCTCCGGCCTCAGTGCTATCACCGAGATCGGAACTGACGAGCTCGATGGCCTGGGACAATTGGGATGTCCCTCCGGAGTAGCCCTGTCGAGCGGACTCATTTATATTTCGGACCCCGCCAACGAAGAGATCAAGACCTACCGGACAACTGATTTTGGGTTTACGGGAATATCCCTGCGTGGCTCGACCAACGGACCGGGGCAGTTAAATGATCCGGGACATTTGGGCGTAAGCAGTTCGGGGGAAGTGTTCGTTATCGATGGTCGAACCAGTGTGAAAAAATTTCGCGCCGACGGTACCTTTTCCGACTCCACGGCCGCAAGTATGAATCAGGTTTTTAACGGTATTCACGTTGACCCGAATGGGACCCACCTCGTCACCCGGGTCACCCAAGGAGAAAACGAATTGACTGGCTTTCGGGAATTTGAATCCGATTTCAGCCTGGCCCGCACCAGCTCTACCTTCGACTTTCTGGCCCCCTACGGCATTACTCGTGACCGCAATGGTTTTGTGTACGTGACGGATACTACCTCCAATTCCGTTAAGGTCTATAACCCGGCCAACAACTATGGATTCAGGCTTTCTTTTGACGCTCCCGGCGTGCCCCCCATGTCCTTTGGCAAGCCACTCAGTCTCGCCATAGACCATCGTGGGAACATTCTCGTTGCCGATACCGATAACCACCGCATTTTGAAATTCAGCAGTCAGGGGGAATTTATTGCCGCCTACGGAACCTATGGCTCCCTACCCGGGGAATTCTTCCATCCGGTGGATATCAAAGTGGACGGTACCGGACGCGTCTTCGTGGCCGATAAAGGTAACCGCCGCGTTCAGGTGCTGCGTACCTGCCAGATCATCGATGTGGAGGAGCGCACCATCTGCGCCGGAGAATCGACCGTTTTTGAAGGTACTTCCTACAACCAGACGGGGCAGTACGATCGCATCTTTGTTTCTCAGAATGGGTGCGATTCGATCCGGCGTCTGGAATTAACCGTACTGGACCCGATTCGCACCGAAATGAGCACCACCATTTGTGCCGGTGAGTCGATCAGCTTTTTCGGAACGACCCTTGATGCCACCGGTTTGTACCAAAATACCTTGACTGCTGAGAACGGATGTGACTCCATTGTCACCATGGACCTGACGGTGGCCGACACCTTTCGGGTGGAAACAACCCAGACCATCTGTAACGGCGACACCTACTTTTTTGGGAATATCCCCATCGACATGGCTGGCAATTACCAGCAGACGTTTACCAGTACCCTGGGGTGTGACTCCACGGTATTACTGACTCTTATACTCGCCGATACCGTGAAAACGGACCTGATCGATACCATCTGCCTGGGCGATACCTTACGGGTAGGTGACCGGATTTTCACGCAATCAACTACCGACCGCGTCATTTTTCCGGCTACCGAGGAGCGATGCGACTCCGTCGTTCATGTGCAATTAACCGTACTAGATACCTTTCGCACTACGCGCACCGATACCATTTGCCTTGGTGACACCCTTACGGTGGGCGACCAGCATCTGTTCACAACCGGTATGCACGAAGTCGTATTCCCGCCAACGGATCTGCGGTGTGACTCAACCGTCGTAGTGGCCCTTACCGTTCTCGATACTTTCCGAACCATACGATTCGACACCATATGCCAGGGTGGCACCCTGGAAATAGGCAATTTCGATCTGTCACGCGCCGACACCTACGAACTGGTGTTCCCACCCACCGATTCACGCTGTGACTCCACGGTGGAAGTTCATCTGACAGTGCTTGACACTTTCCGCACCTCACGTACCGACACCATTTGCGAGGGAGAATCACTGGTAGTGAACGGTCAGGTTTTTAGCGTAAGCGGAGAATACTCCGTCACCTTCCCTCCGACGGACCTGCGCTGTGATTCCACGGTAGAGATTTCACTGACGGTACTTGATACCTTCCGCACCATGCGGACCGATACCATCTGCGAAGGGGACCAATTGGTGATCAACGGGCAAGCCCTGACGAGCACCGGTGTTCACGAAGTGGTGTTTCCACCGACGAATGATCGATGTGACTCAACGGTGGTCATTGATCTGACCGTCCTACCGACTTTCCGTACGGAGCGATTCGATACTATCTGTGCCGATGAAGAGGTGACCGTAGGAGATCAGACATTCAACCAGACCGGGATGTATCAAATTGTATTCCCTTCGGAAGATAATCGATGCGACTCCACAGTGGTACTCAACCTGACCGTACGCCCTTCCTACGAAATCCGGGAAGATGTGACCATTTGTGAAGGGGAGACATTTACCATCGGCAATCAATCGCTGAGTACATCGGGTCAAATTACGGTAGCAGGTCAGACCCAGGCCGGTTGTGATTCCAATATTATCTACGACGTCCGGGTTTTACCAAAATACGATCAACAATTGGATACGGCTCTTTGTGTGGGGGAGCGGCTTCAAATAGGTAATTCGACTTTCTCCTCGCCGGGAACTTTTACGTACACCTTCCCAGCCACCGATGAGCGCTGTGATTCCACCCTGGAAATTACGCTGACCTACAAAGACACCTTCAATGTGCGGACCGAACAGACCATATGTACCGGAGAGGTCTACGTATTGGGCGATCGTCGATTGACCGAAGCCGGCGTGTACATGCACACTTTCCCGGAGAATGACCGTCGTTGTGATTCTACCGTAACGGTGGATCTGACCGTGTTGGAAACGGCCTTCGACACACTTGACCTGCAGCTTTGCCCGGGAGATGTATTATTCTTCGGAAGCACTCGCGTCGACGGGCCTGGCCATTACGATGCCCGGCTTACGGCTCGCAATGGCTGCGATTCACTCGTACACATTCGCGTATCTCCGCGGGCGCCCAAGCGCACCAGCGTGGAAGCGCGCGTTTGTGAAAACGATGGTTATTTCTTTGGTGGTGACATACTGCGTCAGTCGGGTATTTACCGGGACACCCTGCAATCCAGTAATGGTTGCGACTCTATTATCACCCTTGATCTACGGGTTGATGCGACCCTGATCAGCCGAACGGTGGATACTATTTGTGCCGGTGAAGCTTATACCTTCTCGGGCGACCGGATTCGAGAATCCGGCTTATACCGGGATTCCTTCCTGGCACAGACCGGTTGTTATTTCTATCTGGAGTTAGAGCTGACGGTGCTGCCTAATTATTCCGATACGACCTACGCCGAAATTTGTGCAGGCCAATCGTTTACCTTCGAAAATGAGGTGTATACCCAAACCGGACTATACCAACATCGCTTCCAGGCCGAAGGCAGTTGTGACAGCATACGATACCTAAACCTGACCGTTACCGAACCATTCAATCGAATCAGTGAAGCAACGATCTGTCAGGGTGATACTTTCTATTTCCAGGAGCGCATACTGACCCGTGCGGGGGTCTATCGGGATACTATGAAGACGGAGGCCGGTTGTGATTCGATACTATCGCTTTTCCTGGATGTCCAGGAACCGACCTTTGATACCGTTGACGTAAATTTGTGCGGTGAGCAATCCTACGAATTTGCTGGCCAGTTTATCGACAGCAGTGGGTTATATTCGGATACGCTCACCAACCGGAATGGCTGTGACAGCGTGGTCACAGTGCGTGTTTCATTCCAGGATGCACCGGAAGACCTGGTGACTGTAGGCGGCATTCTGATGACCGCAAACATTGAAAATGCCCGCTACCAATGGGTCAATTGCCGGGATACCATGCCCATACCTAATGCCACGAGTCAGTTCTTCATACCCGAGGTGAACGGCATGTACGCCGTGATCATTCAAACCGATGAATGTATTTATTTCTCGGAATGCTTCCAGATGAACGTCGGGATGTCGACCAGCACCTCCGAGCCTGACATCAGTGACCAGATCAATCTGTATCCCAATCCGGCCACTGAAGTACTGAGGCTCGACTGGATAGGTCGGGCCGGTCAGTGGTTCGACTGGCAGATTACCAGTGCGGCCGGTCAGCGCATCGATCAGGGCAGGGACCGAATCGATACCCAACACCGCTTTGATATCCGGCGCTTACCCGCCGGATTATACTGGCTGACCATGCGTAATGAGGATGGACAGGTAGCGAGGTTGCGGTTTGTGCGTGCTGAGCGATAGAGACGTAATACACGTTCACTGGAGACGCGTTGCAACGCGTCTCCAGTGAACGTGTATTAAACCTGCCTCAAATCTTAACGTTCCAGGTTTCGAAGACTTCGCGTTCGAGGCGCTCGCGGTGGTCGGGGTGAGCGAGCCCGATCAGTTGGCGGGCGCGGTCCCGAATGGAGCGACCGTAGAGGTCGGCAATGCCGTATTCGGTAACAATGTAGCGAGCGTGGGCTCGTGTGGTTACTACGCCCGCTCCCAGGTTGAGGGTAGTTGCGATACGACTCAATCCTCGGCCGGTTGTACTGGGCAGCGCAATGATGGGTTTCCCACCAATGGAAAGAGCCGCTCCACGCATGAAGTCCATCTGGCCACCCACCCCTGAGTAGATTCGGGTACCAATGGAGTCGGCACATACCTGACCGGTAATATCCACCTCGATCGCACTGTTAATAGCGACCACTTTGGGGTTTTGACGAATGATGGAAGTATCGTTTACGTATTCGATATCCAGCATGCGAACCAGCGGATTATTATCGACAAAGTCATACAGGTTGCGGGATCCCATCAAAAAGCCGGAGACAATGTGGTTGCGGTGTTTCACCTTATGTTCGTTGGTAATAACGCCTTTATGCACTAACTCCAGCACACCATCTGAGAACATCTCGGTATGTATGCCCAATTCTTTATGGCTGGTCATGGCAGCCAGTGCAGCGTTCGGAATGGCCCCGATACCCATTTGCAGGGTTGACCCATCCTCCACCAATTCGGCTACGTATTGTCCGATTTTGGATTCTATCTCATTGGGTGGCGGTATATGCAGGGTCGGCAGGTCATAATCGACCTCCACGACTTTATCAAATCGGCTGATATGGAGGTCGCCATCGCCGCGAGTAGTCGGCATATTGGGATTGATCTCCGCAATGAGTTTTTTGGCAGTTTGCGCAGCAGCTAAAGACGTATCAACCGAAATACCGAGCGTGCAATACCCATTCTTATCGGGAGGAGAAACTTGCAGGATGGCTACATCTAGTTCGATGATCTTCCGGCGAAATAAACGAGGTACATCACTTAGAAATACGGGGATGAAATCAGCCCGTCCTTCGTTAACGGCCTTGCGGGTATTCCCTCCGACGAAGAGGTTTTTCACCCGGAAGGAGTCGGCACATTCGGGTGCTGCGTAGGGTGCTTCTCCTTCGGTGTGAAGTTGGTAGATATTAACATCGTGTAATTCGCCGGAGCGTTCTGCCAGGGCTTTTACCAGCACTTGGGGTGAGGCTCCTGCGCTGTGAACAAACAGGTTATCCCCTGATTGAATAACGGAAACAGCCTCTTGTGGGGTTACGGGTGAATAGTGTTGTGCGGCCATAATTTGTTTGGTGGTTAATTTCACTGCAAAGGTAAGTAACGAGAATACTTTTAAAACATGCAATTCTCAGTCCACATAGTGACAATTGCCATTGTTTGAATTTGTAATTTGGTTGATGAATAAACCCGTACTGGTGATCCGACAATTGTTAACAACCGAGGAACACAGCCTTTTCTTTTACCTCCTGATGGTCGTATTAGGGATTGGGGTATTACAGGCCCTGGGTATTGGCGGCCTGTTCTTTTTTAAGCGGTCCGGAGAGCACCGCTCCAATTATTTTTTTGGGTTGCTGCTCATCACCTTCGGGTTGACCGTTTTCCACTACATTCTGCTATTTTTAAACGTATACGAGCTGTACCCTAAGCTTTACTTTCTGCCAATTTACTTCACACTGTCCTTTCCCACTCTGCTTTTCTATCACATTAAGCTCAACCTATATCCTTACTATCGGCTGCGATCTACGGATATCAAGCATTTCATTTTACCGGTGGGCCAGTTTGCCTTTTTTGTTACCTTATTCTTTTCGTCGGTGACCTACAAATCGGGAGTTGATCGCTGGTTTTACAACCCCTTTTACGGGGCCTTTGAACAGTTTCTGTACCTGACCACCTTCTATGCGTATATGTATTTTTCGTGGCGATACGTTCGTCAAAAGCAACAGGACATCCGTTCGCGTGCGGAAGCCAAAAAGGTATGGTACGCACAGAAATTACTGCAAGTCTTATTTGTGCTTTTCGGTATTCACACCTTTTTCGTCCTGGGTGATTTTATCAGCTACGAATTCCTGAACATCAATTTACGGACCGTTAAGCCGTGGGCTGGCTTGGGCGTTTTGTCTTTTGTAGCTATCCTGTTCTGGTTGGGTGTGTATGGCTTCCAGGTCTTACTTTGGGGACGTAAGCTGTTCAAACAGGCTTGATAAACAGGTGTGAGGTGTGGGGTTTGAGGTTAGGTTATAGGTCACCTCACACCCCAAACCTCATACCTCATACCTGATCAGTTGTTTTCCTTCCGTTTATAATCTCCGTTTTTCCAGGAGTCGAAGAATTTCTTCCAAGCGATGGGGTTGAAGATATTCATGGGTGGTTGCTGGCCGATGTAGTAGTTCTCACGAGCCTGTTGGCGCAGGTAAAAGTCGGCACTTTCGTTACCGTCGTAGCGCACGATATTTCGTTGTTTTTCGAGGACCTCCTGGGCCAGGTTTTCCTGTGCTCTGGATTGCAATTCGGGCGTGACGTCCATAGCTAAAAATTCCAGGCGGAAGTGTTCGCGGCTGGGCCAGGGGAACACCACCGTTTCCGGCAGGTTGAAGGTATCCTGCGTCATGAGCTGAACGATGGATTTTCGGTCGCCCTCCATCTCAAGGGGTACTTCGTATTCCACCGTTTTGTAACCTACGGCTGAGAATTGGATCACATCCCCTTTCTGCACCACGATCGAGAAAAATCCTTTCAGATCGGTATAGGAACCCCGGTTGCGGTCTTTAACAACAATATTAGCGTAAGGTACCGGTACCAGCTGTTCGTCCGTGCCATCCAATACCAGACCGGAGAACTGTACCAGATTTCCCTCTCTCTGCTGGGCCAACAAAGCGGTGGTGGCCAACAAAGTGCACAAGACCGAAAGGACTATATACTTTATCTTCATCATCACGTGGTTTACCTATAAGACTAGCAAAGAGCCATAATGGTTTGACGGTAGTTGCTAAAAGTAGCAAAAAACCAGCAATGATGCCCGTTCGAATCCCCCTTTAAGCCAACTTTAAGACGCTTTGGGCAATGCGATATCCAAAACCTCCTGCATGGTATTCACGTAGTGGAAAGTCAATCCCCTGATGTAATCGGGGTTAATTTCATCGACGTGCTTTTCATTTTCCTGGCACAGGATGATTTCTTTCATACCCGCGCGCTTGGCTGCCAGTATTTTCTCTTTGATCCCGCCCACCGGTAATACCTTACCACGCAGCGTTATCTCCCCCGTCATAGCCAAATACGGCTTTACCGGGCGCCCCGTGAAGGCCGAGGTCAGCGCAGTAAGCATGGTTACACCGGCGGATGGACCGTCCTTCGGGATGGCCCCTTCCGGAATGTGGATATGTACATCCGACTTCTTAATCTGCTCTTCCGTAATGTCCAGCTCTTCACTACTCGCTTTCAAATACGAAAGGGCGGTCGAAGCCGATTCCTTCATGACATCGCCCAGGTTACCGGTCAGGGTGACCTTGCCACTACCCTGACTCAGGCTGGACTCCACGAAGAGGATAGCCCCCCCGACGGAGGTCCAGGCAAGGCCAACGGCTACTCCCGCTGCTTGTTTTTCCTGGTAAATATCGTGGGTATAGCGGGTTGGCCCCAATATGTCGCGCAATTGTTCGGGGCGAATTTCGGGATCGTATTCCTCCTCCATCGCCACCTGTTTGGCTACAGAACGCATCACGGCACCAATTTGCCGATTAAGGGAACGCACGCCCGATTCACGGGTATAGTCCCGGGCGATCTGACGAAGTACTTTGGTTTTGAGCTTCACCTGATCTTTCTTCAGACCGTGCTCTTTGAGTTGATTAGGAATAAGGTGGCGCTTGGCGATTTCTACTTTTTCCTCTTGGGAATAGCCACTGATATCAATGATTTCCATACGGTCCAGCAAAGCTGGCTGAATGGAGCTCAGCGAATTCGCGGTGGCAATGAACAGAATCTTACTCAGGTCGTATTCTACCTCCAGGTAATTGTCGTGAAAGGTGGAATTCTGTTCGGGATCCAAAACCTCCAGCAAGGCCGATGAAGGGTCACCCCGAAAGTTACTGCCCACCTTATCGATCTCATCCAGAATAAATACCGGATTGGAGCTGCCGGTCTTTTTCAGTGACTGAATGATACGGCCGGGCATGGCTCCAATATAGGTCTTGCGGTGCCCGCGAATCTCGGATTCATCGTGTAATCCCCCCAGCGACATCCGCACAAATTCGCGATCGAGGGCGCGGGCGATGGATCGCCCCAGAGAGGTTTTACCGACGCCCGGAGGGCCTACTAAACAAAGGATCGGGGCTTTCATGTCGCCCTTTAGTTTGAGTACGGCCAGGTGCTCCAGAATGCGCTCCTTAACCTTTTCCAGTCCGAAGTGATCTTTATCGAGTACCCGTTTTACTTTCTTCAGATTGAAATTATCATCCGTAAAACGGCCCCAGGGCAGGTCCAGGAATAATTCCAGATAGTTCATCTGTATGGAATATTCAGCGACCTGAGGGTTCATTCGCTGCAGCCGGGCCAATTCTTTCTGGAAATGCTCTTCCACCTGTTCGGTCCACTTTTTCTCTTTAGCCCGTTCCTTCATCTTAGCGATTTCCGCCTGCTGCGGATTCTGGCCCAACTCCTCCTGGATGGTTTTCAGTTGCTGGTTGAGGTAGTAATCGCGCTGTTGCTTTTCGATGTCGACGCGCACTTTGTGCTCGATCTTATCGCGTAGCTCCAGCAGGTTGAGCTGGTTATTCATTTCCCGCAGAATGACGGTCGCTTTTTCGGTGAGCTCGTTGATCTCCAGAATGCCCTGTTTGACATTGATCTTTTCGCCCAGGTTGGAGGCAATGAAGTTGAGCAGAAAATTATCGTCTTCAATTCCCTTCAGCATGACCATGGCCTCGGAAGGTATATTTGGCGAAAGCTCAATAATGCGTTCCGACAGATCCAGGATGGACTCCCGCATCGCCTCAAATTCCATCTCATCGGAGGGCGGGATTTCTCCAATCACCGAAATTTTTCCCTGGAGGTAGGGATCCGTTTGGGTCATTTCCTCCAGGAGAAAGCGGCGACGCCCCCTTAGTACTGCCGTGATAGTACCGTCGGGCATGCGCAACAGTTTGATGATGCGGGCGACGGTTCCCAATTGGAAGAGGTCTTCCGGTCCGGGGTTTTCCTCATCTTGTTCTTTTTGCGAAAGCACAGCCACCAGGCGGGAGTCCTCATAGGCTTTATTGATGGCCTTGATGGATTTGTCCCGCCCAACGGTGATGGGGATGACAATGCCCGGAAAGAGCACGGTGTTTTTTAGGGCCAGGATCGGTAATTCGCCGGGGATGGCGTTTTCTTCCGATTGATCGTCATCTTCTACTGTAACCATCGGTAAAAATTCTGCTTCGTCACTCAATCCCTGGTGGGTCGTAAAAATATCTTCAAACATATATCAAAAGAAAGCTTCGTCAGAAAATGGATGCCACCCTGTCAGGAAAACGGCCCTGATAGTGGTCGGGAATAATAGGCAACATTTGTGCCAGCTATAATTTACGAGTACCAGAGGCCCCAGTCCAGTATTTTAGAGGACAAATCGGCAGAGCGACCCGCTTTTCCTGTCAGAATGCCGGACCATATAAACAAAAGAGGGCCAGCATGTTTCCTCATGCTGGCCCTCGACATGCCGTCGAAAAGGATCGGCGTGCAGAGGTTTATACGGAAAAAAACGACACTGGTTGCACGGAGTACTAAGCCTCAGCGGGTTCGGTTGGCTCCGGCGCAATGGCAAGTACTTCCTCGTCCTCCTCCTCTACTTCGTCTTTTTCGACTCGCAGATTATCGATAATGAATTCCTGACGAGTCGGCGTGTTTTTCCCCATGTAATAGGTCAATACCTGATCGATATCGGTATGCTCGTCGAGCACTACGGGTTCCAGGCGAATATCTTCACCGATGAATTCCCCGAACTCGTCAGGAGAGATCTCACCCAATCCCTTAAAACGGGTGATCTCGGCTTTTCCACGCAATTTTTTGATGGCTTCCTGTTTCTCAGCCTCGTTGTAGCAATAGAATTTTTGCTTCTTATCGCGAACGCGAAAGAGGGGGGTTTCCAGAATATAGAGGTGGCCATTCCGCACCAAGTCCGGGAAGAACTGCAGGAAGAACGTCAGCAGCAATAAACGAATATGCATACCGTCCACGTCGGCATCGGTAGCGATCACGACGCGATTATAGCGCAGGTCCTCAATGCCGTCTTCAATATTCAGGGCATGCTGCAGCAAGTTAAACTCCTCGTTTTCGTATACGACTTTCTTGGTCAGGCTAAAGCAGTTGAGCGGTTTACCCCGCAAGCTAAAGACGGCCTGGGATTGTACATCCCGTGCTTTGGTAATGGATCCACTGGCCGAATCGCCCTCGGTAATGAAGAGGGTCGTCTTTTTACGGTCTTCTTCATTCGTTTTACGGGAGCTGTCGCAAAAATGCACCCGGCAATCACGCAATTTTTTATTGTGCAGGTTAGCCTTTTTCGCACGCTTATTAGCCAGCTTTTTGATGCCGGCAATCTCTTTGCGTTCGCGCTCCGATTGCATGATGCGCTTCTCAAGGGCCCGGGCTATCTCTTCGTTGCGGTAGAGGAAATTCTCGAGTTTTTGCCCGACGAAGTCATTGATGAACTTCCGCACGGAAGGCCCCTTGGGGCCTACATCAGTGGACCCCAGTTTGGTCTTGGTCTGCGATTCGAATACCGGCTCTTCGATGCGCACGCTGATGGCCGCCATGATAGACGACAGAATGTCCTTGCGCTCAAACTTTTTATTATTGCGGGAAAAATACCCCTGCACCGCGTTTACCACTCCTTCTTTAAAGGCGTTTAGATGCGTACCACCCTGTGTGGTATTTTGTCCATTCACGAAGGAATAGTACTGCTCCCCGTAGTGGTTACCGTGGCTCATGGCAAACTCGATATCCTCATCCCGGAAGTGGATGATGGGATAGCGCAGGGTCTCACTTTTCGTTTTTCGTTCCAGCAGATCGAGCAGGCCATTGCGGGATACAAAGGTCTCTCCATTGAATCGCAGTTTCAGTCCCGCATTGAGGTAGGCATAGTTCCAGAGCTGGTTCTCAACGTATTCTTTGCGGTATTTAAAGTTCTTGAAGACACTGCTGTCGGGGTGAAAGAAAACCATGGTGCCGTTCTCCTCCTTCGACTTTTTGGGTTTATAGTCCTTGAGGAGCTCGCCCCGCTCAAATTCAGCCACTTTCTCCTTCCCGTCGCGAACTGATTTCACCTGGAAAAAATCGGAAAGAGCATTCACGGCTTTGGTACCGACCCCGTTCAGGCCTACCGACTTCTTAAAGGCTTTGGAATCGTACTTACCACCCGTATTGATCTTGGATACACAGTCGACTACTTTTCCCAGGGGAATGCCCCGGCCGTAGTCCCGAATGACGACCCCCTCATCGTTGATGTGGATATCGATGACCTTACCAAAGCCCATCACGTATTCATCGATGGAGTTATCGAGCACCTCCTTC
>JGI12048J13642_10658420_pt1 | contig 12427 bp, 11 predicted proteins | sample ElkSlonscriptome_16_FD_13642 | JGI IMG/M metagenome (IMG submission 13642) | reverse complement strand
TGCAGTCATGACGATTCCCCAATCCCTTCTGGATATCCTGTGCTGCCCTGTCAGCCACGAGCCGTTGCGCCCGCTTGAAAAAGGGCGCGTCAAAAAGCTAAACGATGCAATCGATCGCGGGGAACTGCTGTTCGTCGACGGCAGCACGGTTGATCAACCGATTTCCGACGCGCTGGTGACCCGTAACGCCAAGGTGATCTACACGGTTGAAGACGGCATCCCGGTACTGCTGCCGGATCGCGGTATCGGCACGACGCAGCTGGAAAATTTCTGATTTCTGACTAACAATCACCGGGCGCGGCACCCTAGCCGTAAACAAGCTCTTGTTTTCCGAGAATTATTTGAATAACTCTCACTCTTGACCGATCCGCCCGTCGGTCAAAGCGCCAGCGTGTCGTCGTCGGGCTTGTCTCCGCCGTCGGCGCCGGCCGGGAAGACCTGAACGAACGAGCGCCACTGCGCCGCCGCGACAAGCAGCTGGAGAAACAGCGAAAGTGCCATCGAAAGAAGCTGGACGATAAATACGCCGGCAGTGCCGAGGGCCAGCGTGACGATGCCGGAAACAACGGCGAACGTGATGCCTGCCAGCAGAAAGACGCCGATCACCACCAGGCCGAATCCGAGAAACGCCAGCCAGTTGACCAGCAGCGCCCTGAGGCTCCAGATCAGCGCGGTAAATACCGGCCAGTTCCAGAAAAAGACAAGCGGCACGGCGAAATACACGCCCCCCAGCACCAGTGCCAGCACCAGCGCCGAGATGATCAGGCCGCCGAATACGTTGACGCCCTCGAACAGCACCAGCAGCTGCTCTGGATTGTTGTTCATGGCATCCGGATCATTCAGGAATTCGGCCAGCGCCTGCATGTCCATCTGCGGCGACAACCAGGCGCTGAGCGCGCCGATTGCGGCGAACAGTCCGAGTAAAAAGAACGCGCCCAGAATCAACAGCGCACCCCGGCTTCGGCCGTCGCTCAACCCGGCCAGAACGGTTTCGATGCCCGGTGTCCGGCCCTCCTGAATTGTTCTGAATACATTGAGCATGCCGGCCGACAGCGCCGGCGAAATCAACAGCAAGGCCAGCATACCGACGAGCGGGATGACCTGGACCAGTGAAATGGCCAGCAGCACCAGTACCACGCGCAACAGCGCGCTGCCGCCGCGAGACAACAATTCCCCGCCGCTGATCAGCCAGCCGGTACCGTCACCGAAACTTGCCCTGTGGATATGTGGCGATCTCATGATTGGGCCTCCACGCCTGCAAACTCGAGCGCATCGGCGCTCCACGGCTCTACGTTGCGGATTGCCTCGGGCACCTCTTCGGGCTGTTCGACCGTGTGCCAAAGGTCCAGATGTGCCTGGTTCATGAACTTCTCGCGCACGCTGTGGCGCAGGAAGTCGAGCAGCAAATCATAGTAGCCGTTACTGTTGACCAGAATGATCGGACCGAAATACTGGCCAAGGCGCTTGAGCGTCATCGCTTCGAAAACTTCCTCGAACGTCCCGCAACCGCCCGGCAGCGTGACCACTGCCCGGCTGTTGTCGAGCATCATATGCTTGCGCGTACGCATGTCCGACACAACCTCCAGACTGGTCAGGTGTTGATGCCCTTTCTCCATGTCCATGAGAAACTTGGGTATGACGCCGTGAACCTCGCCGCCGGCTTCGGTCGCTGCATCGGCCATTGCACCCATCAGGCCTGCTCCTCCGCCGCCGTAGACAATTGGCAGATTCGCCCGGGCAAGGGCCCGGCCCAGCCTCGCGGCGACATCGAAATACTGCGGCGCCAGCGCCTGGCTGGATGCGGCGTAAACTGTTATGCGCTCGACTGACACGGACCCACAACCTCTCGGGAAAAGATGAAGAAAACGAAAGACCGTTATTGTAGACGCGCCGCCGCGCTGGTCGCAGCCGGATTCCTTCTTGCCGGTTGCTCCGATGAACCGGCCGAACCGCTGCAGCCGGGAGAAGCCGAGTACGTCCGCTACTGTTCGGCGTGCCATGCCCGCGACGGATCCGGCCGGCCGCCGACGTTTCCGCCGCTGGCCGGATCGGAATGGCTGGATCTTGGGCCTGACGCGGTTTCCCTGATTATTTTGCTCGGCCTGCGCGGCGAGATCGAGGTCGCCGGACGCACCTATCGCGGTTACATGCCGACGATGCGCCAGCTCGACGACGCCGAGATCAAGCAGATCCTGGACCACATCGATCGGCAATGGGCCGACTGGAGCCAGGTGCCGCGAGTCGAAGATATCGCCACGCTGAGAGCGCGGACCGACGAAGAACCGCTGCTGGAAGGTCGCGAGCCGCTGGAGCGCCTGCTCACAACGCTGGACATAGCGGATTCGGGCGAGGTGACACCATGAACGGTCGTCGTGCCGTCACGAATCCGCCTGCGGCAATGGTCATCCTCGGTATTACCGTCGTTGCGTTTCTGATCCAGTCGATGAATCAGCTCGAATCGATGCGGCTGCTTGCGCTGTGGCCGCTGGCGACCCCGGACCGGATCAATTTCTCCGGCATCGGCGTGCTCGATACCGGTTTCGGCCTGTGGCAGTTACTCACCTACGGGCTGCTGCACGGCGGTATCGGTCACCTGTTCTTCAACATGTTCGCGCTGTACATGTTCGGCCTGCCGATCGAGCAGGCGTGGGGCTCGCGCCGGTTTGTCATCTACTACGCCGTCTGCATCGTCGGCGCCGGAATCGTCCAGCTTGCCACGGCTGCGGTAACCGGCGGCATCTATCCGACCATAGGGGCTTCGGGCGGGGTATTCGGGCTTCTGCTGGCGTTCGGGATGATGTATCCGAATCAGCGCATTCTGCTGCTGATTCCGCCGGTTCCGATCCGCGCCAAATATTTCGTCATCGGCTACGGCCTGCTGACCCTGTTCTTCGGCGTAACCGGCACCATGGCCGGCGTGGCTCATTTCGCCCACCTCGGCGGCATGCTTTTCGGACTCGGAATGATTCTCTACTGGGGGCGCAGCGACTACAACCGGCGCCAGCAATAAGAAAGGTGCGGGGTACAACGCCCCGCACCTTGTTGCTCTTATTCACATGGCAAAAAAATTCTTTCGGTATTCGATGCACGCCATTTGTCGCGCATGTCCGCAAACGGCTTCGCTTCGCGGCCCCGGACGTTAAGGAATTCAGTCGAGATGACGAATCCGCAAATTGCCGCTGAAGGTCGACGCGTCTATCTCGACGCCGGCCGATCCGGCTTCCATCGACATGCTTTCTCCCGGTCCCCGACCAGATCGAACCTCACCGCCGAATGCGCTGGAGATGCTGCCGGAGAACGTCTCGGCTTCAACCCGAATGCCGGTCTCGGCCGGCAGCAACAGTTCGACATCGCCGCTGTGGCTGCTGATATCAATCCGTGAACGCTCGGTGGGTCTGATCCGGGCCACGACATCGCCGGAAACGGATTCGATCGAAAGCTCCGAAACCGCGCGGCCTTCGACGCTGAGATTGCCGCTGACGGTCTCGAGCTCGACCCGGCCACCGGTGCCGGTGGTCTCGACGTCCCCACTCACCGACCTGATCCGGTTGATTTCGGACGCACCGCCTTTTGCGTTGACGTCGCCGCTCACCGAGCTGGCGCTAAGGCGCTGAGGCGTGACGTCGGCCAGGTCCAGGTCGCCGCTCACGGTCTTGGCGCTCACCGACCTACCGTCGAGCTCACGCAGCTGCAAGTCGCCGCTGACGGTCTTGACGTCCAGTTCGCTCTTGCGCGGCACCAGCATCCGCAGCTCGGTCGATTTCCTGCCCAGGTTCCAGCCAATGTTGCCTTTCTTCATTTCGAGCCGGATCGTCCAGTCGTCGGGACCGCCCTCGATCACGAGCTCGTCCACGTCGTCGCCCAGTGTCCCGGACAGCAGCCATTCCCCGGCATCGTGTCCGATGATCTCGATGTCGCCGGTCACGCCGATGAATTGAATGCGGCCTTCCGCGCTCGCCGGACGCGATTCATCGACCGATTCCGCCGCAACTGCCGCATTGGCGACAAGCAAGCCGCCCATCAGCGCCGCGATCAACATCCTGCCTCGCCTTGCACTCGTTTTCATGCTCTTCTCCATTGGTGTATTCACAGGTTGATGCTCCTTTCGTCGTTGGGTGGTTGTTCGCGGCCGTCACTGCGGACCAGGAATCTGGCCAATTCGGCCTGTCTGATCCGCGCCTCGGTCAGAAAATCGAGCAACAGGCGGTTGTCCGGATCGCGATCAAGCGCCTGTTCGAGCTGGTCGATGGCCGCCTGGTTTTCCTGCCAGGCCGCCATCAGCGCCGTGGGCGAATTGACCTCGGACACGGCCGGCGTCTCAGGCGCCGATGCACGCATCGCCTGCACTTCGGCGCGCATCACCCGGGCCACGGTGCCAGCCGTTTCCGGCGCCGGCGCAATCTGAGAGACGACCAGCGCGACACCGGTCAGCACCGCCGCGGCTGCCATTCCGGCCGGCATCAGATGCCGCCATCGCCGTTGGCCAATCCGGCGCTCGATGGCGGCCCAGTTGGCGGGCACCGGCTCGGCGGTGCGGGTCAGCGCGCCCAGCCTTCGATCCAGTTCGGCATCGTCCATTCGGGAATCAATTTTTTTTGAATTTTCGGTCGTCATCCAAGCATCTCCTTCAAAAGCGTTCGGGCCCGGTGCAGCTGCGCTTTCGAGGTACCCGGCTCGATGCCCATCAGCGCCGCGATCTCGGCGTGGCCCAGGTCGGACAGGTGAAACAGAACCAGGACCTGTCTGGCCCTGTCCGGCAACCGAGCGATCGCACGCTCGAGATCCAGATCCGCGCAAGGCCACGGCGGCTCGGGCGCACTCGCCTCGGCGTCGACATCGACGCGGGTCAATGTTCCGCGACGTTTTTCACTCAAAGCCACATTCACCGCCAGACGCTTGAGCCATCCGCGGAAGGCGGCAGGTTCACGCAGCTGATCCAGCCTGTTCCATGCCAGTACAAACGCATCCTGCAACCAGTCCTCGGCCAGCCCCTTGTCGCCTCCCGCCAGGCGCCACAGCACTGCGAGCAGCCAGCCGGAATGGGCGTTGTAGAGGGCCGAAAATGCAGCGCAATCGCCCCGGCGCGCGGCTTTCACAAGCGCGGCATCGGGGTTGGAATCGAGCGCGGGCCGAGCAGTTTCGGACAGCGCGCGCTCGACGACCCCGGCCGGCGAGGCTTTTGCGACTCTGGTCTGCATGCCCTTCATGATGCGCTTTCACGCCCGGAGGTTTGAATCGATTACGAGAATCGCTGAATTGAAGCCAGTGAGATCCTGTTGAGGCGGGGTCTGAGCGTGGGAGAAAACCGGCTGCTCAGCCGAGTCTCTTTCGGTAAGCGCGGGCCAGCTCGCCGCGGCGAATCTTGGCGTTGTGACGAATATCGACGGGCAGCGATTTGCGGACTTCAATGCGCTCGATGTCCGACGATTGCTCGTGATCGGCCAGACGCTGAGCCACGCGAGCGATCAAAGGCGCGGCTTTCTGGCGAGGCTCGGGCTCTATGACCAGGATCGGCGTCATCTGGCCCGCCTCACCGACGCCCAGCAGGGCGCTGCGGTAGACGCCTCTTGCCGCATTGGCGATGCCTTCCACGCACTCCGTGAACAAGGTGCCGCGCGAGGTCGTCACGCGCTCGCTCTTGCGTCCGCAGTACCAGAGCCGGCCGTCATCATCCATCCAGCCCAGGTCTCCCATTCGGTGCCAGATGGTGCCTTCTTCATCATGCATCTTGGCCAGACGGGTCTGGGCCTCGCGCTGCCAGTACTTGTCGGTTACGGTGGGGCCGGCCACGCAGATCTCTCCGACCTCGCCCGGTTTGACCTCGACGCCGTCGGAAATGCGCGCCAGCGACTGATCGTTGATTCGAATGACGCGGACCCGGTTGGCCGGCAGCGGATGCCCGACGCAAATGCCCTTGCCGCTGCGATTGCCTTCCGAGAGTTCGCCGACCAGTTCGCGGCCGGCAATGGTCGCGACCGGCAGGCACTCGGTGGCACCGTAAGGCGTATGGATGTCGGCCACTGCGGCCAGCGCCGGGTGCATTCGCTCCACAACCGCCGGCGACACCGGAGCACCTGCCGATAAAACTCTTCGTACGGTCGGTAACTTCGCCGAATGGGCCTCCAGATGACGCGAAAGCGTATTCATCAGCGCCGGCGATCCGAACAGGTTGGTCACCGCATATTGCTCGATCAGGCTCACCAGCATTTCCGGATTGGCCCGGGCCGGCCGGGTGAAATCCATTTTCGGGATTACCGTGGTCATGCCCAGCGCCGGATCGAACAGCGCAAACGGCGGAAACGTCGGCAGATCGACCTCGCCGGCCACGATGCCGTAAGTATCGCGCACCAGGCGCACTTGCGCGGCAAAATGGCGGTGCCGATAGACCACGCCCTTGGGGATACCGGTGGACCCGGACGTGAACAGGATGGCAGCCGGAGTGTCCGCGTCAAAATCATCGCCCCCGGGCGGCCGGAAAGCGGTTGCATTCTCGGTCAGGAGATCTCGATAGCGAATACCCAGCGCGAACGGCCGCGGCCCGACCGTGATGAAGCGCTTGATGTGTCCGCGCGCCCAGCCGAGCACCATGCGGGCGATCTGAGCGCGAGTGACGCCGATGAAGACCTCCGGCTGTGCCTCTCCCAGGCACGACTTCAGCGGCTTGAGGCCGATGCCCGGGTCGATCAGCACCGGAACGCACCCGGCTTTGAGCAGGGCAAAAAACAAGGCGAAGAATTCAACCGAAGGCGGCACCATCAAAGCCACCCGCGTGCCCGGCCCGATCTCATGACGCTGAAAACCGGCGGCCAGCCGATCGCTGAGATCGTTCAGCTGGCGATACGTCCAGCGCTTGTCCTGCCAGTGCCCGTTCGCATCGCAGCCGGTCGGCACGATCAGCGCAATCCCGTCGGGCCTGTCGGCCGCCTGGGCGCGCAGCGCTTCGGCAATGTTGTTCACTTCAACCACGCCACATCTTCTCGCACTGCAACCGGACGGCAGAGTTTACGGCAAAGATGGAAGGCATGCTATCGAAAAGACTCATCTGCCGAATGCACCAGGGGATACGGTCCGGCATGAGTACACGCCAGAGTATTTGTCCACGAACAAAGATCTGACAACCTCGAGCAATGAACCTGGTGGGAATATTCTGATTTTCAGGGCGGACACCGAGCAATCGGCGCAGGAGGCGCCTCCCACACGGGATAACGATCGTCAATCGGCGAAGAAGTTGCGAATTGCAGGCACCAGTTGATCGGCGGCGTCTTCGAGAACGTAATGGCCGGCGTCTTCTATGTAGTCGACAGGTGCGGTGGGAAAGATTTCGCGCCATTTTTCCAGCACGCGATCGTTGAACACGAAGTCCCTGGCGCCCCAGCCGAAACGGACCGGCTTGTCGGCCAGATTTGAAAGCCTCTTTTCGGTTTCGGCGAGTACGCTCCAGGCCGGATCGGATTCTTTGAGCGGGATGTCCTGTACGAAGCGCAGCGTGGCCAGGCGTCTTTGCGGCCGGCCTCTGTAGGGCGCGACCAGCCCTTTCGCCACCGCCGGCTCCAGCCGCTTTTCTGTGGCCATTCTTACCGCAAGGCCCGAGAACGCGTTGAAACCCTTGATGAGGAAGGCGCCCACCGGCGTGCGAGCGAACGCCAGCGAGCGCGGCAGATCGGCGTCGTCGGGAATCGTGAACGCCCAGGTATTCAGGATGAAGATGCGGCGTACTCGCTCCGGATTCGCGGCGGCCCAGCTCAGTCCGATCGCGCCGCCCCAGTCGTGAACGACCAGATCGATCGGCCGATCGGGCTCGACGCTGTTCAGCCACTCGCCCAGGTCGTCAACCCGGGAGGCCAGTGTGTAATCGTAGTCGCTGTCGCCGGGCCGATCCGAAAGCCCCATGCCGATATGATCCGGCGCCAGGCAGCGGTGACGGTCGGACAGGCCGCGGATCACCTTACGGTAGTAGAAGGACCAGGTCGGGTTGCCGTGAACCATGACCACAGGCTGCGCCGAGGCCGGCCCTTCGTCGACGAAGTGCATGCAGTGCCCGGAAGCCAGCGCGTGGTAATTGCTGTCGAACGGGTAAAGCGTGGTGTCCAGGTCCGGAAGAGCGGTCATCAATTCATAATTCTCTGACAGTCGCCAAACCGCGGCGCGTCAGGCCGCGGCAACGATCACCAGACAACTTCCGCCATCGAGCAATTGAGCCCTGAGCCGATGCCCATCAGCGCGATCTTGTCGCCGCGCTGCACGCGGCCCTCGTTGACGATGCGCGACAGCACGGTTGGAATCGAGGCCGGACCAATATTACCCAGGCTGGGAAAGATTCGGTAGACCCTTGCCGGATCCACGCCGAATTTGCGGATGAACGATTCGGTATGGGCCTTGGAGACCTGATGAATCACGATGTGGTCGAGGTCGTGCATGACCCAGCCGAACACGGTGCGTGCCGCTGTATATGTGAGATTGGCCAGCTTCATGCCTTCGCTGAGCAAGCTGCGGGTGTCGGTCCACATCTGATGATTCCAGCCGCGGCACAAATTGTTGAACTGGGTTGCGGCGCGAGTAACCCCGCCTTTGTAGACATGACCATCGGGCTCGAACTCGCGCCGGGTCATGATCATGGCGGCCGCGCCGGATCCCAGCGTGAGCGAAGCAAACTCACCCTTGAACTGGTCGCGAGTGACGCCGGGCTCAAGCAGCCGGTGGATGGTGTTCTCGTTGATCTCGCGGCTGGATTCGCCGTTGACGATCAGCGCGTAGTCGATCTCGCCGCGCTCGAGCATGCGCCCGGCGATGTTCATGCCGTTGATGAACGCCAGGCATGCATTGCCGACATCGAAGCTTTCGCAGGTATCGGCCAGCTTGAGATTGTTGTGCACCAGGCAGGCCGTTGACGGCTCGAGAAAATCGCGCGATACCGACGTATTGATCAGGACGCCGATCTGACGCGGATCGATATCGGCCTCGGCCAGCGCCTTGCGGCCGGCCAGCGTGGCGGCATCCGACGGCTGCACGCCGTCGTCCCAGTAGCGGCGCTCCTGAATGCCGGCCAGATCGATCAGCGGGTTGCCCGGCACGCGCAGGCGCTTGAACGTCGGCTCGAGGCGCTCGCAGATTTCTTCGCTGGAGACCGTATTCGGCGGGTCCACCGAGACCACGGATTTGATGACCACTTTTTCGAACAGCATTGACTCAGCCCGGCCCGCGATGCGGATCTTGAATGGGAACAGTCGGCCATTATAGCGGACGCGAGGTATACCACCGGCTCACGCGTTACCGAAAAAATGAACGCGCAAATTCGATCGCGATCACACTTTCAGGCAGCCGCCGGGGCTTTTGCCGCTGTTGCTTGCGGAAACCTTAACCCTGAATCCCGAAACCGCTTGCGTAAAGCACCCGCCAATCCACGATAATTGCAGCCGACTCCGCTGACGTCCTTCGCAAATATGTCGACCCCTCCAGCTTCTTCGAATCCGTCCCAGCCTCGCTGGCGGGTGATGAAATTCGGCGGCAGTTCCGTTGCCGATGCGGACAACTGGCCAAAAATCGCCGAACAGGCGGCTACAGCGCTCGACGAAGGCAACAATGCCGTGATCGTCGTATCGGCCCTGGCCGGCATTACCGATTTGCTCGAGGCATGTCTGGCGACGGCCGGCGAGATCAAGCCCGATGCCACGCTCGCCGAGGTCCGGCGACGCCACGAATCGCTCGCCGCGGCAACGGGCACCGATGTCTCGACCCTGGCGCCGACGTTTGCAAACCTGAAAAGCACGCTCGAGGCCGTGCGTGAAGGCGATTCCGGCCCGGCGCGCGCGGCCGAACTGCTGGCCTGCGGTGAATTGATGTCCAGTCGGCTGGGTCAAGAAATACTGCGCGTCCGGGGTCTGGACTGCCAGTGGCTGGACAGCCGCGAGCTGCTGATCTGCAGCGACAATCCGAACCGCACGCGCCGGGCCGGCCGGCTGTCGGCGGAATGCCAGGTGGAACCGTCGCCCGATACCCGCGCCCGGCTGGCCGAACGCGGCCGTCTGTTCATTGCACCCGGCTTCATCGCTCGCAACGGCGCCGGCGAGACGGTTTTGCTGGGACGCGGCGGATCCGACATCACGGCGGCCCTGATCGGCGCCCTGCTCGACGTCGACCGGGTCGAGATCTTTTCCGACGTGCCCGGGCTGTTCTCGGCCGACCCGCGGCGAATTCCGGGCGCAAGGCTATTGCGCGCCATCAGCTACCGCGAAGCCCTGGAACTTGCCGCCATGGGGGCCAGGGCGCTGCATCCGCGGGCGCTGTTGCCGCTGAAAAAGCATCGGATTCCGCTGTGGCTGCGCCAGACCGCCGACCCGGATATCGCGGGGACCAGGATCACGCCCGACGCGCACGAACACGGCGCCCAGGTCAAGGCGATTGTCGCGAGGAAGAACATCACCCTGGTGTCGCTGGAAGGCATCGACATGTGGCAGCAGGTGGGCTTCATGGCCGACGTATTCGCGGTATTCCGCGATCACGGGCTTTCGGTGGACCTGGTCTCGACCTCCGAATCCAACGTGACGCTGACCCTGGATCCCGGTGCCAACATGGCCGACAAGGCCTCGCTGGACCGGCTGGCCGCCGACCTTGGCAAGCTGGCCCAGGTCGACATCAACACCGAGTGCGCCAGCGTCAGCCTGGTTGGACTGGGGATTCGCACGATTCTGCATAGACTGGGCCCGGCGCTGGAAGTATTCGAGCAACGCCGCATCTTTCAGGTCAGCCAGGCGGCCAACGATCTGAACCTCACTTTCGTCGTCGAAGCCCGCCACGCCGACCGCCTGGTCCAGCAGCTGCACCAGCAGATCATCCCCGGCGGCGTGGGCGGCGACGCGGTGTTCGGACCCAGCTGGGAGGCGCTGTTCCGGCGCGCGGAAGAATCCGACGCGACGCCGGCCTGGTGGCGGCACAAGCGAGACCGCCTGACCGAAGTGATGGAAGGCCGCGACTCGGCCTACGTATACGACCTGGAATCCGTTCGCGACGCCGCCCGCCGGCTGGTCTCGATGCCAGCCGTCGATCGCGTGCTGTACTCGATGAAGGCCAACCCGCACGCCGAAATTCTGCGCGCCGCCTGTGCCGGTGGGCTGGGCATCGAATGTGTGTCGCTGGCCGAGGCGCGACACGCGCTGGCAAACGTGGATGACTTGAAGCCCGCCGACCTGCTTTTCACCCCCAATTTCGCGCCGCGCCGGGAATATCGCGACGCGCTGGAACTGGGATTGCAGGTCACCGTCGACAATCCGTGGATCCTGGAACACTGGGGTGCCGATTTCGCAGGCAAATCGGTCTTTCTGCGGCTCGATCCCGGTTCCGGCCTCGGCCACCACAAAATGGTGCGTACCGCCGGCTCGAACGCAAAATTCGGCGTGCCGCTTTCTGAACTCGAACGCGTTGCCCGGCTGGCCCGCGCCCACGACGCCAGGATCACCGGCCTGCATGCGCATACGGGCTCGGGGATCATGCATCCGGACAACTGGCATCGCACGCTGGACACGCTGGGCGAGGCCGCCCGGGAACTCCCCGACGTCGAGGTTATCGACCTCGGCGGCGGCCTGGGCGTGCCGGACCGTGAGACCGACCTGCCGCTGGATCTCGCGGCACTGGAAGCCGGCATCGCCGGGCTGAAATCGAAACTGGTCCGGCCGGTCAAGATCTGGCTGGAACCGGGCCGGTTCCTGGTCGCCGAGGCCGGCGTGCTGGTCGCCAGGGTGACTCAGGTCAAGGGCAAGGGCGACATGCGCTACGTCGGCATCGCCACCGGCATGAACTCACTGATCCGCCCGGCGCTCTACGGCGCATGGCACGAAATCGTCAACCTGACGCGGCTCGATGAGCCCGGCGACCAGGTTTACAACGTGGTCGGCCCCATCTGTGAAACCGGCGACATCCTGGGCCTTGACCGGCTGCTGCCCGAATGCCGAGAGGGCGATGTGCTGCTGATCAGCAACACCGGCGCCTACGGCGCGGCCATGGCCTCGAAGTACAACCTGCGCGAGCCGGCCGAAGAAATCGCGATATGAGAACCGGTTTTCAGGTTTTCCTGATTACGTAGCTGACTCAGCCACTTTTTCCGAAAAGCTTTTCTGGCCGCGGATGCACACGGATAAAGAGAGATGATCGTAAAGGGAAAAGTCTCGGTCAGTCCTCGCAGGTCGGCTCAGGCCGCAGGCCGTAAGCCGACAACCACAAACCCCAAAAACCGTCGGATTACGCTGCGCTAATCCAACCTACGCAAACCAACCGACCCGCCCGGATCATGGCGCGACCCTCGCAGGTCGGCTCAGGCCGCAGGCCGTAAGTCGACAACCACAAACCCCAAAAACCGTCGGATTACGCTGCGCTAATCCAACCTGCAGGTGCTGTCCGTGCGGAAGCTGGAATAGGCCACGCCCCTGGCGGGTAT
>JGI12048J13642_10795703_pt1 | contig 12429 bp, 9 predicted proteins | sample ElkSlonscriptome_16_FD_13642 | JGI IMG/M metagenome (IMG submission 13642) | reverse complement strand
CAGCAATTCCCCGCACCGGGCAGACGCACGTGCCTGGATGCGTCGAGCCATTGTCAATCCAGCCACATTCTCTTATAACTGTTTATACATACAGCTAAATGACTGACCAATGCGCAAAGTGGTTAAAACCGTCCGGGCTGAGCTCATCGAATACGTGTGCACCGATTGCAAGACAGGTGTGTATCGCATGACTGACACCCATCCAGAAGATAATTCCGAATGGCGCGACGAAGCCTCAATATTCACTTGGCCAACTCTTTATGAAATGAAGTGCTCTAACTGCGGTAAGACTGGCAAGATCGCCAAACCTTACCCGGTGCTGCGGTATCGACTGAATGATTTTGTGCTGGATAAGCATTCGAATAGTAAGATTGAAGCGCTTAGGAGACTGCTGAGACGACTGTTTTGTCGGGAGCGTGTTGAATAAATTTGCTTACACAGGGCTTACATAGCCTTCAGACAACAAAAAGGCCAACTCAATGAGTTAGCCTAAGTGTTTGATAATATTGGTTGCGGGGGCAGGATTTGAACCTACGACCTTCGGGTTATGAGCCCGACGAGCTACCAGACTGCTCCACCCCGCGACAACGAGGTGCGTATAATATGTGTCAGGCGTGCAACAGTCAAGTCTATTGCTGTTATTGTTGTCATCACCGCTCTTTATTTTAATTTTTCAAAAGTTCTGTGTTAATGCTGATAACATAAACCCATGGAATGGTTAAATAAAATACATTGTTCAGTCAGCAGGCGACATATTGATAAAACTGAATAATACTAAGGTCATGGTGTTCAATCATTTGCCCAAACTCATATATGGAAACGTTAGATAGCCTGATCGCCCGTGCTAAGAAAAACGAGGAAATAGCTCGCAATTTGTTTGCTATTGAGGTTTCTATTCTCAATATTTCCAGTACTAAAGTCTTTCTGGAGTTGTTACTCAGCTCTGTACTTGAAAAGTTTTCTATTCGATATGGGTGGTATTCCTTTATCAACTCAAGTCATGCCCTGCCAATTATAAATGCATTGAAGGAATCCAGCGATTTGGCTGGCAAATGGGTCGCTTTGGCATCAGTAGATTATCTTGAGGCCACAAAAGGAGCGCGCGAGCCACTGATGGATAATAGTGATCTTGAGCGGTTTTACGGCATGACGCCTACTGACTTGCGGTCAGCGGTGCGTTCGATGGCCGTTCTGCCTTTATTGGTGGATGGCCGCTTGGCCGGTAGTTTAAATCTAGGGGATAGTTCGGCGGAGAGATACCAAGCGGATAAAGAGGCTTTTTTTCTCCAGCAACTCAGTGTCAAGGCGTCTTTATGCCTTAGTGCGGTCGTTAGTCGCGAGAAAATTGCTTATCTGGCGACTCGCGACCCACTGACCAAGCTACGTAACCGGCGAGAGTTGGAAGATAACATTGAAAGGGAAATCAGCAGAGTGTTGCGACATGGTCAGCCCCTGGGTCTTGTTTTCGTTGATTGCGATGATTTTAAATTAGTTAACGATAACTATGGCCACGATATGGGCGATGAATATCTAAAGCATGTTGCTTTTCTGCTGCAAAAATTGCTGCGAAAGACGGACTTAGTGTTTCGATTTGCGGGAGATGAATTCGTCGCTTTGTTACCCAATCAGGATAAGGCAGGAGCCCAGCAAATAGCGGATCGAATAAGAACTTTTCTAAAGGAGAGGCCTTTGTTGTTAAATGATGTATCAGTGCCGGTTTCAGTTAGTGTAGGGGCATCTTCTACTAGTGCTTTGTCGGAATTGTCTTCACGAAGCCTGTTAAAGCAGGCTGATATAGCACTTTATGAGAAGAAACAGCTTAAGAATTTTGATGCGCTGACAAACACACCTTAATCAGGCGTTTGGTGATTTTGTTTCTATCTGAAAAAGCTGTATTTTCAATACACTGATGTCTTCAATTTTTAGCCGGGCGGTGTATCAATTGTCTGAGTTTTTCTACGCGTCTGCGATTGATTCCCATATCAGAGTAGCCGAGTCTTGAGGCCGAGCGCACTTGAAAGAATTGTTGGTCCTTTTCCCATAAAACTTCCAGGTCATCTACGAAACCAAGCAGCTTCGATTTACACTCTGCATGGATGTAGTTATCTGTTTGGGTAATGATGGTCGCTGATGGCAAAGAGCTAACAGCCAGGCTCAGTTGCTCCATAGCATCGCCTTGAGAGGCGTCTGCCTTTATTGGCTCCACATAATGAGAGTTGTCCTGATATTGGCTACAACAGCAATTCGGTTTGCTGGAGCATGGGTTTAGTTTTCCATCTCGGATACCGAGATTTGTCGGTCGGTTGCTGGCAAAAAACATGGGTTCTCCTTGTTTTTTTTCAGGGGTTTTTGGAATAAGTACAAGTGGCAATCTTAAACAATAAGTTTTCCCGCCGTTTGACCAAACAAACAACATTCCAGAGAGCCAATAGTAACAAACCATTGACCCGGCAGTAATTCAGCACACGGTGTCAATGGTTGTTAGCCGTTGAAGCTTTAAGCTGTTAGTGGCTCCTGAGCCTCAATCAGAAAAGCTCTATTAACAGTTTGTTCAGGCGATTAACATAGGCTGCCGGATCCTTCAATTCTTCTCCGCCGGCCAGTTTTGCCTGGTCGACGAGGATATGGGTCAATTCGTCAAAACGAGCTTCGCTCTCAGCTTGCAAACGCTTAACTAAAGGATGTTCAGGATTGATTTCAAAGATGGGTTTGCTGTCAGGAACCGGCTGTCCGGCAGCTTCCATGATTTTACGCATTTGCAAGCCCATATCTTGCTCACCCATTACCAGACAGGCCGGAGAATCGGTCAATCGATGGGTCAGGCGAACATCTTGCACGGTTTCTCCGAGTACTTCCTTAATTCGCTTAATGAGTGGCTCGGCTTCTTTATTAACCTGTTCTTGCTTTTCTTTTTCTGCTTCGTCTTCGATTTCACCAAGGTCGAGCTCTCCTTTAGTGATATCCTGAAAAGTCTTGCCATCGTATTCATTCAAGTGACTCATCAGCCATTCATCAATGCGGTCATGCATGATCAGGACTTCGATTTCTTTCTTTTTAAAGATCTCCAAGTGAGGACTGTGCAGACCCGCTTCGTAACTGTCCGCCGTGATGAAGTACAGCTTTTTCTGGTCTGGTTTCATACGACCGATATAGTCGTCCAAAGAAACGTCCGCTTCACCTGCTGATTTGCTGGAAGCAAAGCGCAGTAATTTCGCCACTTTCTCCCGGTTGGTATAATCTTCAGCCGGGCCTTCTTTTAATGCACTACCAAATTCTTGCCAGAATTTTTTGTACTGTTCAGGTTCGTTTTCAGCCATCTTGCCCAATACGTCTAGCACTCGTTTCGTCAGTGCGTTGCGCATGCTGTCTACGGCTTTGTCGCTTTGCAGAATTTCCCGGGAAACATTCAAGGATAAATCATTGCTGTCCACCACACCCTTCACGAACCGCAGGTAAAGCGGCAAGAATTGTTCAGCATCGTCCATTATAAAGACACGCTGAATATAGAGCTTCAAGCCACGGGGTGCCTCACGGTTATACATATCAAATGGTGCTTTGGATGGTATGTAGAGTAGGCTGGTATAGTCCAATTTGCCTTCGACACGGTTATGTACCCATGTCAGCGGGTCGGTGAAGTCGTGAGAAATATGCTTGTAGAATTCTTTGTACTCTTCGTCCTTAATATCATTTTTAGGCAGGGTCCAAAGAGCGGTGGCGTCATTGACGACCTCATATTCTACGGGTTTTTCCGCTGCTTCCTTAGCTTCTTCGCCCTCCTTATCGTCTTTGTCGTCATCAATTGAGCCGTAATCTTCCTTCACCATTTCCACAGGAAAGGAAATGTGATCTGAGTATTTTTTGATAAGGCTTCGCAATCGCCAACTACTGGAAAACTCTTTTTCCTCTTCTTTGAGGTGAAGAATGATGGACGTACCTCGGTTTTCTTTGTCCACCGCCTCGATGGAAAATTCTCCTTCTCCAGAAGACTCCCAGTGGACTCCTTCGGAAGCTGGAGCACCGGCTTTACGGCTGATTACCTCGACTCTGTCAGCGACAATAAATGAGCTGTAGAAACCTACACCAAATTGACCGATTAGTTGAGAGTCTTTCTTCTGGTCACCCGTCAGATTAGATAGGAATTCGGCGGTTCCCGATTTAGCAATGGTGCCCAGGTTTTCAATAATTTCATCACGGGACATACCGATGCCGTTATCGGATAAAGTTACCGTGCTCGCTTCGGCATCGAATTCGAGCCGGATTTTCAATGTTTCATCACCTTCATACAGAGTTTCATTACTGAGTGCTTGAAACCTGAGCTTATCAAGTGCATCTGAAGCATTTGATACCAGCTCTCTCAAAAAGATCTCCTTGTTACTATACAGGGAATTAATCATCAGGTTCAGAAGTTGTTTTACTTCAGCCTGGAAGCCCAATGTCTCTTTTTGTGCGGTTGTCATCGTTAGCGTATCTCCCAAAGTTAGGCGTTGAAAAATCTGTCGTCCGATTCAGAAAGGGCGATTATAGACCGGTAAGAATGGGGTCATATTATTTTGATTCAAGTCTTCGCCACAGTTAATCAGTGCGATTGCTGACGATAAAACAAATCGGATATTAAAGAAGCTGCAGCCCGTCCCGTGAGTCAGAAAAGAGACGATCAGAAATAAGATTTGAGGGCTTGGGAGACTTGAAGCTCGTGTAACTTGGAAAAGAACATAAAAAGAAAAAATTAAGAAAGGACAGCTAGTGGCTGGATGCTCTAGTAGCCGGATACTATGGGTGGTTTGACAGAGCTTCTTTTTACTGGCCAACTATTCAGCATTGAGCTGAAGCAGTGGGACACACATCAGTATGGCATTGCGGTCGAACTCAAACAGCATCGACCGGGGCAGGTTGCGATTTGAATTCATGCATTGCTATAACCTCGGCGGGCTTCACTGCGTCTGACAGTTCGTCACCAGCTTGACGGTGACCATTCAAATAGTCTCTTAGTTCTGCCAAAGAATCATGCATAAGAGAGCTGATCTGGATGCAAGCAGCCAAAGGTGTTTTTGCTTTTTGGCGAGTCATGTCGATTTGGAATTGCAGCCCTCGCAGTCGGCGCTGATTACTTTCTTTTGCAGAGGCTATGGCCTGTTCTACCAGTTTTTCGCGGAGGGCTTCAAACTCTTGGGGGTTTTGTTTTGCCATTTTTGCAAGACTATCAAAATCAGGAATTCTCATGTAACTACTCAATTTTTTGGGTGTTCCAGATTTAGGGCGTTCCAGTATTGGGTGTTGCAATTTCAAGGTGATACCGGGGCTTTGCGAATCATGTTGAAACAGAATGATCGGCCAAGTGATTCGATCGCCAAACTAACCGCTAAACGTTAATTAACGTCTTAAAATCAAGCAGATACCGCTAGGATGACACGGGGATCAGCATGGTTCCAGCACCCCTGAACTGCCTGTAACGCTATGTAACAATATATTTCATGTTGTTTCCTCAGATCAACAGATGGTGTCATGAATCCCGATCAATTGACATTATTTTACATTCTGTACAGGGTGATTAGTGTGATGCAGCCTGCTATTAGTCAGTTTCGGGCGGCATGGATTTTTGCGAGAGTGGGATGGTGCGGCGTAAACGGGTTTGTAGACGGTCTTTCATGTATTTCAGCGGAAATAATGCAATACCTTTACCCAAATCAACCAGCAATGCTGACTTTGGTAAGCCATCATATAAATTAAGATAGGTAGCAATCATGGCGCTCAGTGAGCGACTCAAATGCAAGTAGTCACTCTGAATGATGATGCCGAGCTGATAACTATTGGATAGCAAGTGAGCTATCGCTTGTAGTCGCTTCAAAGCACCTTCTTTGCCTTCTTTGGCCAGTGTTATCCAAGGCTTGGTACCTAACGGTGTGACTTGTTTCTTGCGCAGGGTTTCGATGAGTGCATCGCGTATGGCTTCCCGACGCAATTTATTCTCAACGGGTTGAGTGCTCATAGCGATTAGTGCGTCGGCTAGTTGATCAACGTCTGCCGTAATAACACCTGCCAGATATTCCCATACCAGGTTCCATTTGCCAGCCATATCCACGGTGTTACCCCAATCGATCAAGAATAGCTGGCCTTCTGGTGTCACCATAATATTGCCGGGGTGCAGATCACCATGAAATTCCTGATAGATAAGAATATGTTGCATAATTGAATACAAAAATCGTTCGGCAACCACCCGCTGGATTGTCGGTTTATTTGGTGCAGCGACTTCTTTGACCAGTTGATCCACAGAAATGGCGGTGTCCAAATATTCCATTTCAATAATGCGACCATTCGCGTTGAACAACTTAGGCACTGACCAAAAACTCCCTTCAAGGGAGCGATCATAGAAGCGCTTTTGGATAGCAGCTTCATCTTCAAAGTTGAGTTCTTGTTCGAAACCTTTAGTCAGTTCTTTAACTTGCTTTGCCATCGCCTCGAGGAAAGGCAGCAGTTTGGAGTGCGGTGCCCAATATTGGCTGGAGATTAACATCAATTCCAGCGCCAATGCGCCCATCTGAAATTCTCTCTGCAAATTGTGGCGCGATACTTTGACGATCACAGGTACCAGTACTTCCTGGCCGTCCCGCATCACCGGTTTCTTGGCAGAATATACCGAGCCAATAGAGCCAGACCGTACGGGTTTGCTTACATCGAAACTGAAATATATCTGCTGAGGTGGTCTGCCAAAGGTCTCCAAAAAAGCATGATTGACTTCGTCGGCGGTCATCGGGGTTACATCTTGCTGGAAGACCTTGAGTTCACTGGCTATTTCTTCCGGTAGCAGGTCTGAATTGGCGGCTGCCACCTGCGCCATCTTGATGAACAGAGGACCGAATTCCCGCACCATCTGGGCCACAATTTGTGCTTGTGTAGCAAAGTCCTTGGGGTCTGTTTGCAGGAATGGCTTTATGTACCTTATGGCTTTAATCTGGCGCTTCAGAATCACTACATCACTGCGCAAAATGCGCGCCTTCAGCATCATGTCACCAATGGCGACTTGATTGACTTGTCTTAAATGTTTGGTGCGGTTAACCAAATCAACTAACAGCGGTTCATAAGTACGCAATACAGAGCGGGTAATCTCCAGATTGAGTTCTACTAGCCCTTTTAATTCCGGAGCATCGATTAATTCCTGGAAGAATTGCCAGAATTCATCGATCAGGGCCTCTGGAATATCGACCGGGCTGCGGGAAACCACTTGTTTCACCAGGTAGTGAATTAACCCTTCGGTGGTTTCCTCATTAGGAATAAGCTTGTGACGACGCAGGTAACCCGTGAGTTGCTTGGAATGCTCTGATATGGGATGTTTGTTCAGTGTTTCGAATAGTTTATCTATTGCTTCACTCAGATGTTGCTGACTGATGTCTTCGTCACTGAGCAGCAATTGGCCAATGGGCACAAAGGCTTTGGGTAGTTTGACAGTGCTGACGGCGAGTTGGCCAGCGCCTCTGATAACTGAATCTGTTTTTCGTTTCAGTACAGGAAGGTTTATCTCGATGAATTTCTTAGAGTCAGAATTGCTCATTTACTGTTTAGTTACAACATATTAGGGCTATTTCCCAAGTACCAATTGACGTTAATAAGCGTAGACCAGAATTTTCAAGGAAATGTGGTCAAACCTATAGGACCTGTAGGAAAGTACCTGAAGCTCTGAGATGTGAATGAAGAATAACCTGTCAGGGAGATCTTCGCATAGTTTGTATTGTTGTCTTTAGTCTGACATGGTTTTTATAATCGGGGCTGGTTTTCTAGTCTGATTCATCTTGAGATTCGGCACCGCCCTACCTTATGCGTTAGATTTTACCAGTCTTTGTTGGCAAAATCGCATGTTAAATCGGTGATTTCCATCGTAGTTTAGTTTGCGCCTGTTTATTGGTCCATATTAAGGTGCTGTTAGGGTAGCATTGGCTTAACTCAAATAAAAAAGGGTTTAAGAGGTGAAGGCAGATGAATAAAACCGCATTAATAACCGGGGCTTCGTCAGGTATTGGCTTAGCATTGGCCACTTGCTTCGCTGAAAATGGTTGGAATCTCATCCTGGTGGCCCGTCGTCAAAACCAACTGGAAAAATTGAAGAAACAATTGCAGAGCGATTTTGGTTGCTTATGTCACACCGTTGCCTTTGATCTGTCTAAAGAAAATGCGGCTCGGGCGCTTTACGATGAAGTGCGTTTCCGTAATTTACAAGTGGATTGCCTGGTGAATAATGCGGGGCGCGGCCACTACCGGCCATTTCTGGAGTTGGATTGGCAGCTAGAAGAGGAGACCATCTATTTAAACGTCACGGTATTAACATCATTATGCAAATTGTTTGGCAAAGATATGGTGGAGAAAGGCCAGGGTCGTATTCTCAATGTGGCATCCATAGCTGGTTTTCTTCCGGGCCCAAGACTGGCTGTCTACCATGCCACAAAAGCCTACGTGCTTTCGCTATCCCGTGCTTTGCAGGCAGAATTGAGTGATCAAGGTGTCACCGTGACAGTCTCTTGTCCCGGTCCTACGGAATCAGAGTTTTTTGAAAAGGCAGGTACGGATGATCTGGTGGTCAAGGACTATATCAAATTAATGCCCGCCGAGGCAGTGGCCCGACAGGCTTATGAGGCGACCATGAAAGGTAAAGCGGTCGTCGTTCACGGCTGGTTGAATCGTTTTATGGTGGAGACCCCTAGACTACTCCCAAAGTCTTGGGTTGCGCCTCTTGTAAAAACTTTTATGAAGTAGTCGAAATTGAAAAATACCCCTGATGTTGATTTTAAATAAACTTATCCGATTTTCTCGACTATTTTCGACCGGGAAAGGCGTTTCAGCTTGCATTTTTCTGGTCGACACGCAATCCATGGAGGGCTTGCCTATCAGGTTTGGTTGTCAGCAATAAGCGGCGACTCTCTCAGTAAGTCAACAAGAATCTCTCCACTTTCCCGCGCCACGAAATCGAGATCACGTTCGCTTTCAGGGAGAGCGGCTTGTTCGCTTCTATAGCTGTCATACTGCTCATAGGTCTTAAAAATTTCTTCTCCCTGAGCAAGTCGTCGCAAGTTGACGTAAGCCAGTTCTTGCTCACGCAGTGCCGCGAGTTCGGCCTTGCGGGCTGCTTTGTTTAAAGAAACAGTGATCTGCTCTTTCACTGAGTTCAAAAATTCGATTTCCTTTAGTAAGGCCTGATATTCCGGATGGGAGACCATTCTATTATCGTGCTGCAGTTGAACCTTGCTGATGATGCTTGCAAGTTTCCCGTACCTGGTGTGAGGAACAGAGCTGATCTGGTCCCAGGGTAAAGCCTCGGGTAGGGCATCTTCACCGATTTCAGTCTTGTCAACGGGGGATGGGAAAGTAATATCCGGAATGACTCCCTTGTGTTGAGTGCTGCCTCCCGAAATCCGGTAAAACTTTGCTTCGGTTATTTTCAGATGTCCATGACTTAACGGTTTAACAGACTGAACGGTGCCTTTACCAAAGGTCTGATCCCCAATAATGATGCCACGCCCATAGTCTTGGATCGCGGCAGCAAATATCTCTGAAGCGGAAGCGCTCATGCGGTTTACCAACACCGCTAAGGGGCCTTGATAGGCGATAGTTGCGTCCTTGTCGTCAAAGATACGCACCCTGTTATTGAGGCTTCTCACTTGCACTGCGGGTCCTTTTTTAATAAACAAACCAGTGAGTTGGATCGCTTCTGTCAAAGAGCCTCCGCCATTGTTTCGCAAATCAATAACTAATCCGTCAAGCCTATGTTCAGCCTTGAGGTTATTGATGATCTTTTTTACATCCCGAGTGGTACTTTTGTAGGTGGGATCACCTTTCGACATGGCATCAAAATCAGCATAAAAAGTGGGTAGATCAATGATGCCGATATTGTAATCTTTGCCATCTCGTTGTAATTGAATAACCTCACTGCGGGCCGACTGGTCTTCTAATTCAACCCGATCACGAACAATGCTGATGATATTAGTGTCAGCTTCTGTCTTCGCTTTCGCGGGTATTACTTCGAGTTTGACCAGAGTTCTTGGGGTGCCTCTGATGAGGGCCACCACATCTTCCAGACGCCAACCAACCACATCAACAATGTCTTCTTTGTCCTGCGCTACACCCACAATGCGATCGGCTGGTTTGAGTTGTCCTTGCTTGTCGGCAGGCCCGCCTGAAATCAGTCTAACCACCTTGGTAAACTCATTCTCTGACTGCAATACGGCACCGATACCTTCCAGTGAAAGGGACATACTGATTTTAAAATTCTCACTACTGCGGGGAGACATATACTGAGTGTGAGGGTCATAAACGTTGGTTACCACATTCATGAAAGTCTGAAAGGCATCTTCAGACCGCCCTTGCTTGACTCGATTTAGCTGAGTATTAAAGCGTCTGGACAGCGTTTTAACGATTTCTTCATCGGTCTTGTCGGATAGTTTCTGGCTCAGAATAGAATGTTTTATTCGCTTCCGCCACAAATCGTCCAACGCTTTTGTTGAGTCTGCCCAAGGTTTGTTGTCCCTTTCCAGATCAAGTGATTCTGCTTTTTCAAAATCGAAGTGCTTAATACCGTCCTCGAGCAGGCTGAGTGCATATTGCTGCCTTTCTAATACACGCTGCTGAAAGGTGTTATAAATATCAAAAGCTGGATCGAGATCGGCGCGCTTCAATGCTTTATCAAATAGAAAACGATAGGGTTCGAAACGCTTTAGGTCGCCACTAATAAAGTAGATTTTTTGCTCGTCCAGAAAGTTAATATAGTTATCCAGAATAGTCGATGACAGATCGTCATCGATAGTCTGTTTTCGGTAGTGAGCATATTCCAGTTGACGCACAATTTCTTTGACTGCCTTTTTTTGCGCATCAGTGGGTGCGAGGATTTTTATCGTAGTAGGGGAGGAGGTCTCCTCAGTTACATCGGCTACTGCGTTAGTTCCGGCAACAGCCACCCACAAGCACCATAATGTAATGGCTAAAGTGGAAAGAGGGGCTGAGAATCGATAGTTGGTTTTCACATTAGAACCACTTAAGTTTCAGAATTAATTCAAAAAAATTGCGGATTGGCAAGCTCCAGCCGAGCTTGAGTTAGCACTAGCTTGAAGACAAAGCAATTGGCACGGGTACCTGTGTTGCTGTCGGAGATAGCACAGTTGAATGCACTAAGGCCGTCAGACCCCCGTGTGCGCTGTAGGTCAGCGTATTTGGCGGGATTGCTAGTTGGAGCGATTGTCATCATCAATTGGTTCGGATTCAAACTAAATGTCTATCCACATATGTTCTATATACGTTCTATATACGTTTGCCAATGTCGCTTTCGGCATCTCAAGACCGGAGTATAGTCTATCTTTCTATTTGGGTTGGTATTGCCAGCAGCGTTTGCAATTTATCTTTCCGATAGCGACGTTATTGCCTACCTTAAAGACTAACCATCACTTGCTTGAGATATAGCCAGTAACCAAAGAGATGGATGCGAGCTAAATTGATATCTCCCATTATTATGTCTATCTCTTATTGTCTCTATCCCTTCTATCCCTTCTATCCCTTCTATCCCTCATTGTTATCCTATGAGGTGCAGCGACATCAATATCAATGCTTAAATGCTGGTTATACCCTTTGACTAAGAGATACGCAATTATTTCCAATTTATTTTACAACGTTAACAATTCTTATGTTAAGCAGCAAAAGCAGAACGCTGTTGCGACTAGCTAGCTTTCATCCTGAAACGGCTTCCATGCCGTTTCGCGGAGTCGCAAAGTAAAATGTCGATTTTGGCAGTACTTCCTTGTACTGCGTTAGTGCCCATCAAAAACTGGCGTTTCAGGATGAAAACTAGCTAAGTTGTGAAAAGCAAAGTTGTGAGGAGCAACTACGAGGGTCCGGTCAATTGAACCAGCATGCTGTTCATTCGCTGCCAGGAGGGCCTGCTGGGAAATGTGGTTAAGCTGGACTAGACTTTTGGAGATGCTCTGGTGGGGTGGTAGCAGTAGAGGCGCTGTATTCAAAGTCATCCAACTAAAGCTGGATGTCAACCAAAAGGAAAACAACATGTCCATACTAGACAACGTCTATAACTATTATGAGAAATTGGTTTTGGAAGAAATAGCCGAGCAGACTAAAGGCAGTCATTGTGACCAGGATTTTATTACCGATGCCGTGTGCGTGGCATTGAACAATTTACCCAGTCGCTACTTTCGACATGGCGTTGACATGGCCTTTTATCTACCCACAGACGACTTTTTGACTATGAAGCAAGAGGTAGCAGAGGCCGTTAAGGGTGCATTATCTCATGTTGGTAAAAATGAGCGAGGCTCAATCGAATTCACGGGTTGATATTGCCGACGATTTTTTCGAGTACCGCTAGCATACGAGAGCGGTGGGATGCTTCCAGAAACTCTACATGACTTGACTCAAGCCAGTTCAGCAGAAGATCTTCGAACTGGT
>JGI12048J13642_10013236_pt1 | contig 12430 bp, 10 predicted proteins | sample ElkSlonscriptome_16_FD_13642 | JGI IMG/M metagenome (IMG submission 13642) | reverse complement strand
GACGCAGACCACTGCTTTTTTACTTGGACTAGTCGCGGCGGTCGCTCGTATCGGACGAGACCTCTTTTTCCCATCTGCCTTTTGAGACCTGAACCACGGACACGTAGGCAGGCTTCGGATGGTTGTTGGCATCCAAGATCAAGGGGTGTTGGCCCCGGCGCCAGGTGCGTTGATCGTTCAGGCCCCAAAAGGTAACTCGTTCGATCATCTCTTCGTGCTTCTTGAAGATCGCGAACAGCTTGGCGTAGTCGTCGGCCTGTGCATTGAGATCATCGATGGTGATTGACGTGGCCGCTGGCGAACGGCCACGCCCGAATTGACCACCCGACGCGCCGCGAATGGTGAGGTCCAACTCGGTGATGCTAACTTTCAGTCCCAGCGATGCGTAATTGGATATCGCTTGATCGATCTCTTCAAAAGGAACTCGTCCACTTCTCCAATGCCCTTGAATGCCAACCGCGTCAATAGGAGCGCCTTCATCGAGTAGCCGTTTCAACAGAACCAGTGAACTTTTATGCTTGGCACCTGATTCGATATTGTAATCGTTGTAGTAGAGGATCGCATTGGGATCTGCGTCGCGGGCATACTTGAACGCCAACGTAAGAAACCCAGGACCGAGCGACCGGAGCCACTTTGAATCCCGCAAGTTCTCGGTTTGGGCTGTCGCTGCGTTGCCACCATCGTTGATCGCCTCGTTGACAACATCCCAACTTTGGATCTTGCCCTTGTAGCGACCGACAAGCGTTTCAATGTGGTTTTTCAACCGGTTGGCAATCACCTGCTTATCGGAACCATCGAAGAACCAATCCGCAGTCTGTTGGTGCCAAACAAGAGTGTGCCCGTGGACGGTCATCTTGTTTCGCTCTGCCCACTCAACCAAGCTGTCCGATCGCTCAAATTGCCACCGATCCTGTTGCGGATGAACTCGCTCAGGCTTCATGCAGTTCTCGGGTGTAACGGAAGAAAAATGCTTTGCAGCAACATCCAGCTCATGCTCGGTGTATCGCGAGGGCACGTCACCGGCCATACCAATCAAGAATGAATTGGCAAATGCCTCCTTGATGACTTGTTCGCCAAACGGACGATCTTCGCCAACCGTTCTCTGCTTCTTCGTAGATGACCTATCCTGTGCCGATACCAGCGTCGTAGAAAGCAGGAGGCATCCGGTCCATGCGAGCATTTTTTTAAACATTCAGAATTCCCGATTCGGGTACGTGCGGCATCGTGATTGTACGCTTGCTCTCCGCTCTTTCTGGCGTCTAGTTCGTCGTAGCTTTCGCTTCCGCTCGCTCCGGTTTATTGCTGGGTGATTCTTTGAAGAGCAATTGGGCGAAGTGGTACAAATTGTTGCGCCAGTGAGTCGGATCGTGCCCGTATGAGTCGACATTCCAAATATGCGGCACGGCATGTTCCTTGAGGTAACGCTGCAGTCGCTGACTGATTCGGATCAGCCCATCTTTGTTACCACAGGACAGCCACAACAGTTCGATTTGCTCGTTGACTTTCGTGGAGTTGGGAATCAGTTCCTCAGGGGACTTTGTGTTGGGTGCTGATGAGAATCCACCAATCCACGCAAAGGTATCGAGATGCGTCAGGCCGAAGTTCAAGGATTGGCCGCCGCCCATCGATAGACCGGCTAGCGCTCGGTGCTCTCGATCGGCCTGAGCCGAATAGCGTGCCTCGATCGCGGGGATAACATCATTGAGCAAGTCTTTTTCAAAGACGGCGAACGCCGGCGCACTTGCCATTACGTTGCCTTCGGCTCGGTCGTTCTTTTGGGCACGACCGTTCGGCATGACCACGATCATCGGAACGGCACTGCCATCTGCGATCAGGTTGTCGAACAGGACGTTGGGGGTCGCAAAGCGTTGCCATTCGGTTTCATCGCCACCGATGCCATGCAACAAATAGAGGACGGGATACTCTTTATCGGTCGAGTATCCTGGAGGTGTGTAAACGTTCATCTTCCGAGTCACGCCGACCGTCTTCGACTCGTAGTCAATCATCTCCAGTTTGCCACGTTCGATGTCCTCACGTCGCTCGGTAATGCTATCCGGCGGATCGGGGTAAATTTGCTTGTCATCGGGGCCCAGTTCGATTGGTCCGCCCAAACCAGGTCCGCGTCTTCCCTGTCGCCGCTGCTCTGAATTCGGCGTTGACTCCTGCGCCGGGACCGTGGTGAGTTGAAGGTTGCAGATTATAAGTAAGACAAGCAGTTTTCTCACTGGAAAGCTCTGAGTTTGCGGAAGATGGTGAATCTGATAATGTGGCCTGTAATGATATCGTGCGTGCACACAGCATTTAGTGTAACCTACTGCGACCATGAGAGTTCTGCGGAATTCACGGAATCTTTCCAGAGAAAACGCTGCGCGCGGATCAAACGGGACGGATCAAACGGGACGGGGGTTGATTCATCCATTCAACCTCGGTCCTGAATGGCACAGGAATAAGCCTCAAGCTGCATAGGCATATCGACTTGCAACTTTGCCCCGTGGTGTTGTAACCGTTTAGTTCCCCGGCAGCCTAAACGGTTCCAGACACACTACGCAAAGGCCTGACCCATTTGATTTAACTTATTCGCCCAAGAAACCAGTCGCCAAGAAACAGCCTGCGAAAATGACAAAGGCAACCACGAGCGTTTCGTGGGCGGCATACCGAAGCCGGAAAGTATTCCAAAAGCAGTTTGGATCAACGCACCCAAACGAGAGCGTGAAATAAAAAACGAAGCCCCTCAAGCGAATTGCCCAGGGGCTCCTCAAGTAACGTCTTTGACGCACCCTCGATCCGGTTATCCCTCAATGGGTTGCGTCTCCGCAGAGCCCACGTCTGTTTCACCGGACTTTTCACAGATAAACGAACAAAACACTTTGAACACCCGAGTCATGCCAAAAAAAATCTCGGGGGTTCGGGGGCTGGCCCGAATGGCACAGTCGTTTTCCTTTGGAAGTCAAGTCAGCGCATAAGCTGCCTATCGGCAGGCTGCTCATTTCTTTAGATTTCAGACTGTCGCATCGTTGATCTTGCGGCGAAGCCCTCCCAGGCTTCATGATTTAGAAAGCCCTCCCCGGTCGCTCTTGCCAGAACGAGACCAGGGAGGGTTTTTCTATGTCCGGTATACGACATCCGAGCGTCAGAGGCAGCTTCACTTTTGCCTCGACCGTCGCAGGATTTCTTTCCTGCCCAGGTTTGCCCTTTGTCGATATCTTGTCCGAGACAAGAATCCAGAGAGTGTTTGCTAAACATCACAATCTCTTTGGTCGCACCTACTCCACTGCGATTGTTCTTTGGGCGTTTATGAGCCAAGTTCTTCGTGATGGGAAAGAGGCTTGCTGCCAATCAGCCATTGGAAGGATTTCAAGCTATCTGGCTCGCCATGGGCTAGGTGATGTCGATCCTGATACGCGGGACTATTGCCGAGCTCGTGCCAAACTTTCCGAGGCCGCTGTGCGCGAACTGTCTCGGGAAATCGCCGACGAATCCGAACGGCTCGTTGAACAAGAGCATCTGATCACCGCGTTGATTAACCAGGGCGTGAACGTCTGCTTTCGCAAGCACCAAAATCGACGCACGGACTTTCGAACCGGCAAGCTTGGGGAATCGCCTCGGCACATCAGCTTTGTCAGTTGCTGTCAGTATGTGCTGGCGGCGTGGGACATTCTCGTCGGCGGTGAGTTAGTTGGAGCAGCTCGTCGGAGCTACTGCACTAGCCGATTGGACAGATCGGCAAATGTCTAGTTGGGAATCGTCCGGGGCGTTTCGAACCGAGAGTGCGAAAGAAGCGCGGCACAAACTACAACTTGATGACGCAACCGAGAAACAGGCTTCGCGAAAAGCTCGCCAAAGGAGACAACTCGTTTGAAACAAAGTAGTTAAGAAAACGACTGTGCCATTCGTCCCCCTTCCCCTTTCATTCGCCCTTCCTTTATTCGCCCAGTTGCGACAGGCTTCTCAGGGACAAAGCTTCCTGCCAGGGGCGGGGAAGAGGAATCATCGTCGAATCCACTTATCTTCTAACCCGCGAATTTTCTAACCCAATGACGGCGTGATCGCATACTCATCGCTTGCCAGGCGTGGAATTTTGAACGGGCGGTGGACGGGCATTTTAGAACATGGGGTTAGAAAATTGATGGGTTAAAAAATGGGTAACCGTAAGGCAGAAGGCCGTGAACGGCTAGCGATTTCCTTACCGCTTGATTGGAGGCCTGATCGATTCGACCGTCCAGCCGATTGAGGCGTACGTGCGATTGAACTCGGCAATGAAATCATCGGGTGCCGAATCGGGCAATACGATCGAACCGGACGCCTTGGCGTCCTCTTTCAAAATCACGGCCTCACATTGGCCTGCTTGACGTTTGTCGACCAAATTATACGGTTTTTCTACTGCCAAAAATCGTTTTAAATTTACGCAAGCCAAATGGGTCGAATCATCCACTCGGCTAAACGATTGGGCACCCACATGCGGCGTGATAATCGCATTTGGATTGTCCGATAATAAACTTGTCGCAGCCAGCGGCTCGATTTCGGTAACATCCAATCCGGCACCCCCAATTTTCCCGCTCTTAAGAGCTCCGACGAGGGCCGCGTCTTCGACCACACTACCGCGGGCGACGTTGATCAAGTAGGAACCGTCTTGCATCTTCGAAAATCATCGGTCGGCAAGCGAGTGAAATCGCGGATCACATCTGTCGCGAACGGCCACGATCACCTGGCCCGAACGAATGGGCAACCACTGCCCAAGAGCATTTTGAGGGCTCGGTGTGCATCGAATCGTTCTGGCTTCTTGCGGCGGGGACCGATTCGGCCAGAACGATGGGCGTAACTGGGGACGGCGAGTTGAGTTTCCATTTGCGAACGCGCGATGCCGTCCTCCGGTTCACCGAATCATCGCAACCAACTAGCGCGAGCGATAAGACAAGAGCAAACGTCCATTGCAGTGTGCTAGTCATTTTCTTAAGTCGAGTAACGAAGTAATTATCCCCAGTTGGGGCTGTCGTAAGTCCAACACGGGGGTGTTGCCACCGGTTAGACCTTCGGTGACACGTGGATTGTTATCGCCGGTTCGAGGAGGCTTATCACCGCTTGGGATTTCCGCTCAGTATCTGGCATCTGCAAAGCCAGGTCAAGCAAATGGGTGCTCGAATTCTTCACTGCACATGCTGACGCGGTCGCTTCCTCCTGTTCTTGCTCATGGGACTTGATTGTCTCAGGCAACAAAACGACCTCCGTGCGGAGCGACGGTTATTTCCTGACGCTGACCGCTGGCGTGATCGGCATTCGGATCGGCGTGTCTCTTCAATGGTGACAAACGATTGAGGACTGACACGATGAATCAATTTGACCAACTCTTTGACCGTTCGCCGCGGCACGACGCTCAAATTGATGTAGACCGGTCCATCACGTCCTTCCGCAGTCAAGAATGAGTACAGAACTCAGAAAACGCGTCAACATTATCCCTGCCGAACTTTTGTTTTAAATCAAGATATTCCCTAAATTTCGGGTCACGCGTTAGTGATAATCACCAACGCGGGCCAACGGCAAGATGGAAACAAATAGGATTATGAAAAAAGCGTTGGGCGGCGAAAAATCGAGTGGTGTTACACGTCCAAATTGCGGACGTCCAAAGCGTGTTTTTCGATAAATTCGCGGCGTGGTTCGACTTTGTCGCCCATCAATAAGCGGAACATCTCGTCGGCTGCCCCGGCATCGCGTAGGTTGACTTTAATCAGCGTTCGGTTCGCTGGATCGAGCGTCGTTTCACGAAGCTCTTCCGCATTCATTTCACCGAGTCCTTTAAAGCGAGTTAATTGCAACCCTTTTTCGCCCGCTGCTCGGACTTCTGACAACAAATCTCGCAAATCGTCGAGCGGTCGGCGAATGTCCTCGCCCCTCACCAATTCGAATCGGGGCGTGGTCGCTCCGGTGCGTTCAATTGGAATCATGTCTTCGAGGCTAAAGCCGAGCGGCTGTAAATCCTTGAGGCCACTGTTGATCGTCCGTACTTCGTGGATCTCAGCCAAATGGGCCAGCACTTCGGGAGTGGCATCGGGATCGGTTGCCGTTTCCGCACTGGTTTCGTCGAGACCGTCCGCTTCCGCATCCTCTTGTTCCTTTTCAATATCGAGTCGCCATCCCTTTTCATTCAATAGCGTGTCGACTTCCTCTTGAGTTTGCAACCAATACTCTTCGTTTTCATACGTTAACAGGAGTGCAGGCAACTTGCCCGTCACAGGATCAAGTCGAACGGCATGAATGCGGAGGCTAATTCCACGGCGTTCGAGCGCCAAAATCGCATCTTCCATCGAGGCCAGCGTTGTACAAAGTTGCCGCATGGTTTCCCCTTCGGCACGGCGTCCATCTTCCGCTTCGAAAATCGTATCGTTTAAACCGCGATCAAGAAGTTGAGCTTTCATCTCCTCTTCACTTTGCACGTAGTAGCGACTCGATCCGTGCTGGACGCGAAACAATGGAGGCTGTGCGACGTAGACATGTCCGCCGGCGACCAATTGGTACATTTGCCGATAGAAGAAGCACAACAACAACGTCCGAATGTGGCTGCCGTCAACGTCCGCGTCAGTCATGATGACCACTTTGTTGTAGCGGCGGCGAGTCAAATCCTGGTCAGCTCCGATGCCGGTACCGATCGCTTGGATCATCGATTGAACTTCTTCGTTGGCAAGCACCTTGTCTTCACGACTCTTGTAGGCGTTGATAATCTTTCCTCGCAGCGGCAGGATCGCTTGAAACTCTCGCATCCGCCCTCCTTCTGCGGACCCGCCTGCCGAGTCACCTTCCACCAAGTAGACTTCGCACTCTTCCATCTTCTTGCTAATACAATCGCGAAGTTTCCCGGGTAAACCGCCGCCACCGAGAGCGTCTTTTCGTTTGCGCAGCAAGTCCTTGGCCTTGCGGGCCGCTTCGCGTGCCTCAGCGGCTAGCAAACCCTTGCGAACAATCGTCTTAGCAATCCGCGGATTTTCTTCCATGTACTTGGACAGTTGCTCGCCGACGCCCGCGTTGATGATGCCTTCGACGTCGCTGTTGCCCAACTTCGTTTTCGTCTGTCCTTCAAATTGAGGATGCGGGACACGCACACTGATGACCGCTGTGATGCCTTCGCGGAAATCGTCCCCCCCCGGAACCGCACTTCCTTTGAACAAGTTTTCCTTGCGTCCGTAAGCGTTGAGTGTCCGCGTCAATGCGGACCGAAAACCGGAAACGTGCGTTCCGCCTTCGATCGTATGAATGTTGTTGACGTAGGATTGGACGTTTTCGGTGAACTCCGTGCTGTACTGCAGAGCGATCTCGTACTCGGTTCCGTCTTTTTCGCCGACGATTTGGATCACATCGGGGTGCAACACATCACTGGCTCGATTGAGGTGTTCAACGAACTCGATAATCCCTCGTTCGTACTTAAAATCGCCGCCTTCACCGTTACGGTCATCATGGAACTTGATGTGAACGCCTGAATTCAAGAACGCCAATTCTTGAAGCCGTTTGTGGAGCGTATCGAAGTTGTACTTGCTAACACTAAAGATTTGGTTATCAGCTTTAAAGGTTGTCTTCGTCCCGGTGCGTTTGGTGGCACGTCCTTTGACGACCGGTCCGGTCGGAACGCCGCGTTCATATTCTTGGGTCCAAGTGAATCCATCGCGACTGACTTCGACTTCCGCCCACTGGCTCAAAAAGTTGACGACAGTCACCCCGACGCCGTGCAAGCCGCCCGACGTTTGGTAGGCTCCCTTTTCGAATTTGCCACCGAACTTCAACACCGTCATCACCCCCTCGAGCGTACTGACGTCTCGGTCTAGCTCTTCGGAGAGCTGGTCGTGACGAGTCACGGGGATGCCGCGTCCGTCATCCTCGACCGTGACGCTGCCGTCGGTATGCACGGTGACCGAAACGGAGGAAGCGAATTTAGCCATCGCTTCGTCAATCGAATTGTCGACCACTTCGTAAACGAGGTGATGTAAACCTCGCGTGGCAGTATCACCGATGTACATCCCCGGACGTTCACGCACGTGCTCGAGGTCCGACAAATGCTGTAAATCCTTGTCGGTATATTCCGCATTCGCTTTAATACGAGAGGTGACAACCGCTTCACGAGCTTCCGCTGCACTCGCTTCGCGAGCGAGGGCAGCGGCCGAATCCTGTGCGGCCTCCGCAGCCCGAGCAGCGACATGATCGTTGACCGACACGTTGGGCTTATCCGGTACAGCATCGGTACCGGCGGGGTTGGTACCGGCGGGGTTGGTATCGGGAGTGGATTCCGAAGATCTATCGTCGCTCATGGAAAGTCCGAGTTAAAAACATTTGAATTTACACGGGAAAAACGCCCAATCGGGGGCATTTTGTAAACCGCAAAGTATAGCATTTTTGTGCACTTTCCGCGATGGCACTGCAGGACACCCTCTGCTCGGAGCGTTGAAAGACAAAATGGTCAAGCCGCCTGTGTCTTTGTCGGCTGCGAAGCCCAGGTTTGAACGAAATCGACTTCCTGACTATAGTTCCATACAGCCGTTGCATACAGCCGTTGCATACAGCCGAAGTCTGTCCCAAGCCAAATTTCGAATCAACAATCATAGAGAACTCGAAGATGAGCGTATTGACGGTCGCATTACCAGTCGCATTAGCACTCGGTGCGTCGGCCTTGATTGCTTGTGTGTGGTCAATTCGCCGAGGCCAATTTGACGATCTTCAATCACCTTCGGTGCGATTATTGGTCGATGAAAAACCGATCCAATCGCCCAGCAGTGATGACCATGCCAAAGGGTAGATTGACGGTTACGTGAAAGTCGATTCGCACGCTGTTCATTTTCCGACCAGCGTGTGCTCTATTGGACCCCGGACATTGGAACCTCGCGAAGTTGCTTCGTCCACAGATAGCCTTGCTCGACGTTCTTGAATTGTAGCCCCTCAAGCTGCTTGATGAGTTCATCCTGGTTGCCGTCGACCGCCGTTTCGACGGTGTAGATTCGGCGGTCACCGAGCCGCTGAATTAAGTTTCCAATCATGAAGGTTTCTGCGGTGTTCAACCGCTCGTAATCGTTTCGCTGAGACAGATCCAAGATCGCGTTGTCGCAGTTCATCACTTGTGCTTCAACGTCGCTTGACCACAAATCCATTTGAGCCAAGATGCTGGCGCTGCGATGATCCAAGAGTGCAAATCGTTCGATGTCAAAATGGGATAGGGATGATGCCAAAGCGGGTTCGCATGGGATTCGCAGCTTATGCTCGAGCCGCGTCGTGCGGCGAAGTTGCAACGCTTCACGACTGACCGGCGGTCGATAGGGACTGGTCGAGACGACGAAGCGGAAGATCGACTTGCCTCGGTTATATCCTTTTCGCGATAGTAACGAAGACGTCCGCAAATCGACTGCCGGTACGCCGATGCCATGTCCGACCGGTGGCAAACCCGCGTAGCCTTCGCTGCGGTCGCGGACAACGCCGACCTTGACCCGATTGGCTCCCTGCGAAAGGATCGCTTGCTCGGATGCTTCGAGGAGCGGTTCGCAAACGTCGAGTCCTCCATCAGGCGAGAAGCAAATCGCTCGGATCTGGCCCTCCAACTCGGAGACTTCTTCCGCAGCAGACTCCGAGACACTTTCGCCCTCGCTCCGCGTCGAATTGGCGACCGGGTTGATTCCAAAATGGCACCATGCGCGAACTTCCCCATCGCTCTCGGCGACCAGCAAATTCGAGCGATGGAAAAAAATTCTCGCCAAGATCGCTTGCTCAATCGTGGCCATCGAAACGGGTGGCGAGATGCCGATGCATGACCAATGCTGGATCCATACGTGGACGAGGCGAGGCAGATCGACGTTGCGGAATGGCCGGATGATTGACTCTGTCACAGCATCATGGGGTGGTTAGAGGAGGCAGATGGGGAACAAGGTGGAGAGTCAATCATGGGTCGGGATTGTTCTGCGGATCAGCAACGTTGGCAACCGAATCCACTTCCTCGGGATGAGTCGATTCATATTCTTCCATCAATGCCGACGGGCAAACCTCCTGCTCACCACACTGGGTGCAGACGATTCGAACCAAGTCCGAGCCTCCGATTTTTACGCCTTCGCTCGAACACAACTGATAGAGTTTTCTCAAATGAATGCAAGTCATTGCTATCATTGTCCTATAGAGAGAGGTATGTGTAGGTTGACCGAGTCGGTTGAGTTGATTGTGACAGGTTTTGGCAGGGATGGCTAGTTAGTTTCACGGCAGTCGTTTTTTGGCAAAGAGTTGGCTCTTGATTCGCTTTTTGATGAAGTTCAATGCATCGACGAGGGAAACGATGCCTCTCACTGCGGAGCGAGCGTTAAGCCTGGTAAACCTTGCGGCGCTCGTTTTGACTTGTCAAGCAATCGTATCGATTGAACCGAATCAAAACGTCATGCCGATCATGCGGCTATTGCTTGGCGTTTCCATTGTAGCGTTCGCCAATTTCATGCATCCGACCGATTCGGGTATAGGGATATATGCGACCCACTATCCTCCATTGCCCGGCGATTGGCCGTTTGATCTTTTCTGGTGTTGCAGCCGTAGCATTAGCAAGTTTCACACAGTCGCTCGCCGCTCAATCGCCACAGGTTTCCAGAACGCAATCGGAACATCGGCAAACGCCGACCGTGATGGCGATTCGCCGAGCGTCACCTGCCGTCGTCAACATCCACGGTCAAAAAACGGTCCGCGCGACCGCTGCCGGGATGGCCGGAGCGGCCGGCCCCGATTCGTTCCGTCAAGTCAACGGGATGGGGACCGGCGTCGTGATCGACCCACGCGGCTACGTGATCACCAATTATCACGTTGTCGAAGACGTTGATGACATTCTGGTGACGCTCCATAACGGCGAAACCACCACGGCGGATCTTGTCACCGCTCGGGTTCGCGACGATTTAGCTTTAATCAAAGTCAAATCAGATTCGCCTTTACCAACGATTCCACGCGGCACCAGTAGCGATTTGATGGTCGGGGAAAGCGTGATCGCAATCGGTAATGCGTACGGGTATGTGCATACCAGCACCGAGGGGATCATCAGTGCTCTGCACCGCGATGTACCGGTCAACGAGACCCAAGAGTACCGTGATTTGATTCAAGTCAGTGCAGGCATTAATCCTGGCAATTCGGGTGGCCCGCTGCTGAACATTGATGGTGAGATCATTGGGATCAATGTGGCTGTTCGGGTGGGAGCCCAGCAGATTGCCTTTGCGATTCCGATCGATCAGGTAGTCGAGATCGTTACCGAGATGATTGAGGATCAGAACGAACGGCGTTTAGCAACTGGCCTGCGAACTAACGGCGGCCCCCGCGATGGCGATGGCGTAACGCTCGCCCATGTCTCCGCCAGCAGCACCGCAGCGAGTGGCGGGCTGAAGCCAGGAGACCGTGTGGTCCGCGTTGGTTCGCAGGAAGTGGACGATCGTCTCGATTTCGCGCTCGCCCTGCTCGGCAAAACGCCAGGCGAATCGATCCCCTTTGGGCTCCAGCGTGATGGGCGGTCGATGGAAGTTGCGGTTAGCTTGGAAGCGGCTGCGGGCCACCGCAGCGAATCGGTCGAAAATTTAGCCTGGTCCGTCATCGGCATCCAAGCTCGCCCGGTCGCCGAATCGACGATCCGCCGCCTGAACGCTCGAATGAGGACATCAAACCGAGGCGGCTTGTACATCACCTCGGTTCGTGCTGGCTCGCCTGCGGACCAACAAGGTTTGACGGCGGGTGATATTCTGATTGGCATCCACGGGTGGCAAACCAATTCGATGTCCGACTTGGCAGGCATTTTGGAACATCCGGAGATGCAACAGACAGCGAAAGCGAAATTCTACATCGTTCGCAAAGAGCAAACATTGTTCGGCCATCTTCAAATCGCAGCTCAGCGGGAATCGGCCCGCCGCTAGAAGATTCGCCAAATGAACCGGCAAAGCCCTTGCCGTACACGTCCCGGGGCGAACTCGATCTTGCTGCGACCCGCAATCGCCGTCGAGTTTGCCGACCCAGCCGGGACGAGTGCGGAAGAGGCTTTTTCCTCGCATTGGGCATGTAACGTGGCGAGAAAAGCGACTAGAATGCGCTTCCTCGCTTGTCATTCTCGCGCCCATAGCTCAGCTGGATAGAGCAACAGACTTCTAATCTGTAGGTCGTAGGTTCGAATCCTACTGGGCGTGCTTGCTCAATGACTACCTGATTTACGGACTTTCGGCTTGCCGTTGGACCAGAAAAACGGAGAAAAACCTCCTGGGTAGATGGCAGCCTGCATTTCCACATTCAACCGATGGCCGCTTGAGTCGCCGTTCAGCTTAGAGCAGCCCCATTAACGCATCGACGTTTTTGGGGTTTCCGAAAATCATTTTCAGTGCGAAATCAACAAGCAGGCGAATAGCGAGTAGCGAGTAGCGAGTAGCGAGTGGCGAGTGGCGAATGGCGAGTAGCGAGTGGCGAG
>JGI12048J13642_10157989_pt1 | contig 12431 bp, 12 predicted proteins | sample ElkSlonscriptome_16_FD_13642 | JGI IMG/M metagenome (IMG submission 13642) | reverse complement strand
CCGGATCTTAGTGAATTGCACGACCGCGCCGCCAACATCACGGTGGTCGGCATTGCTTACGAGGATACCGAGCTGTCGGAATTCATCACTTTTCTGGACGAATTGAAACCGAGCTATCCCAATGGCCTGGTCGATGTTTACAACCCCCCGGCAGCCTTCGGCACACCACGTGCGCTGCCGACAACCCATCTCTTAAATCCTCAGGGTGTGCCGGTTAAAACCTTTGTCGGACCGGTGACAGGTGTTCAGATCGAGGCGTTCATCGCTGACCTTGAGTCCTGATCGTCGCGGGCTTAATCGGGTTTCAGTAGTCTCTTGACCGGTGCAAAGCCGCGCCGATGCGCAGCACAGGGACCAAAGCGTTCAAGGCACTCGATGTGGGCTGCCGTGGGATAACCCTTGTGCCGGTCGAATCCATAGTCAGGAAAGTGCTCATGAAGCTGGATCATAAGCCGGTCCCGGTGCACCTTGGCCAGGATTGATGCGGCTGAAATGCAGGGTTCCAGGCCGTCACCGCCCACCAGTGCGCGCGCTGGACAGGGCAGGGCCGCCGGCAAACGGTTGCCGTCAATCAGCGCCAGTCCAGGTTGCGGATCCAGGGCCATAACGCAGCGTTGCATGCCGCGCAGGGTTGCGCCGAGAATGTTGTATTGCTCAATTTCATCCAGGCCTACCGACTCGATATGCCATGCCAGGCTCGACTCCTGAATCGGTATAAAAAGGTCTTCACGCTGACGTGGACTGAGCCGTTTGGAATCATCCAGGCACGTCAGGCCATGACTTGCGGGCAGCATTACCGCGGCAACAACAACAGGACCGGCGAGCGGGCCGCGCCCGGCTTCATCCACACCCGCCGTCAGGGTTATCCCCAGGGGGCGGTTCGCTTCAGCCACGTTCATCCTGCATGAAGCCTGCAATGGCCTGCGCTGCGCTGGACGCTGCGTCACACCTCAGTGTTTCGTGGATCGCTTTGAAGCGCTCTTGCAGGTCTGCACAGCGCCGGGGGTCGTCAAGCCAGCGAGTTACTTCCCGGGCGATTGCCGTGGCATTCGCATGTTCCTGGATCAGCTCAGGGACCAGTTGCTCGCCGGCGAGAATATTAGGCAGCGCGATAAAACGACTTTTCAAAAGCTTCAGGCCGCGCATGAGCCACTGCGTGGTCGGAGACACCTTGTAAACCACGATCATGGGCCGGTTCACCAGCATGCACTCCAGCGATGCGGTCCCTGAGGCACAAACCACCACATCGGCAGCGGCCATTGCTTCAAGCGAGCGGCCAGTCACAATGTCGCAATTAAGGTTGGCATGCGTCGCGACCACAGCTCGGAACAGCGTGGCTGTCCGCTCATCGGCGAGGGCTGCGACAAACCTTATCGAAGGGTCTTGCCCGGCCAGCAGAGCGGCTGATTCAACCAGGTCGGGCGCCAGTCGTGATACCTCGGACTGACGGCTACCGGGTAACAGGGCAACATACGGACCATTTTCAGCCAATCCAAGGATTTGCCGGGCCTGCAGGCGGTCCGGGTTGTTGGCGATCACATCGGCCATCGGGTGGCCGGTATAGCGCGCTTTCACGCCACGGGCCTCGAGAAAGGCCGGTTCGAACGGGAACAGGCACAGCACGAGGTTGGTTGCGCGGGCAATTTTCCTGGTGCGACCCGATCGCCATGCCCACACCGTGGGGCTGACATAGTGAACCGTGGGAATACCCGCGCGTTTGGCTTTTAATTCCAGGCCGAGATTGAAATCCGGGGCATCGATACCAATCAGTACGTCAGGTTTTTCTGCGACGAGGCGCGCCAACAATGCACGCCGCAGTTTGACCAGCCTGGGAAGATGCTTGAGTACTTCCGACAGACCCATGATCGAGAGTTCTTCACGATCCCACCATGTTTCAAAGCCGGCCCGGCGCATATGCTCGCCCCCAACACCGCAGAAACGTGCCTGTGGATAATGGCATCGCAATGCTTCAATGAGTTTACCGCCGAGCTGGTCGCCGGAGGCTTCGCCGGCAACCAGGGCGATGGTGGGTTGACCACTCATGGTCAGGTCTGATCCTGGACAGTGGCAGGCACGCTAGCGAATAATGGAGCGATCGGCCTGGTCGATAAAATCGACGACGATTTGCAATTCCTGCGCATCTTTGGCCATTTCCGCGAGGGTTTCCCTGGCCTCCTCAAGCGTGTTTCCAGAGCGGTACAGCACACGGTAGGCGCGGCGCACATTCTGGATCTGCTCCGGTGTATAACCGCGACGCCGCAGCCCCTCGGTGTTCACGCCACGCGGGTGTGACTTCTCGGGGGACACGGTCACATAGGGCGGCACACTGCGATTCACCAGGCTGGAGAAAGACACAAAAGCGTGTGCGCCGATTTCGCAAAATTGATGGATCTGCGCGAAACCACTGAGAATGGCATAGTCGCCGATCGTGACATGCCCGGCCAGGCTCGCGTTATTGGCCATGATGATGTTGTTGCCAAGCTGGCAGTCATGGGCAATATGGACGTAGGCCATGATCCAGTTGTCATTGCCGATGCGCGTGGCACCACCATCCTGAACCGTGCCACGGTTGAGGGTGCAGAATTCCCGTATCAGGTTGTTGTCACCAATCACCAGCTCTGTATCTTCACCCGCGTATTTTTTATCTTGCGGGGCCTCGCCGATAGAGTTGAACTGAAATATGCGGTTGTTGCGGCCGATGGAGGTGCGCCCATTAATAATCACGTGAGGACCGATCCAGCTCCCGGCACCGATGGTCACGTGTGGACCGATGATGGACCAGGGGCCGATCTCCACGTCATCAGCAATCTTTGCTTGAGGGTCAACAAGCGCCAGTTGATGAATTGCCATATTCAGCGACCTGCGCAGACCATTTTGCAGCTGGCGGCCCGTTTGCCGTCGACTTCCGCAAAACCTTCGAAGAAGCCCATGCCCCGCTTACGTTTGATTTCCTTCGCGGTCAAAATCAACTGGTCACCGGGGATTACGGTTCGCGTAAAACGCGCTTCCTCTACCTTGGCAAGGTAATAAAGGCCGCCCCCCTGGGTTCCCTCGGTCATCAGACCGCCCAGAATACCTGCGGCCTGGGCGATGGCCTCAATAATGAGAACACCGGGCATGACGGGGTTATCGGGAAAATGGCCCTGAAAATAAGGCTCGTTGAAGGTCACATTCTTGACCGCACGGATCACGCGCTCCGGCTCGGCTTCCCAGTCCAGGACCCGATCAACCAGGAGAAAAGGGTAGCGGTGGGGGATCAGGAGCTTAATCTGCTCGGTCTCAAGAGGTCCGCTGCTGGGAAGGGTGAAATCATTCATTGTTGTTACCTGCTTGGATTAGCCGTTGCGTTTGTGCTGTCTGCCGAGTTTACGTAAGTGACCGAGTGCACGGTGCCATTCGCGTATGGGTCTGGCGGGAATACCGGACGCCCAGACCGTACCGGGCTCCATGATGTCTTTCTGAACCATTGTGGCAGCCGCGACGGTTACACCATCGGCGATGGTGATATGCCCATGCGCGCCGGAGCGGCCGGCAAACAGGCAGTTACGCCCCACACGGGTGCTGCCAGAAACACCTGCAAAGGCTGCCATGGCGGTATGCGCGCCGATATGGCAATTGTGGCCAATCTGGACCAGGTTATCGATACGCACGTCTTCTTCCAAAACCGTGTCACCAATCGCACCACGATCGATGCAGCTGTTGGCGCCGATTTCACAGTCATCGCCGATGCGCACCGAGCCCAGCTGGGGGACTTTCTCCCATCCATCGGGGCCTCTCGCGATACCAAATCCATCAGCGCCAATTACCGCGCCCGGGTGGACAATAACCCGTTTGCCAAGCACCACGCCGTGGCCCAGCGTCACGTTGGCCACCAGCCTGCATGCTTCATCCAGCACGGCATCTTCGCTCACAACACAACCTGGCCCGATAATGCAGCCGGCTGCAACGCTGGCGTTGGCGCCGATAACGGCGCATGGGCCCACGGCAACCGTGTCCGCCAGCCTTGCTGATTCATGAACCTGTGCTGAGGGATGGACGCCGGCTTGTGGTACCGGACGCGGGTCAAACAGCGTTGCAATGCGCGCATAAGCAAGATACGGGTCTGCCGCGACCAGGGCATTAACCGGGCAATCAGCTGCGTCGGCCTCGGCGAGAATGACGGCGCCGGCGCGGGTGTCGATAAGTTGGCTTTTATAGGACCGGTTGGCAAGGAAAGCAATTGCAGTTGGGCTGCCATCGGCCAGGGTGCCGACGCAGTCGATCACCTGCTCCCCATCGCCCAACAATTGCAGTTCAAAGCGTTCGGCCAGGCGGGCCAGCGTATGGGTGACCAGGGATGTCGGCATCTTACCTGCGGGGTTGATTAGCGAAGCCCTTGCTCGAGCATGTCAGCGTCGTGCTCTTCCTGCAGGCGTTGCAGAATCAAGCCGGTAATATCCAGTGCCGGATTGGCATAAACCACCGGGCTGGAGAGCACCAGGTCGTAACCATAGCTCTGGGCAATATCCTCGACCGCCAGGTTTATCTGATCTTCGAGGCGCTGCACTTCTTCGGTTCGGCGAAAGGAAAGTTCATCGCGAAGATCTTCCCGCTGGCGAAGAATATTGCGCTGCATCTCCCGGGCATCGCGCTCCAGGCGGGACCGTTCATCGACACTCAGGTCACCATTACCCAGCCGACTTTCCAGGGACTCAAGCTGCGCTTCTTCGCGCTCGATCGCATCATTTCTGGGGCGAAACTCGAGGTCGAGCTTATCCCGCCCGGTGATGACCTGCGGGGCATTGTCCAGGACGGCCTTCATGTTGACATACCCGATACGCAATTCCTGGGCAGCCGCACTCGTCGACAGTAATATCGCAAGGGCAATCAGGCACGCAAATGTTGGGCGTAAATTCACGAATAGAATTATACACGCACAGAGCCGACGAGGCACGTTCGAAGCAACTGATAAAGTTAAGCTATCTTTCTGATTCTTTGACTAAATGAGGTTGTTGATCGCCCCGGAACCCATTTTGATCGTGCTGACTGCAAGTCCTGCAGCGCTAAAAGGTGGTGCCGAAAGAGAATTGAACGGTTTCCGTCTCATCACCTTCCTTCTCGATAAGCGGGTAAGCGAAATTCATGATGATCGGGCCGACGGGCGCCTGCCAGGTTACGGACAGGCCGGCAGAGGCGCGGAAAAGGCTGGCGTCGAAGGCATCAATATTCCGGTAAACATTACCCACATCAATAAACAAGGCAACTCGTGAACCGGAACCCGTGGTAAAGGGCGTCGGAATAGCCAGCTCAACACCTCCGGCGACCTTCAGGTCACCGCCAACGGCCCGGCAAAACGGATCCTTGGGCCCCAGCGTGTTGTCTTCAAAGCCGCGGATGTCACGGACGCCGCCACCATAGAAATGCTCGTAAAAGGGCAGGCCGGTGTCCAGGGCCATAACCTCTTCCTCTAAACACACCGCCCCCGGCTGTAGCGCCGTGTCCTGCGGTTGTGCCAGCGAGTTGCGGTCGTAACTGTCATAGGCATCACCCCAGCCTATGTCACCGCTGTAGGAGAAGGTCAGGCCGTTTCGGGTGATTGGAATGTACTTGACGTAGCGATAAAGGAATTTGAAATATTCGCGCGAACTGCCCGGCAAAGTGGCTTCCATCGTCAGCCGCTGCGATGAACCCGTGGTGGGGTTCAGGAAGTGGTTACGGGTGTCACGGGACCAGGATACGGTGAAATCCACCACGTCAAACTCACGTTCCTTACGCTCCAGAACGCCGTCGCCATTGAAGTCGAGTGAGTTGGACAGAGGGTCATCAAAAGATGGGATGAAGTAGGTATCGCCACAGGGCGGTACGCCACCGGTCAGTCCAGGGAAACAGATCTCAATCTCCGGGTCATCCTCGTCCGGAATTTCCACGTCACGAACGAACTGGCCGATATTGATATCGGTGGTACGCAACCCGAGGCCGGCCCGGACGAAGTCAACTTCCGTGAGCGGTAAACCAAAATTAACGCCCGCTGCCGCTTCACTGCTGGTAAAGGTCGAAATATTGGCGGCCGCACGGTCAAATTCAGAATAGCGCGCGAAAAAGCCGCGACTGGCGCCCTCATCCGTCCAGTACGGATTCTCATAGGAGAAGCTGAAACTGCTGATAATGTCACTGGATGACACGGCTGCCCCAACGCGGTTGCCGCTACCCATAAAGCTGTCCTGCTGAATGGACATGGAATAAATCAGGCCCTGGACCTCAGAGAAACCCAGTCCGACGGAAAAGCTGCCCGCGGGGCGCTCGACCACTGAGACCACGATATCGACCTGGTCGTCGGTGCCGGGTACCGGCGGAGTTTCGATCTCGACGGCTTCAAAATACGGCTGACGTTGCAGACGTATCTTGGAACGGTCAATGGCGGCTTGTGAAAACCAGGCGCCTTCCAGTTGGCGCATTTCCCGACGCAAGACCTCGTCTTTCGTGCCGGCATTGCCAACAAACTCGACCCGGCGGATGTAAACCCGCTTGCCCGGGTCGACGTAATAATTGATATCAACGGTCAGGTTTTCCCGGTCTATCTGGGGTATCGGGTTCACGTTGGCAAAGGCGTAGCCCACGTTGGAAAGCAGCGCGGTGATGTTTTCCACACTTTGCTCCATCTCCTTGCGCGAGAAGACCTCGCCCGAGTCGGTCATAATCAGGCGTCGCAAGGCAGCCTCGCCGACCACCAGGTCGCCGGTTACCTGGATGTCATTGATATTGAACAGCTCACCTTCCGTGACATTGGCAGTGATGAAAATATCCCGCTTGTCCTGGCTGATCGATACCTGGGTGGACTCAACATTGGCATCGATATAGCCGCGGTCCTGGTAATACGAGCGGACTTTTTCCAGGTCACCGGCCAGCTTTTCCCGCGTGTAATCGTCATCTTTCGACCAGAACTTCCAGAACGGGGGCATCCCCGACTCGAAATCCTCTTGTATTTCCTCGTCCGTAAACAGCGTGTTGCCGGTCACGTTGATATGTTGAATCTTGGCGGTTTTTCCCTCATCGACGTTGATCACAACCCGCACACGGTTTCGATCAAGTTCAACAACACGCGTGTCCACCGCCACGGCATAACGTCCCTGGGCGTAATACTGTGAGATCAGTTCCTGCTGAATCTGGTCAAGGGCTTGAGGGTCAAACACCTCGCCCTCGGCAAGACCAATATCGGCCAGCACACGGCGCAGGTCTTCTTCCTTGATGGCCTTGTTGCCCGACAGGGCAATGTTGGCTATTGCGGGCCGTTCCTCCAGGGTGACGACCAGGATGTCGCCATCGCGACCAAAGATAATGTTTGAGAAAAATCCCGTGCGGTACAACTCGCGAATCGAGGCGCGGGTGTCCGCCCCCGTGACCGTGTCGCCAGGGTTGAGCGGCAGGTAGTTGAATACCGTGCCTTCTGAAATGCGCTGTAAACCCTCGACCCGAATGTCCGATATAACAAAAGCATCAAATGCGCGCGCGTTGCCGACGAGCAGCAGGCCAAGAATGACCGCCCAAATTATTCTCATTGTGAAACTGATCCAGCTTGGCGGGTTTGAATAAAGGGGATTCTATCCAACCAGCCTTAAAATGTCGTTAACGAAGCCCAGACTGATCAACCCGAAGAGCGCAACCAGGCCGACGTACTGCCCGGAGATCTGAATCTGCTCGGAGACCGGGCGACCGGTGACCAATTCTATCAGGTAATAGAGCAGGTGGCCCCCGTCGAGCATCGGAATGGGCAAAAGGTTCAAAACGCCCAGGCTGAGACTGATCAGACCCAGAAAAAACAGGAAGCTGGTCAGGCCGGCGCTGGCGGAGTCGTTTGCGAACTGGGCAATGCCAATCGGCCCGGAAACATTGCGCACCGAAGCGCTGCCGGTGATCATCCGGCCGATCAGGCCGAGCGTTGCGGAGGTTAACCGAACCGTTTCAGCAAAGGCCTGTTGCAGTCCCTCGATGGGTCCGTACTGCAGGGTCAGGTAAACCCGCTCGATCTGGCGCTCCTGCATGGCTGTGATTTCCGGACTCTCAATGCCCAGTACGAAGCGCGTATTGAATGCCCCGTCAGCCACTGCCGTCGGTGTCAGCTGGAAGTCCTGACTCACGCCACTGCGCTCAGCGGTAACCGTCAGCGTTTCGCCGTTGGGTGAGTGTTTGTTGAGCAGGTGGGATATCCAGTTCCAGTCAGGCACGGCCTCACCTTCAATCGCGGTGATGCGGTCACCAACCCGGATTCCAGCCTGGCGCGCGGCGCCGTCACTGGTCACGCCGCCCACCAGCGGCTCGCGAACCAGGCGCCACGGGTCCAGGCCGATCGAGGAGAGCGTCTCGTCCTCGCGGAAATTTGGTCCAAGTTGTCCAAGGTCCAGCGTCAGTTCCCGACGCACGCCGTTGGGTTGTTCTACTTCAACATTGACCACGTCACGGTCAAGTGCCCGGGTAATCAGGGCCAGGAGCGCATGCGACCAGGAGCGCGTCCGGTCACCGTCCACGCTGATGATCTCATCTTCAGCCTTAAAACCGGCATCCGCGGCAATGCCCGTTGCCTCACCGATAATGGGGCGGGTTTCCGGCACACCGACCATGAACATGATCCAGAAGGCCAGCACGGCGAACACCAGGTTAAAAACCGGACCTGCGGCGACAATGGCAATCCGCTGACCCACCGGTTTACGGTTGAAGGACTGATCGACCTCGTCTGGCGCTACATCGCCTTCCCGCTCATCCAGCATTTTTACATAGCCGCCCAGAGGGATAGCGCTGATGGCCCATTCGGTGCCGTCAGTCGCGCGTCGCGACCACAGCGAGCGCCCGAAACCCACGGAAAACTTGAGGACTTTTACGCCACAGCGCCGCGCGACCCAGTAGTGACCGAACTCATGAAAGGTGACCAGCACGCCCAGCGCGACGATCAACCACCAAATTGAACCCAGAATTTCAAACATCAGCTTCAATCATTACACGGTTTTCCAGTGCTTCAAGGCTGAACGGGCAAGCTCCCTGGCTGCCTGGTCAGCATGCAAAATATCGTTGAGTGTCTCGACCTCACAATGGTCGGCGGCCCCGAGGGTCTCTTCGACCAACTCGGAAATGGCCATAAACGGCAATTCACCATCCAGAAACGCTTGGACAGCGATTTCATTGGCAGCGTTCAATGTGGCCGCGGCGCTGCCGCCGGCGCGCATGGCCGTAAATGCCAGCTTGAGACAGGGAAAACGGTTGAGGTCGGGCGCATGGAATTCAAGTGTGCCCACAACGGACAGGTCCAGTGCCTCCACGCCCGACTCGATACGTTCCGGCCACGCAAGGGCGTGTGCAATCGGCGTACGCATGTCGGGCTGTCCCAGCTGCGCCAGCACCGACCCGTCATTATAGGACACCATGGAATGAACAATGCTCTGTGGATGCACGACCACATCGATCTGGTCCGGGTCGGCGTTGAACAGCCAGCGTGCCTCGATGACTTCCAGGCCTTTGTTCATCAGCGTGGCGGAGTCAACGGAGATTTTACGGCCCATATCCCAATTGGGATGGGCACAGGCCTCTTCCGGTGTGACCCGGGCCAGGCTCACGGCATCCCGGTGCAGGAACGGGCCGCCGGAGGCGGTCAGGATCAGGCGCCGGACACCTGCGTCAGCAAGGCCCCGTTTTTCAAACCCGGCAGGCAGGGACTGGAACAATGCATTGTGCTCGGAGTCGACCGGAACCAGTTCGGCGCCGGTTGCCTCAATAACCCGTCGAAAAATGGGTCCTGCGATGACCATTGATTCTTTGTTCGCGAGCAGCAGCCGCTTACCCAGCCGCGCTACATGCAGGGTGGAGGCCAAACCCGCTGCGCCGACAATCGCTGCCATGACCGTATCGACTGAGTCCGGCTCAACCAGTTCCAACAGGGCTTCGGGTCCGGCAAGAACCCTGGCATCGCTGCCGTGCCTTTTGAGCGCCTGGCGCAATTCATCAGCCCGGCTGGCATCACTGATCGCCGCGGTGCGCACCTTGTGCGCTGCGCACTGCTGTGCCAGCTTTTCCGGGTTGCTGTGCGCCGACAGGGCTTCGACCCGGTAGCGGTCAGGATGACGCGCGAGTACGTCCAGTGTGCTGCAACCTATGGAACCGGTTGCGCCGAGAATCGCTATGCCACGACGTTCCACTCAAATACCCATCAGGAGCTTGGCCAGAACAAAGAAGGCGGAACCGGACAGCAGGCTGTCCAGACGGTCCAGTACACCACCATGACCGGGAAACAGCCGGCCTGAGTCTTTGAGTCCGACAACCCGCTTGTGCATGCTGATGAACAGGTCACCGCCCACTGAAACGACCGCCGTGGTGGATCCAAGGATGGCCAGTTGCAGCACCGATGCGTCCACGGCCGGCATGGCCAGTCCAGCAGCTACCGCAACGCCTGCAGCGCAGATGACACCCCCGTAAAAACCGGCCCGGGTCTTGCCGGGACTGATACGCGGTGCGAGCTTGCTGCCCCCGATTGCCCGGCCGCTGAAATAGGCACCCACGTCGGAGGCCCAGATGATGAGCAGCAACAGCACGATCCACCATTGTCCACCGGGTTCCAGGCGCAGCCATGACAGCGCTCCCCAGGCGGCGGTGATGGCCAGCACAGCATTGACTGAGCCCATTGCCTTGTAGGCAGGCGTGATCACCCGACCCGGCACGTAAGTGCCCATCTGCAGAAACATGAACGTCCAGGCAAAGCAGGCCATGAACGCCGGGGGTACAGGCGAGGCTGTCCATTCGTCCCAGCTGGCCCACATGCTCCCCATGATCACCGCCTGGGCGAGCACCAGGAACAAGCCACCAGGCACCAATTTGAGACCGGCGAGTCGTGAAAATTCCCAACTGCCGACGAGAAGCAGCGCGCCGGCAAAGATACAAAACCATGCCGGGGGCAACAGGAAAATGGCCGCGAGGGCGAGCGGAAGCAGTAACAGAGCGGTGATAATGCGGATTTTAAGCACGGGACCCCTAGGCTTGAGCACGCTCGCGAAGCTGGGCGCCGGTCAGTCCGAAACGTCGCTCCCGTTGTCCAAAGGCGGCAATGGCCCGGTCCAGTTCCGCTGCATTAAAATCAGGCCACAGCAGCGGGCTGAAATAAAACTCTGTGTAGGCCGATTGCCACAGCAGAAAGTTGCTGATGCGATGCTCGCCACCCGTGCGGATGAACAGATCCGGATCTTGTGATTCGGACAGGGCAAGCTGGGCTGAAAACAGCTCTTCGGTAATCTGCGAGGGGTCAATCTCACCGCGCCGCGCGGCGGCAGCCAGGCGCCGGGTGGCCTGAAGAATGTCCCAGCGCCCACCGTAGTTCGCGGCAACGTTCAGCTGGGTACGTGTGTTATCCGCCGTCAGATCCTCGGCAGCGCGCATGCGATCCTGAAGTTCCGGATCGAACGCACCGGGGTCACCGATAAACCGGACCCGCACACCGTGCTCATGCATGCCCTTCACTTCCTTATCCAGCGCGCTCATGAACAGCTCCATGAGTCGCGTGACCTCGGTTGCCGGACGGCTCCAGTTCTCGCTGGAAAAAGCAAAGACAGTCAGGGTGTGAATGCCGAGCTTGGCCCCATGTTCCGCCGTGCGTCGCAAAGCGCGCAAGCCTGCCTGGTGCCCAATGGTCCGTGACAGGCGGCGTTTTTCAGCCCAACGGCCATTGCCATCCATAACGATGGCAACGTGGCCTGGAAGGTCGGCGCGCGACATCAGATTTCCATCAGTTCCTTTTCTTTCTCAGCAACGATCTCGTCAACTTTGCCGACATGGAGATCGGTCAGTTGTTGGATCTCGGTCTCGCCCCGGCGCTCGTCATCTTCGGAGATCTCCTTTTCTTTAAGGAGTTCCTTCATGGAGCCATTGGCGTCGCGCCGGATGTTGCGGATGGCGATCTTGGCGCTTTCGCCTTCCTGATGGACCACTTTGCCCAGGTCGCGACGACGTTCTTCGGTTAACGGGGGCAGGGGGATACGAATCACTGTGCCCGCGGTAGTCGGGTTCAGACCGAGGTCCGAGGTCATGATGGCCTTTTCAATCGTCCCAATCATGCTCTTGTCGAACGGAGTCACGGCCAGAGTCCGTGCGTCCTCGACCACCACGTTGGCCGCCTGGCTGATGGGCACATCGCTGCCATAGTAGTCGACTTGAACGTGTTCCAGCAGGCTAGGGTGGGCCCGGCCTGTTCGGATCTTTGCCAGTTCCTTGCGCAAGGCGTCAAGCGACTTGCTCATGCGGGTGCTGGCATCTTTCTGAATATCTTGAAGCATGGTTACTCCACCTTCTTTTCCTGAACGGGTACGTGCACTGCTCCACGAAGATTGGCAGCCCAGAAATTCTATCAGTAATACATGCCACGCGTGCGGCCGGAGGTTGGCAATAATCGGGCGCGCGCGCGGCGCGCCAGATCAGTGAAC